>OGNU01000675.1_pt1 | contig 13881 bp, 14 predicted proteins | sample 1573581 | NCBI WGS metagenome assembly OGNU01 (sample SAMEA2581992, study PRJEB24529) | metagenome | biome: Human gut stool | place: China | collected 2011 | reverse complement strand
GGTTTATCCGGCGTGACAAACCACTCCGCTCCGAAGAATGGCGCAGACCGCAATAAAGAGTCGACAAAGCGTGTCGACCCGAATATCAACCTTGCCGCGCTCAAAGTCCGACACCAGCCGCTGCGTCACGCCCGCTTTTTGCGCAAGCTCGTTTTGCGTCATGCCTCTCTCTCGCCGTTTGGCTTTGAGCCACACCGAGACTGCCGGCGGAGTGCGCAGCATCATTGTTGTTCTGGTGGAAATTTCCATGGAAAAAGATACCCGATTCAGTATATTTTCGTATTATACCGAAACGGGTATTTTTTGAAATACTGCTTTTACATCAATGACTTTCGTGTACCGGCTCACCCACTTTATGTCCCGTTTGTTCGCCCAACAGCCACTTGCCTGTTTTGAGTTTCACGGCAAGCAAACTCAGTAGCGAGACGCCCACGATGGCCGCACCGACATAGGCGACCGGCATGAATCCCGCCGCTTCGGACACACGGCTGCCGATGAAAGCCCCGCCGCCGATGCCGACATTGAAAATCCCCGAATATAGCGATGCGGCAACGTCTGCCGCATCGGGAGCAACCGTCAAGAGCACCGTTTGGAAGGCAAGGCAAACCGCCGTCATCGCAGCGCCCCAACAGATGATCAGCACAGACAGACTCGGCGTATGGGCGGCTGTGACCGTCAGCAACGCAAGCGAAATGCACACAATCACCATGGCACTCAAAAGCGTCGTCTCAACATGCTTGTCCACCGTTTTGGAGGCAACGACGGTACCGATGATGCCGGCGATACCGAAGACAAAAAGCATGGTGACGATCATGCCTTCGTCCAAGCCGCCCGCGGTCGCCAGAATCGGATTGAGGTACGAGTAAGTCGTGAATTGACCAAGCACGGTCACGACCGTCAGGAGATAGAGCTGCTGAAGACCCGGGCGCTTCAAGATCACCGGCAGACTCTTCAGCGACCCGGCGTGGGTGGCTTCGCAAACCGGCAGGACAAAGAAAATCACCACGAACACCAAAGCTGAGCCGATGCCGATGATGAAAAACGACATGTGCCAGCCAAAGAGGTGGCCGAGGTTTGTTCCGATCGGAACGCCCAACACTGTCGCCACAATGGTGCCGCCCATCACGGCGGCCAGTCCGACGGCTCGCTTGCCGTGCGGTGCCACACGGGCGGCAAGCGGCGTCATGATCGACCAGAAGATCGAATGCGTGAGCGCCACGCCGACACGGGCCGCAAAAAGCGTCTCAAAACTCTCCACCCATGGCACCACGAAGTGACACAGCGAAAAGACAAGGAGCAGCACCAAAAGCAGCTTGCGACGCTCAAAACGAGCCGTAACGATCGTGAGCGGCAGCGACATGATCGCCACCACAAAGGCGTAACCCGTCAAGATGAGACCGGTGAAAGGCACCGTCTCGTTGAGGCTGGAGGCAATGTCGGGGAGCAGCCCCACGGGCAGGAATTCGCTCGTGTTGAAAACAAAAGCGGCAAAGGCAAGCGCAATGATCGGAAGCCAGGCTCGGAAACCTGTCTTGTGCAGTACCGGAGTCGACATAGATAACGAAAAATACGGAGCGATAGACGCGAAAAGGCTGCAGAACAAAAAAATCCTGCAGCTCTTTTCAAAATAACGAAAGATCAGGCGTGCCTCAGAGGGCGGCGAAATTTTCCTTCAGCGTCGCTTCAAAGCGCGCGAAATCTTCAGCGTGCGTCGGGTTCTTGATCACATCGTTGGCCATGAAGGTCTTGCCGATGTTCTTCATACCGATAAATTGGAAGGCCTTGTGCACAGGCAGCAGAACGGCATCGATGCCGACGCCGCCGAAAAATTCCCCGGGATCGACAAAGGCGTTCAGAGGCGCATTCCAGGTGATGGAAAGCATGTACTTCTTGTCGGTGAGCACGCCGCCGCGGCCGTAGTTATGCGCGGGATCGGTACGGGTACGACCGTCGCCGCCCACGGAAAGACCGGCACAGAACACTTCGTCGATGTATTGCTTCACCTGCCAAGGAGTTCCCATCCACCAGGCGGCAAACGTCAGAATCACCGCGTCGGCCGCCTTGAACTTGTCGGCTTCTTCAGCGGCCTTCCATTGCGCATCCACGCGCGTGATCGTCGCTTCGTGGCCCATGGCGCTCAGGGTCTTTTGCGCGAGCTCTGCGTAGCTGTGATTGAGCGTTCCGCCCACACCGTGAAACGGCACGCCGCCGTCAACGATCAGAATTTTTGCCATTTTGACTCCCTCTCTTTTTTTATTCTTTAACCGGAGAAATCTCCGAACACAATGCGTTTCAATTGCGCCAGCAGCCCCGAAAAGGTCCCGTCGGATCGCTTTTCCGCGCCGGACAGACGGCGACGACGCACCGTTTCCGTCAACACTCCCACGACCGTTGCGTCTTCCGGGCTCACCAGCCCGATGCTCGCGTCGCTTTGCATGAGCGGCATACCCACACGAACGGGCAAGCCCAGCACATGATGCGCAAGCTCGGCAATGCCCGGCATTCGGGCCACGCCGCCGGTGAGCACGATGCCGGCCGAGGCTCTCAGGTTCCAGCCGTCAGGACTGAGGTACGTGCGGGCGATAACTTTAAACATTTCCGTGAGCCTTGACTCAACGGTCATCACAATTTTTTCGCACGAACAGGAATCGGGTTCGCCGGTCGACTCTCTCGTATAGCGCACCGTCTCATAGGCGTCTTCCGGACGAAGCGGCCAGTGGCCGTAGGTGAGCTTGATGTCTTCGGCGTCGCTCATGTTGCAGCCGAGCACTGCAGCAATGTCCCTCTGAATGGTGTTGCCGCCCATGCCTGCGACAGCCGTAAATTCCACCTGCCCCTTTTCCCAACAGGAGATGTCCGTCGTGCCCGCACCGATGTCGAGAACCACAACGCCGAGTTCCTTGTCGGTGGGCGTGAGAACGCCCGCGGCACTCGCCCAGGGCTGCAGCACCAGGCCTTCGATATCGAGTCCCGCTCGGCGGATGCATTTCACAAGGTTTTGCACGACGCTGTCCGAACCGATTGCCAGATGCACGTGCGCCTTGATGACGCTTCCGACCATGCCGATCGGGTCGTCGATCATCACGTCGTCGTTGTCAAGCGTATAGCCTTTGACGACGTGCGACACCAGTCGATCGTCCTGACTCTGACCCTCAACCTTGGGATCAAAAGCCATGGCCAGACGCGTGACTCGCTTGACGGCAGCGCTGTCGACTTCAGCGTCGGGCAGCACCACCTGCCCCACCTTGTTGATGCTGTGAAGGTGTTTGCCGGTCAGCGCCACCGAAACCGTGGTCACCTTACGCCGCGACGTCTGCTCGGCTTCGGCAACAGCCGCGCGAATCGATTCCACGGCAAGCTCCACATCCTGCACGCTGCCGTGCTGGATGCCGAGCGAGGGGACCTTGCCAAACCCCAAAAGCGTGAGTTCTCCGCCTTCGGAAGCGTCGGCCACGGCCACCGAAATTTTTTCCGAACCGATGTCGAGCGCGGCGACGGTTGAACTTTGCTGTACGGTTTCCATGACGTTAACGGCCTCGAGTCTTCGAAGAGTTGGTAGCGGGTTTTGACGTCTTGTCGGCAGGATTGGTTTGCGCGGCGACGTAGGCTTGAGGCGGCAGCTGCACGGCAAACGCGTTTTTGTATCGTGCGTCGATTCGCTCCGGATAGGCCTTCAGCATCGCCACGACCCGATCCATGCTGTCGAGCACCTGTCGCAGTCGATTGATGGGACCGCCCTGCGTCAGTGCACGTCCGAGCTCGATTTCCATCGAGTCGAACTGAGGCGACTCAAGCACCACCGACCAGCTGCCGCGAAACGTCGCCTTGACGGCTTTGACGCGCGCACCGATGCGCTTGACTTCCTCGTTAAAGTGCGGCAGATAGCGCACGGCCTGCTCGACGTACTGCGGGTCGCCCGAAAAGGCGGGAAGCTGCAAAAGCCGTTCGATGGGCTCGTCGTTGCTGATGTATAAGACGCCGTCTTCGCTTACCAGACGCCCGTCCTCCCAGATCGCAACCGACTGATGGCGCTTGACTTCGATGTAAAGCGAATCCGGCCACAGACGCGAGACATAAGCCGACTTGATCCAGGCGATGCCTTCCACCGCCTGTTTGACGGCGCAAATGTCGGCCGTCAGAATATTGCCCGACAGGGCGCCTTCGACCGTCCGGGTCACTTCCTGCAGGCCGCTTGCCTCCACCGGACCTCGAACCTCAATGGTCTTGATGTCCAGAAAAGGAGAACGCACGACGATCCAGGTCAGAAATCCCAGCACCGCAAGCGCCGCAATCAGGCCGCTTCCTCGGACAAGCGATCGGGCAAGCTTCACGCACCGACCTCCTTAACTCAGCGGCGCGCCGCGCCGTCGAGCTCGGCGTGTGCGGCAAGCCACAGGCAAAGCTTCTGATAATCCATGCCCACGGCTCTCGCGGCCATCGGCACGAGGCTGTGCGGCGTCATGCCGGGACTCGAATTGAATTCCAGCAAAATGAAACTGCCGTCTTCGCGCAGCATCGCGTCAATGCGTCCCCAGCCACGGGCTCCGATCGCCGCAAAAGCCGCTTCGCAGGCCGAAAGAACGTTCTGCGTCACGGTCTCATCCAACTGCGCGGGGCACTCGTACTTGACAACGTCGCCGAAATACTTGTTCTGGTAGTCGTAATTGCCTTCGGGCGCCTTGATTTCAATGATCGGAAGGGCCTTGCCGCCCAAAACGGCAATCGTAAGCTCCCGTCCGAACCAGCGCTCTTCAACGAGCACCTTGTCGTCAAAACGCAAAGCCTGCGCGAGCGCCTCACGAATCTCTTCCACGGAAGCGTTCTTGAGTTTGTACACACCCACCGACGAGCCTTCGCCGGAAGGCTTGACCACAACGTCGCCTCCGAGTGTGTCCAAAATTTCCTGCGCCTGATCAGGACTCGTTGCCACAAAACCCTTGGCAACAGGGATGCCCGACTGCGCCCAGACGCGACGCGTCGTGTCCTTATCCATCGTAAGGGCACTGGCGCGTACACCCGCACCCGTGTACGGAATCCGGAGGTACTCCAGCACCCCCTGCACGCAGCCGTCTTCGCCGAAGCGGCCGTGCAGCGAAATCACCGCTCGGTCGTACTGACCGCGCAACGTCATGAGGTCTGTCTCGGCCGGATCAACCTTATGCGCGTCGCATCCGGCGTCCTGCAAAGCCTTCAGAACGCCCGAGCCGCTGGAAAGCGACACCTCGCGCTCGCTGCTAAAGCCTCCCATCAACACCGCGACGCGGCCCAAAGACTTGGGATCAATCGTTGCTGCGAAATCCATTCTTTTTATTCCTTTGCGTTAAATGATCTTGCCGGAGAGTGCCTGCGGCACGCGCGCCACATTGCCCGCCCCCATCGTGAGCACCACGTCGCCCGCCTGCACGATCGAGCGAACAGCCTGCGGCATTTCGGCCGCGCTTTCGCAGAAAACGAGCCCGTCACAGCCGTTGAGTCTCAGCACGCGCGCGAGGTCTCGGCCGCAAGCGCCCGGAATGGGGTCTTCGCCGGCGGGATACACGTCAGCGAGCACCAGACGGTCGACCTGCGAGAGCACCTTGATGAAGTCTTCAAAGCAGTCGCGCGTGCGCGTGTAGCGATGCGGCTGGAAGGCAAGAACCAGACGCTTTTCGGGCCATGCGCCGCGCGCAGCGGCAATCGTTGCGGCCATTTCGTGCGGATGGTGTCCGTAATCGTCCACGAGTGTAAAGGTTCCTTTTTCGGGGTGATCGGGATCGACGGGCACTTCGCCGTACTGCGCAAAGCGGCGGCCCACGCCCGTGAATTCGGCAAGCGCCCGCACGATGGCTTCGTCGCTTACGCCCACAAGCGTGGCAATGGCCACGGCCGCAAGCGAATTGACCACGTTGTGCATGCCGGGAAGGTTGAGCACCACGGGCAAAGGATCATGGCCCTTGCGCAGAATCGTGTAGCGCATGCGCGTGCCTTCGCTTCGCACGTCAATGGCGCGCACCTCGGCTTCCGGATTCAAACCATAGGCCACCACGCGACGGCTGATCATGGGCACGATCGAGGCGACGTTCTTGTCGTCGGTGCACAGCACCGCCACGCCGTAAAAGGGCAGACGACCGATGAAGTCGATGAAGGCCTTCTTCAAACGGACGAAATCGTGCCCGTAGGTATCCATGTGATCCTGGTCAATGTTGGTGACCGCAGCGATCACGGGCGACAGATTGAGAAAACTCGCGTCCGACTCGTCGGCCTCGGCAACAATGTATTCGCCCGTACCAAGTTTGGCGTTGGCGCCGGAACTGTTCAAACGCCCGCCGATCACGTAGGTGGGATCAAGCCCTCCTGCTGCGAGCATCGAAGTGGTGAGCGACGTCGTCGTGGTCTTGCCGTGCGTACCGGCAATGGCAATGCCCCGGCGCAGGCGCATGAGTTCGGCAAGCATCACGGCGCGCGGCACCACGGGAATGTTGGCCTTGCGCGCGGCCTGCACTTCGGGGTTGCTTTCGTGCACTGCCGAAGAGACGACAAGGCAGTCGGCCCCGTCGATGTTTTCCTTGCAATGCCCCTGGTAGATCGTGGCGCCCAAATGCTGCAGGCGTTCCGTGACGGGACTTTGCGACAGGTCCGAGCCGCTTACCGTATAACCGAGGTTCAAAAGGACTTCGGCAATGCCGCACATGCCCGTGCCGCCGATGCCTACGAAGTGAATGTGTTTGACGACAAACTTCATTTTTCTTTCTCCAGCCTGCTTATCGGGCCGCTTCCTCGATCATGTCGCACACGGCGTTGACGGCATTGGCGCGCGCAAGGCTTCTGGCGTTGTGCGCCAGCTGCAGGATGCGGTCGCGCTTCAAACCCATCAACACGCCAAAGAGATGTTCCTTGGTGAGCTGAGACTGCTCAAGCAGGACGGCCGCGTCGTGGCCTGCCATATAACGGGCGTTTCCGAGCTGATGCTGAGTGGTCTTAACGACGAAGGGCACCAAAACGGAAGCGGCGCCCGCAGCGCAGATTTCGCTCACGGTCATCGCGCCTGAGCGGCAGATCACCACGTCGCTCTCAAGATAGGCCTTATCCATATCATGGATGAATTCCACCACTTCGGCCTGAATACCCAACTGTTCGTAGCGCGCCTTGACGGCCTCGACGTTGCCCTTGCCCGTCTGATGCAGTACGGTCGGACGCTTGTCTTCGTCAAACATCGCAAGCGCCTCGGGCACCGTTTCGTTCAACACCTTGGCGCCGAGACTGCCGCCGAACACGAGCAACTTCATCGGGCCGGTACGGCCGCTCAAGCGCTCTTCAGGCGCAGGCAGAGCTTCGATTTCCGCGCGCACGGGGTTGCCCGTGATGCGTCCCTTTTCGTTGGAGGCACTGCGGGCACTGCCGGCAAAGCCGCAGGCAACGAGCTTGGCCTTATCGAGCACAATCTTGGAGCTCATCAAAATGTCGGCGTCGCAGTTCATCAGCACGATCGGCGTCTTGACGCTTTCGGCCCCCTTGCACACGGGAACGGCAATGTAGCCGCCGGTGGTAAAAAGCACGTCGGGGCGCATCTGTGCAAAAAGCTTCTTGGCTGCATGGGTCGACTTCACAAGCTTGATGGCGCCCGAAACCAAGCCCGAGAGACCGCGGCCGCGCATGCCGCGGAAATCCAGCCCGTGAAAAACGATGTCATCACGCCCGACCAGACCGCCTTCCATACCGGTCTGCGTACCGATCCACTCAATGTCCCAGCCGCGGCGTCGCATCTCTCGGGCCACAGCCAAGCCCGGCATCACATGCCCGCCGGTGCCGGCCGCCGCAATCACCAATTTCTTCCCGCTCATTTTTTTCTCGTTCCTACTTAAAAAATTCTGTACCTGAAAGTGTTTTCGCTACACCTTGCCGCCGCGCATGAGAATACGGTTTTCTCGGTCCACACGCAAAAGCAACCCTACGGCGGCCAGCGTAAAGAGCAACGACGAGCCGCCGTAGCTCATCAGCGGAAGCGTCAGCAGCTTTACGATTTTGCTGATCGTGTTCTTTCTGTTCAAAGAGGCCGGCGGCCTTTTCAATACTCCGGCCACAGAAGAAGGCTATGTTCTTGCCGTAAATAAAAGCAACGATGTCGGAAAATTATCACCGGAGAAGATCATGGACATTTTCGACGGTAATATAACCAACTGGAAAGATATCAGCGGGATGGATCAGGATATCCTGATATTCCGTTTCTCCGATCTGACCAACTATTATACGGAGGAGGAACTGGGCGACGAATTTCAATACGTCCCGCAAAAGATCAGCGAACTGGTGGCGAAAGAACCAGGTATCATCGCTTTCTTCCCCAAACAGTATTTACTGGAAAAAGGGTTCCAGGGAAAGGTACTGCCGGAAGAGAAGATCACATTAGGGGAGTTCTTCGGAGGGACGAAATGGTATCCGACCTCGACACCGGCCCCTATATTCGGATTGATTCCTTTGTTGTTGGGCACATTACTGGTCAGTATCGGCGCAATCGTACTTTCACTTCCTTTCGGAATTGCGGTTGCCATCTACATGGCGGAAATAGCGAACAAGCGGACACGCGACCTCTTGAAACCTATCATCGAACTGCTCGCGGGCATTCCGTCTGTCGTCTATGGTTTCTTCGGCTTGGTGGTAATCGTGCCGCTCATACAGAAGACATTCGACCTGCCTGTCGGCGAAACGGCTTTTGCCGGCAGCGTGGTCCTGGCGATCATGGCGCTCCCAACGATTATCACCGTTGCGGAAGATGCCATGCGGACAACACCCCGCGCCATGAAGGAGGCAAGCCTCGCCTTGGGTGCGACCCAATGGCAAACAATATATAAAGTAATCATCCCATATTCCATTTCCGGCATTACATCCGCAGTCGTGCTGGGTATCGGACGTGCGATAGGCGAGACGATGGCAGTCCTGATGGTAACCGGCAATGCGGCCGTCATCCCGACCTCCTTCTTCGAGCCGGTGCGGACTATTCCCGCGACGATCGCCGCCGAACTGGGAGAGGCTCCCGCCGGAGGCGCACACTACGAAGCCTTGTTCCTGCTCGGCGCCGTCCTCTTCCTGATCACGTTGATATTGAGTATCTCCGTCGAGTATATTTCATCTAAAAGAAAAATCTGATTAGCATTATGGCACCTGTACAAAAGTTAGGAAATATAGATTTAAAGAAACGGACCTCCCAAAAGTTTGCATTCGGTTTCTTCACCCTGTTGAGTTATCTGGTCGTAGCGATCTTGTTCGTGATCTTAGGCTTCATCATCATCAAAGGAGGCAGCGTGATCAGCTGGGACTTCCTGACGAAAGCGCCGGAAGAGGGAATGACGAAAGGGGGAATCTTCCCGGCGATCGTCGGAACCTTCTACCTGATCGTCGGAAGCAGTATCATCAGTTTCCCGATCGGGATCATGAGCGGCATCTACATGAATGAATATGCGACAAACGGCAAAGTGGTCCGCTTCATCCGTATCATGACAAATAACCTGAGCGGAGTCCCGTCAGTCGTATTCGGTTTGTTCGGTATGTCGCTGTTCGTCAATGCACTGGGTTGGGGAGATTCGATCATAGCCGGTTCGTTTACGCTGGCATTGATGTCGCTTCCCCTGATTATCCGCACGACGGAAGAAGCTCTGAAAAGTATCGACGACTCGTTCCGGCACGGTAGCCTGGCTTTGGGCGCAACGAAGTTACAGACCATCCGCCGTGTCGTGCTTCCGATGGCTTTCCCGAATATCATCACCGGCCTGATCTTGTCGGTCGGACGCGTATCGGGCGAAACAGCTCCGATCCTGTTCACCGTGGCAGCCTATTTCCTTCCCCAATTGCCGGGAAGCATCTTCGACCAGTGCATGGCACTGCCTTATCACTTGTATGTAATATCCACGAGCGGAACGGATATAGAAGCCTCCCGCGGCATGGCATACGGAACGGCTTTGGTGTTGATTGCCATCGTCTTGGTTGTCAACCTGCTGGCAAATCTATTGCGTAATTATTTCGCTAAGAAAGTAAAAATGAATTAATTGAAAATTATTTATGATAAAGATTGATGCTCAAAACGTAGATTTCCATTACGGAGACTTTCATGCGCTGAAGAACATTTCGATGCAGATAGAAGCCAACACCTCGGTAGCCTTTATCGGCCCGTCGGGTTGTGGCAAATCTACCTTCCTCCGTTTGTTCAACCGCATGAATGACCTGATCCCCGACACACGTCTGGAGGGTAAGATATTCATCGACGGGCGGGACATATACAGCAAAGGGGAAAAAGTCGATACGCTCCGTAAAAACGTCGGGATGGTGTTTCAGAAACCGAACCCGTTCCCGAAGACAATTTTTGAAAATGTGGCTTACGGTCTACGCGTAAACGGCATTAAGGATAACGGATACATCGAAGAAACCGTAGTCAAAAGCTTGAAGCAGGTCGTTCTCTGGGACGAGGTCAAGGACAAGCTGAAAGATTCGGCTTTCGCTCTTTCCGGCGGCCAGCAGCAACGCCTTTGCATCGCACGGGCATTGGCCATCTCACCTTCAATCCTGCTGATGGACGAGCCCACTTCAGCCCTCGATCCGATCTCTACAGGCAAGATCGAGGATTTGATCCATGAACTGAAAAAGGAATATACAATCGTGATCGTCACACACAACATGCAGCAAGCTGCTCGTGTAAGCGACAAGACTGGATATTTTTATTTGGGTGAACTGGTCGAATATGGTGAAACGCGTAAGATCTTCACCAATCCGGAAAAAGAATCGACCCAGAATTATATCACAGGGAGATTCGGGTGAGAAGATTTATGATTTATGACTTATGATTTATCATCGACACATAAATCATAAGTCATAATCCATAAATCATAAATTATAAATCATAAATTATAAATCAAAACATGAAGGTTATTGAACAAGAAATAGCGGCGTTAAAGAATACGATCAACGAGATGTGGGCACTCGTCCACCAGCAGATATACAATGCCGGTGAAGCGATGCTGACCGGAGACAAGGAACTGGCCTACAAAGTGCTCAGCCGTGAACGCCGCGTGAATGCATTCGAGCTGAAGATCGACAGTGATTGCGAGGATATCATTGCCTTGTACGCACCGGTGGCTATCGACCTGCGTTTCGTACTTGCCATGTACAAGATCAATACAAACCTGGAACGCCTCGGCGACTTCGCCGAAAGTATCGCACGCTTCTCCGTCAACCTGCCGGAAGGAGAACCGATCGATCCGGAACTGGTAAAAATCGCACGCGTAGAAGAAATGTTACACGAACTTCTCGGCATGATATCATTGGCTCAGGAGGCCTTTGAAAAGGAAAGTTCCGAAATCGCGTCACGCATTTTCCTGAAAGACAACATCATCGATGAGATCAATCACGATTCGACTCCTCTGATCGCCCAGTATATCGAAGCGCATCCGGGCAGCGCACTTGCCGGCCTTTACATGGCGGGCGTCATCCGCAAGATGGAACGCTTCGGCGACCATTGCACCAACATTGCAGAAGAACTGATCTTCTACTTGGATGCGAAGGTGATGAAGCACATCGGCAAAACGGAAGAAAAGTAATATCTTTGCAGCCAGAATCAAACATAATCGTAATCGACAATGAAACGACTAACGGCATTCTGGCTGTCAGCCTGCTTTTTATGCACTATTTCCGTACAGGCGCAATCATTTATTCCCGAACGGGATTCCTCCGATATTTCCCTGTTCGAATATGCAACGAAGATTCCCAAGCGCAATAATGTATTCAACCTGGATCTGGAAATGCACGCTTCTTTCAATACTTTCTTCACCGGGCACAAGCTGGATGAAGCTGCTTTCCGTTTCAACCATATCAAGATCGAGGCGACCGGTGAAGTAAACGACCGTCTTTTCTACTGGTACCGCCAGAACCTCAACCAGGGGAATGAAGGCATGGATCTGGAGAACCTGCCGGAATCGATCGAATATGCGATGATCGGCTATCGCCTCAACGATAAATTCACGATTACCTTAGGGAAACAGGATGCTGCCTGGGGAGGGTTCGAATATGACCTCGATCCGTATGCTATATATGAATACAGCGACATGAACGAATACATGGATTGCTATTTTACAGGAGTCACGCTTGGTTATCAGCCGACTCCTTCCCAGGAACTACGTTTGCAAGTAACAGACAACCGAATCGGGAGCATGGAAGACACCTACGGAATACTTCCCGCCGGAATCGGAAAGCCACGCGCTCCGCTTTTCTACACATTTAACTGGAACAGCAGTTATCTGGACGAGATTTTGAACCTCCGCTATTCCGCCACGGCCGGAGAACAGGCCAAAGGGAAATGGATGTATATGGCATGGGCCGGGCACAATGTTTGCACCGGCCCGTTTGACGGCTATTTCGATGTGATGTACACACGCGGGGCACTCGATCCGTTAGGTATCCTGACCGAGTTAGTCCCTCCGTCCGCCGAGAATGAGGAAGGACCTGTCTGCTTGCGTAACATCCAGTATCTTTCACTCGTGGCAGAGATGAATTATCGCTTTCATCCGAAATGGAACGCCTTCGCCAAAGGAATGTACGAAACCGGGTCGGTCTATAAAGCGGGAGATGAAGAAGGAGAACTCCCGGACGGGAAATACCGTACGGCATGGGGCTTGCAGACCGGCATCGAATTTTATCCGATGGCGGATGAAAACCTGCATATCTTCCTCACCGGAACAGCCCGCTTTTACAATCTGACGGAAAAAGCAAAAGCGCTGTGTGCTTCCATTGAAAACACACAACGCTTGTCGGTAGGGTTCATATACAAGTTGCCGCTGTATTGATCAAAACATCAGTACCAACTGATCTTCAGCCTGCAATTCTACTTTCAACATGCCGTCGACAACCGGGAGAGATACGGCTTTTTGGTTGATCTTGATGCCCATATTCGCCGAATCGGCCGGGAGTTTGATACGGAACGAACCGGGAACCAGGGCTTTCAAACCGGCTTCCGCCAAGCGGCCTTCTTTCCATTTGGCAGACACTTCGCCGCCTCCGCGAACTTTCAGTCCTTTGAAACTGCCGCTTTTCCAGGCGGAAGGCAGGGCGGGAAGCAGTTCGATTTCTCCCGTCTGGCTCTGTACCAGCATTTCGGCAATACCGGCACAACCGCCAAAGTTACCGTCTATCTGGAAAGGAGGATGCGCACAAAACAGGTTCGGATATGTCCCGCCGCCGTTCGTCATATTTGTCTTACGGTCCACACACGGACGGAGCAGGTCGACAAACAACTTATAGGCATGGTCGCCGTCATGCAGACGCGCCCAGAAATTCATCTTCCACCCCATCGACCATCCCGTGCTCTTATCGCCACGGGCAATCAGCGACTTACGGGCAGCTTCGGCAAGTTCAGGTGTACGCTCCGTTGATATCTCATTGCCCGGATACAGTCCATAGAGATGAGACACATGGCGATGATGAGGTTCAACCTCTTCGTAGGGTTCGAGCCATTCCATGATACGCCCGTCCTTGCCGATCGTCGTCGGCATCAAACGGGCACGCTTGGCAGCCAGTTCGCCGGCGAAAGCAGAATCAAGTCCTAATATGTCGGCAGCCTCGATCGTATTGGTGAACAGTTCGCGGACGATCTGGTTGTCCATCGTCGAACCGGCACAGATATGAGCCGTCTTGCCGTTCGGCAACTTATAACCGTTTTCAGGCGAAGTGGTCGGGGCCGTCACCAGATATTTGTTGCGGGGATCTTCCACCAACATATCCACAAAGAACAGGGAAGCTCCTTTCAAAACCGGATACACATCTTTCAGATATTCCTTATCCAACGTATAAAGATAATGCATGTACAAATGTTCGCAAAGCCAAGCGGCGGAAGTATTGGTTGCCCCCCATGACGGATGTTCGCCC
>OGNU01000674.1_pt1 | contig 13888 bp, 5 predicted proteins | sample 1573581 | NCBI WGS metagenome assembly OGNU01 (sample SAMEA2581992, study PRJEB24529) | metagenome | biome: Human gut stool | place: China | collected 2011 | reverse complement strand
GGGAATGCTTAGCTTGGGGGCTATGACAGTTTTTGCTGTTCCATCCTTGAGTGGTGAGATAACGGCTTCGTATTCTGTTTCTCAGCAGAGTCAGACAGTGAAAGGAGTGGTAGTTGACAAAAGTACCGGAGAACCGATTATTGGAGCCAATGTTGTTGTCAAAGGAACTACAAATGGAGTAATTACAGATTTTGACGGTAACTATACACTAGATGCTCCTGTTGGTTCTATCTTGGTTATTTCTTACATCGGTTATCAGTCCATTGAAGTGAAAGCGGTTGCCGGTGTTCAGCAAATCCGATTGGGTGAAGACACACAAGCATTGGAAGAAGTAGTCGTAGTAGGATACGGTGTACAGAAGAAAGCAACTGTTACCGGATCTGTATCTACTGTAAAAGGTAGCGATTTGAAGACTACCGGTACTGCCAACATCACCAATACCTTTGCTGGTAAGCTGCCGGGTGTGGTTGCTACCAACCGTTCGGGTGAGCCGGGTAATGACTACTCTGATATTCTGATTCGTGGTAAGGGCTCTTTGAATGACAACTCTCCTTTGATTGTTATTGATGGAGTGGCTAACCGCGGTGGTTTGGAACGACTCAACCCGAGTGATATAGAATCTGTTAATGTTTTGAAAGACGCTTCTGCCGCTATCTATGGTGCGCAGGCTGCAAACGGTGTAATCTTGGTGACTACTAAACGGGGTACATCAGACAAACCGACTATTACTTACAACGGTTCATTCACCTTGTCGGGTAACACACGTACACCTGATCTGATGAATGCATATCAGTGTATGACATGGACAGACGAAATTCGTAAAGGAAACGGTCAGTCTCCGCTGTATGAAAATATAAAAGGAGGATATTTGGATGGTACTATCAACCGTAATCAGTATGGCGATACCGACTGGATGGACGTGGTGTTTCGTAGCGTGGCTCCTCAGACCCGTCATTCACTAAGTGTCAGCGGAGGTTCGGAAAAAGTGAAATTCTACGTTTCAGGTGACTATTCTTATCAAGAACCTAACTATAGAAACACAAGTTTGGATTTTCAAACCGGACAGGTACGTTCTAACATCGATGCGCAAATTAGCGATAACTTGAAAATTGGTGTGGATTTGGCTGCCCGTCGGGAAAAACGCAATAATTCAGTTATTTCCACTGATGATATTTTTTGGGAAGCGTTTATGGCTTATCCTTGGTTGTATGACTACTATCCCAATGGACTGCCGGGCCCGGGTTTGGCAAATGGAAACAACTTAGCTATTTTGGTGGCAGGTAAAGAAACCGGTTACAACCGGGTCAACGATACGTTTGTGGATTCCAAGTTCTCTTTTGACTTGAAATTGCCTTGGATAACCGAAGGGCTTTCTTTGTCAGGTTATGCTGCATTCGACTATCACGCACGTGAGCAAAAGCAGTTGTGGGATGTATGGGACACTTACGATTATAACGCTGCTACTGGTGAGTACATAAAGAAGACCACCAATATGAACGGTAACAACATCAGTTTACGTCAGGATCATGATGACAATGTGACCAAGACTTTCCACTTGAAATTGGATTACCAACGTACCTTTGGTGACCACCGTGTAGGTGCTTTCGTGGCCTATGAACAGAGTAAGTACGAAGGCGAGAACTTCTACGGCTGGCGTGGATACTATTTGAGTAATCGTCCTGATTATTTGGACTTTGGTGCTGATAAGGAAAAGACAAACGGTGGCAGGGGTTATGTGACTGTTCGCCAGAATTATTTCGGACGTTTGAATTATGCTTACAAGGACCGCTATATGTTCGAATTTACCTTGCGTCATGATGGTTCTATGAATTTTGCTTCTAATAAGCGTTGGGGTACTTTCCCGGGATTGTCTGTAGGTTGGCGTATGAGTGAGGAAGATTTCATCAAGAATAATTTCTCATTTATCAATGATCTGAAATTGCGTGCTTCTTGGGGTAAGTTGGGAAATGACCGTGTGGATGCTTTTCAGTATATCAGTACATATAATATGCAGAACGGTGCTATCTTGGGTGAAATTCCCAATATAAATAAAGGGTTTGTACCAGGACGTGTTGGCAACCCCGATATTACTTGGGAAAAGGTGGATTCTAAGAATATTGCAGTGGATGGTAATTTCTGGAATGCTCTGTTGGGCTTCACAGTAGAGTATTTCTATCAGAACCGTACAGACATCTTGACTCCGAAGCAAGCTTCCATTCCTTACTATACCGGTTTGACATTGCCTGACCAGAATATTGGTGAAGTAAGTAATCAGGGTGTCGAATTGATGTTGAGCCACAAAAATCGTATTAATGATATCAATTACTTTGTTTCTGGTAACTTTACGTTTACTAAGAACAAAATTAAATTCTTTGACGAAGCAGCTAATACTCCCGAATGGCAGAGAAGAACCGGACATTCTATCGATTCATGGTTGATGTACAAAACAGACGGTATCTATCAGTCATGGGATGAGATCAATAGCACTCCGCACATGGCTAATGCTCAACCAGGTGATATCAAGTACCTGGATATTGATGATAACGGGGTGATTAATGACAATGACCGTATTCGTAGTAAATATGGCAATGTCCCACAGATTGTATACGGTTTGAATATGGGAATTGAATGGAAAGGACTGGAATTCAGTATGCTATGGACAGGTCAAGCTAGGGCTGAACAGATGATTGTCCCTTATTCTTATAATTTGGACAAAGAATTCTATAATAATCGTTGGATTTCAGCCGAGGAAACTCCTAACTCAAAATATCCGAGAGCGTTTGATAAGGATGATTATGAAAATACCAGATGGAGTGATTTCTGGTTGTATGATGCTTCATTTATCCGTTTGAAAAATGTGGAACTGGCTTATACATTTCCTAAATCTTTTGTAGAGAAATTGAAAATTCAGAACTTGCGTCTGGTATTGACTGGAACGAACCTGTTGACTTTTGATAAAGTGAAAGTGCAAGATCCGGAATCAGATGCGACTTCTACAGGACAGAAATATCCTCAAGCTCGTACTTATACATTTGGAGTTAATGTTAGTTTCTAAATTAGTAACCTTTAAGTTTAAGAATAAATATGAAAACAGCCATATTGAAAAGTACATGCATCGCCCTGTTGATGGGAAATATGTTTTCTTGTGATGTACTGGACGTAGAACCATTGGATTCATATACGGAAGACGGTATCTTTACAGATGCTAATCTTACTGAATCTTATGTGACCATGAATTATACAAAACCACGTAACGGATGGAGTCGTAGTTCATTGAGATTTGTATGTGATGAATCCATGGAGAACTTTAATTGGGCCAGTGCGTGGAGTATTAATACAGGAGGTCTGGCTCCCGATCAATTGGGAGGTCTGGATATTTGGTCGGATTATTATGCCAACATAAAGAATTGCAACATATTCTTTAGTAATATGGATAAGGTGGAAACGATAGATGAACCGAGAAGAAGTTGGTTGATAGGTGAGGCTACTTTTTTCAGAGCTTATTATTATATGGAATTGGTGAACAATTATGGAGGAGTACCCTTGATTACTCGCTTGTTTGAGTTGGATGATCCCGAAATGATGATTAAGCGTAACACTTATGAGGATTGTGTGGACTTTATTGTTTCCGAATTTCAGAAAGCATCCGAGCTTTTGCCGGAAAAATTTGCAGGTGAAAATTTTGGACGGGTAACGAAAGGAGCAGCTTTGGCTATGAAATCACGTATGTTGCTTTATGCTGCCAGTCCATTATGGAATCCGGCTAATGATAAAAGCAAATGGGAAGCTGCTGCTAAAGCAGCAGAAGAAGTGATGAAATTAGGATACTCTTTGGATACTGATTATAAAGGACTTTTCCTAAATCCGATGAGTTCTGAGATTATATTCCAACGTTTGTATAATACGGAATTCGGCCATTGGTATGATTGGTATAACAGTACGAACGGTTGGGGTGGATACTCTTGTACTGCTGTGTTGCAGGAAATGGTAGATAGTTATGAGATGGAAGACGGTACTATGCCTGATCCGGCTTTATATACTTCTGCTACAACAGATCCTTGGGCGGGGCGTGATCCTCGTTTATATGCTTCTGTAGTATGTGACGGACAGTTGTTTAGAGGAACAGAAGTGGAATTTTGGGTAAATAATGATGGAAAAACAGGTGGAATAGATAGTGAGTTTGGTAAGGATGCATGGAACTATTCTAAAACACATTATATTATCCGGAAATTTATGGATGAAAATCTGACAAAAAGCTGGTCGGACAAAGGAAAGCAACCGTGGGTTTATTGCCGTTTGGCAGAAATCTATCTGAATTATGCAGAAGCCATGTATCATTGTGGCAAGGAAGATGTAGCACGTGAATATGTAAATTATATCCGTAAAAGAGCACGTGGAGGCAGAGAGGATATTTTGCCTGATGTTACTGAAAGCGGAGAAGCTCTTTTAGCTAAAATCCAACACGAACGTAAGGTAGAACTGGCTTTCGAGGAACATCGTTTTTATGATGTACGCCGTTGGAAAATTGCGGAAAAGGTGGATAAGGGTGCTTTTCATGGTATAAATATAACTAAGCAGACAGATGGTACAAAGAAATATGAATTATTTAAAATTCAAGACCGCGATTTTGTGGCGCCTGCCAACTATCTGCTTCCTATTCCACGTTATGAAATTCAAAAAAATGATTTATTGGAACAAAATCCGGGTTATGATAAATAGGTAGAAGTATGATTATATGATGAATTCCGGGGACGTATGGTGATGTTCCCGGAATTTTACCTTATTTTGTGAGTCTCAGAAATAATATGAATTATGCATAAAATGAAAGTGATCTTTTTAGTGGGCTATATGCTGCTGACTGTATTTTCTTCTTTCGCTTTGGCCACTGGATCATCTCGTTGGCGAATGTTGGCGGATGGAAGCATTGAATGGGTGCCCGCCAAACAAATCCCACACAGTGACCATATTGAAATGAGTGGAAAACAAGTATCTGTTGTGCTGCGCTATGGGGTGAATGCGGATGGAGCGTTTGTTGTGAATAAAAGTATGGTATGGCCTTTGTTGCGTACCATTCCGAATAATACTCATGCCAGTTTGATGAGGAGATTCGATTGGAATCCATTGGATATGGTTACGGTCAATGGTAGAACTATTACCGATGAAAAAGTGGACAATATCCGCTTGAAGGGTATGTTGACTGTTGAAAGTTCTTATAACGGCGGATGGTATGGGCAGTGTAAAGTGATACGGGAATATTTGCCTTCAACGGACTTGCCTGCATTAATTGAAAATTATCTTTTGATTAATACAGACAAGAATCCCATGTTCGTAGAAATTCCGGTAATAAACAATAGATTGTACACCGATCCGCGGAAAGGAGTGGATGGTTCTTATCTTATTGAAATGAAAATAGATAGAAATGGGTATTTTTCTATACAACCGGGGGATACGCTCTCTTTTAGTGCTTATATTACCGGATATAAAAAAGGACAACCCGCATTGGTCATTAACGGACAGCAGGAGAAGCTGAAACGAATAGAGGCAGTGACTTCATGGATGGATAATCTGGTACTTGAAACCCCTGATCCGATTATTGACCGTATGTTCGCTTTTTCTAAAATCCGGGCTTGTGAAAGTATCTATGAAACTCAGGGAGGACCTATGCACGGACCTGGCGGAGAATCGTACTATGCAGCTATTTGGGCTAATGACCAGGCTGAATATATTAATCCTTATTTCCCATTTACTGGCTATGATTATGGAAATGCATCGGCATTGAACTCATTCAAGCATTTTGCCCGTTTTATGAATAATGAATGGAAACCTATTCCCAGTTCTATTGTGGCTGAAGGGCTGGATATCTGGAATGGAGTAGGTGACAGAGGGGATGCGGCTATGATCGCTTATGGAGCGTCCCGTTATCTGCTGGCCCGTGCAAGCCGTGAGGAAGCAGAACAATTGTGGCCGCTTGTCACTTGGTGTCTGGAATATTGTAATCATAAACTGAACAAAGAGGGAGTGGTGGCTTCGGATACAGACGAATTGGAAAATCGTTTTCCTTCGGGAGATGCTAATTTGTGCACTTCTTCTCTTTATTATGACGCTTTGATTTCTGCTTCCTGTCTGGCACGGGAACTGGGTAAAGGAAATGCGGGCGTTTATCGTAAGCAGGCTGCCATATTGCGTAAGAATATTGAAAAATATTTCGGTGCTTCTGTGGAAGGTTTTGATACATATGCTTATTATAAAGGGAATGACATTTTGCGTTCGTGGATTTGTATTCCATTGACGGTTGGTATAGATGAACGTGCCGAGGCTACTATAAATGCACTGTTCTCACCACGTTTATGGACGGAAAATGGATTATTGACACAGGCAGGAAGTGATACTTTTTGGGATCGTTCCACACTATATGCCTTGAGAGGGGTATATGCGGTGGGAGAAACGGAAAAAGCGACAGAGTATTTACATCGTTATTCCACTACCCGGTTGTTGGGAGAGCATGTGCCTTATGCCATTGAAGCATGGCCTGAAGGTGGTCAGCGTCATCTTTCTGCGGAAAGTGGCTTATATGGACGTATAATCACAGAAGGCTTATTTGGTATTCGTCCTACCGGTTTTAACAGTTTTATCCTTACACCTCGTCTACCGGAGGTATGGAGTCACATGGCTTTGAGAAAAATAGGGGCATTTGGTTCTAAATTTGACATTGAGATCGATCGTTTGCCTAATAATAGACTTCAGGTGAAAATTATAAATGGAAATAAGATACAACAACATTTTATTAAAGTAGGGAATAAACTTACTATTAAATTAAAGTGAATATGGTATGAAAAAAGCAATATTATTGGGAGTTGCGGCTTTGTGTATGGCAAGTTGTGGCTCATCTTCAAAAGAAAATGCTATTCAGAGATTGCCGTCAGACCAGATATCGGTATTTACCTCTTCGGATAAGCAGTTGGAAAATGCGTACAATTGGGCGAAAAAGATGGCATTGTCATACGCACATGATAATAGTGATCCGGTAGGATATTGGTATGAAGCCGCATTACCGCAGCGCGAGGCTTTCTGTATGCGCGATGTGTCTCATCAGTCGGTGGGCGCTCAGATTTTGGGTCTTGCCAGACATAATAAGAATATGTTCACGCGTTTTGTGGAAAATATTAGTGAAGAAAAAGACTGGTGTACCTATTGGGAGATAAACCGTTATAATAAACCTGCGCCGGCTGACTATACCAATGACAAGGAATTCTGGTATAATCTGAATGCTAATTTTGATGTGATGCAGGCTTGTTTGAAAATGTATCAATGGACGGGAGATGCTGGTTATCTGGCAGACCCTCTTTTTACAAATTTTTATGAAAAGTCTGTGAACGAATATGTGCATCGCTGGGCTTTGGAACCGGAAAAGATAATGGATCGCTCTCCTTATATGAATCAGCCTGAGGATTTTAATCCGAATAATAATTTTCATACTTGCAGGGGACTGCCTTCGTATGTGGAGAATTTCCTTGGACTGACGGTTGGGGTGGATTTATTGGCTACGATGTATGCAGGTTTTAATGCATACGCCGAAATGGCCGGATTGACGGGGGATGATGTGAAGATGACAAAAGGAAGAACCCAGGCGGAAGCATACCGGGAAATCTTGGAGAACAGGTGGTGGAACCCTGACAGTTCTTTTTATCAGACTTTTTGGACGGAGGATCAGAAGTTTTATCGGGGGGAAGGAGTTCCTTTTATTCTTTGGTTTGACGCGTCTGAAAATCCGGACCGCATTCGTGCCAGCGTGAAGGACATTTTGAGCCGAGAATGGAATGTGGAGAATATGTCAGCGTTTCCCACCCTTTTTTATCGTTTGGGGTATGATGACGAGGCTTATTATTTTTTGGTAAATCTGCCTCACATGAACAGGTCTGAGTATCCTGAAGTATCTTATGGTATCATTGAAGGTACGGTGTGTGGAGCTATGGGAGTCAAGCCTTTGGCTAGTGAAAGCAGTGTGGCGACTTGCTCGCGTCTGGCGGGCGATTCCCAAAAGGCGGAAATTAAAAATCTGCCTGTTTTTGATGGATATATCACTGTTAAGCATGGAGGCAGGATGAGGACTGATATAGAGAATAACACTTCTAAGAAGTTGACATGGAAGGTTGCTTTTATAGGGGATTATTCTGAAATAAAGGTGAACGGGAAGGTGTATGCTCCGGTCTTGTTGAAAGATATTCGTGGAAATGTGATTTCTGAAGTTTGCGTACCCTTGCCTGCCCACTCTAAGTTAAGTGCGGAAGTTTTAACTAATTTAAACTAACAGATAATGAAAAAGCTGACAATTTTATTTTTATGCAGTTGGATAGTATTGACTACACAGGCACGGAAAGTGTTCCAACTGAACTCGCCTGATGGACATTTGAATACAACTATAACCATAGGGGAACAGTTGACTTATGATATAAAATGTAACGGAAAGCAGGTGCTTGCCGCTTCTCCATTGTCAATGACTTTGGAAAACGGAACCGTGTGGGGGGATCATCCGCAACTGACAAGCAGTTCCCGGAAAGAGGTGGACCAGTTGATTGATTCACCTTTTTATCGCAGCAGCCAGCTACGGGATCATTATAAGAAACTAGTACTTTGTTTTAGGAAAGGATGGAGTGTGGAATTCCGGGCATATAATGATGGAATAGCCTATCGTTTCGTGAATCAAATGAAAAAGCCGTTCAAGATTCTTCAAGAAGAAGTGAACTATCAATTTACCACTGATAAAACGGCTATTGTGCCTTATGTGGTACCGCGTAGTGAGGATCAATTTTATAGTGCGTTTGAGAATACATATACTATTAGTAAAATTTCGGAATTGGATAAGCAGAAGCTGATGTTTCTTCCATTAGTCGTTGAAGTCGGTGACGGAGTTAAAGTGTGTATTACCGAATCGGATCTGGAGAATTATCCGGGGCTTTATTTGTCGGGGGCGACAGGTGGTAACAGTTTGACAGGTGTACATGCTCCTTATCCTGCAAGTAAGCGTCAGGGAGGACATAATAACTTGCAGATGATTGTGGAAAAACGTGAGAATTTTATAGCGAAGGTTGATGGACCACGTACTTTTCCCTGGCGCATGGCGATTGTTACGACTGATGATAAGGATTTGGCTGCAAGTAGTATGACTTATTTGCTTAGTTCACCTTCACGGATTGGTGATCTTTCATGGATAAAGCCGGGTAAAGTGGCTTGGGAATGGTGGAGCGACTGGAATCTGGATGGAGTGGATTTTGTAACGGGAGTGAACAATGATACTTATAAAGCGTATATTGATTTCGCAGCTGCCCATCAGTTGGAGTATGTGATATTGGATGAAGGATGGGCGGTTAATCTGCAGGCTGATTTGATGCAGGTGGTAAAAGATATCAATTTGAAAGAACTGGTGGATTATGCGGCTGCCAGGAATGTAGGTATTATTTTATGGGCCGGTTATTATGCATTCGACAGAGATATGGAAAATCTGTGTCGTTATTATGCCGAACTGGGAGTGAAGGGTTTCAAAGTTGATTTTATGGATCGGGATGATCAGGAAATGGTCGCTTTCAATTATCGGGCGGCGGAAACCTGTGCTAAATATAAATTACTCCTTGATTTGCATGGCATGTATAAGCCGTCTGGATTGAATCGTACTTATCCTAATGTATTGAATTTTGAGGGAGTTCATGGACTGGAGAACATGAAATGGAGTCCGGAGAGTGTGGACCAGGTAAAATATGATGTGACGATTCCTTTTATCCGCCAGGTGGCAGGACCGATGGATTATACACAAGGTGCAATGAGAAATGCTGTGAAGGGCAGTTATTTCCCTTGTAACTCTGAACCGATGAGCCAAGGTACCCGTTGCCGGCAATTGGCTTTGTATGTGATATTTGAATCTCCGCTGAATATGCTGTGTGACACACCGGGCAATTATGAACGAGAAGTTGAATGTACTGATTTTATAACAGGCATTCCTACAGTTTGGGATGAAACACATATTTTGGATGCCAAATTGGGAGAATACATTGTAACTGCACGTAGGAAAGGAGATAGCTGGTATATCGGTGGCATTACGGATGGAGTAGCAAGAAATCTTGAGATAGATTGTTCTTTCCTTGGAGATAAGGATTATGTGGGGGATTTATTTAAAGATGGTATGAATGCGCATCGTATTGGCAAGGATTTCAAACGCGAGTCCGTTCGTTTGAACAAGCGGGATAAGTTGAAAATACATTTGGCTCCGGGAGGTGGATTTGCAATCAGATTGCAATAAAGTTTTTCATTGTGTGGATAATGTGATGAGGTGGGGGCTGGTAGCATTCCTCATCTCATTGTATTTTAAGTCTAAAATTAAATAACTTTCTTTGTATACCTGCTAAATCATAAGAAAGCATTATTTTTGCAAGAAACCTTGGTTCATTTTATTGGACTTCCAATGATGGAGAAGAACAATGATCAATAGAAATATCTAACTATGAATAAACGGATTTCGCTATTTGCTTTTCTTTTTATACTATGCCTTGCGGTTAGATGCCAGACTAGAAATGTAAGGCACTATACTATTAATGAAGGTTTGGCAAACAATGCTGTATATAGTATATCTCAGGACATGAAGGGCCGGATGTGGTTTGGAACGATTGATGGGGTACATAGTTTTGATGGTAACGGAATTCGTGTATGGCGGGATGAGCGGGTTCCTTCATTAGGCTCTAGTATTTATACTATAAGAGAAGATGACAGGCAAAGGCTTTGGATAGGTAGTGATCAGGGATTGGCTTTATTTAATCTTCGGACTGAGAGTTTCTCTACTTTTGACGTACAGACAGTGTCGGGGGTAAAGATTAATACACCTGTCAGCCATATTATGCTGGATAGTAAAAAAACATTGTGGATAGGTACAGTGGGGCAAGGCCTTTTTCATTATGATTCTCATGCGGACAAGTTGTATCAATATACGGCCCTTGGAAAAATAAATTCCGATTACATTTCATATATATTAGAAGATAGTTCCGGTATTATTTGGGTAGCTACAATGAATGCTGGAGTAAGCCGATTTGTTCCATCGGAGGATCTTTTTCAACAGGTTGCAGCAGATGGGGTAAAGAATACAATCACTTTATTTGAAGATTCAAGGCGGAACCTGTGGGTGGGAAGTAGTGGAAACGGACTTTATTTACTGGAAAAGAAGGATAAACAACTTGTACAAAAATTAAAACCGTCAGATTCTAAAGGGGTGCTTCAGGTACGAAGTATTGTGGAGTGGATACCAGGAGAGCTTTTGATAGCTTCGGATGAAGGATTGACGAGCTATAATATTGTTACAGGAAAAGGTGAAACATTACGTTCGGATTACAGACAGACTAACGGGTTGAATGATAATTATCTGCAGACTTTGTTTGTGGATCATGAACAGGCGCTTTGGGTAGGCACTTATTTTGGCGGAGTGAATTATATTCCACCAACAGGAAATAGTTTTATACACTATTATAGAGGAAATACTCAGTTGGATGCTCGGATTATCAGCGTCTTTGCTCAAGCGGATCAAGATAATCTTTGGTTAGGGACTGATGATGCCGGTTTCTTTTATTGGGATCGTAAGAAAAATACATTTAAATCTTATAAACCTCAACATTCTGTTTCCGGTCCGACTTATCATAATATTCATGCTTTGTTACAGGATGGTGATAAATTGTATATCGGAATGTATATGGGCGGACTTGATATAATGGATCTAAAAACTGGAAAGTTTAAGAATTATAAGTTCGGTAGTTCTTCCAGATCTTTGTATGCATCAGGTATTTATGCGCTCTATAAAGATTCCGCCCAGTGCTTGTGGGTGGGAACTACTAATGGCTTGAATAAATATATTCCTGAAACAGATGATTTTGAACGGATTTATGAGGTACATCCGGCTGATGTGTCTTATATAATGGAAGATAAAAAAGGGTATCTATGGGTATGTTCGCTTAATCAAGGTATTTTTCGTTTGGATAGGAAAACACAAAAATGGGAACATTTTTCTTTACGAACGGGGGAAGAGGAGAATCAGTCCGTTATTCCTTCCAATAAGATTATTACTGCTTGTTTGGATGAAAAAGAAAATTTATGGTTTGGAACAGATGGATGCGGCCTTTTAAAATATAATTATGAGGAGGAAGTTTTTGAGAAAGTGGTTTTACCGGAGAACATACGTGTGGTACACAAGATTATAGCGGCAAATAATGAACTGTGGCTGACGACCAGCAATGGTATGTATTGTTACCAGCCGGAGAATGGGAGTATCAAGATATATAACAAGCTGGACGGATTACAGGAAAATCAGTTTTTGCCCAATTCGGGAATACAGTTGGCGGACGGTACTATTTTTGTAGGAGGTATTAATGGATTTAATGAATTCCATCCGGATAGACTTGCTTCTCCTAATCAAAAAACGACAGTGGTTCTAGCTGACTTTCATCTGTTCAACAAACCGGTAAAAGTCGGGAGTGACAATTCTCCTTTATCTACTTCCATTACGTATGCAGATCATTTGGTACTGGAACATAAACACTCCATTTTCAGTTTGTCTGTCGCTACGCTTAATTATGCTAATCCTTCTAAAAATCAATATAAATATAAGTTGGAAGGATTTGAAAAAGATTGGACTGAAACAAATTCAGCTCCTCGTGTGACCTATACTAATCTTCCTTCTGGGAATTATACATTCCGTGTCAGTGCTTCTAATGGTGATGGAGTATGGAACGAAAATGCGATTGTTTTTCCTATTAGGGTTCTTCCACCTTGGTGGGCTTCTACCTGTTTTATCATTTTGTATGTTTGTATGGGAATAGGTATGTTGGCTTGTTTATATTATCGCATGAATAAAAAGCAACGTGAGAAATTAATGATGATGGCAGTAGAGAAAGACAAGGAAATCTATCAAAGTAAAATAGAGTTTTTTACGCATATGATACATGAGATAAGAACTCCTCTTACCTTGATATTGGCTCCTCTTGAAAATGTGATGAGATCTACGGGAAGTATCGGAGAGGCTATGCCCCAGCTTTTAGTTATTGAGCGTAATGGAAAGCGATTGCTTAGTTTGGTGAATCAGCTTATGGATTTCCGTAAAATAGAGAAGGCGGAGCTTCAAGGAAAAGAAAAGAGGATTTCAGTAGTGGGCGGTGAAGCATTCATATCTCCCAGTGTTATCATCGCCACCGGTGCAAGCTGGCGCAAACTGAATGTGGATGGTGAAACGGAGTATATAGGCAGAGGAGTAGCTTTTTGTCCGCATTGCGACGGGCCGTTCTATCAGGGAAAAGACGTAGCCGTTATCGGTGGAGGAAACTCCGGTATAGAAGCAGCCATCGACTTGGCAGGTATCTGCCGGAAAGTGACTGTCTTTGAATTTGCGGATACGCTGAAAGCTGACCAGGTACTGCAAGAAAAGGCGAAAAGCTTGCCGAATGTAGAAATCTTCACTTCTTCACAGACCACAAAGGTAGTGGGAAACGGTGATAAGGTAACAGCTATCCGCGTCAAAGATCGTGTAAGTAGTGAAGAACGGGATTTCCCATTGGATGGTATCTTCGTACAGATTGGTTTGGCAGCCAATAGCGCTCCTTTCCGTGACATGCTGGAAACGACTCCAATAGGCGAAATCAAGATCGACGCTTTTTGCCGCACCACACTTCCGGGAGTTTATGCGGCAGGAGATGTCTCGAACGTTCCCTACAAACAGATAGTAATTGCAATGGGTGAAGGTGCAAAGGCGGCACTGTCGGCATTTGATGACCGCATCCGGGGAATTGCATAATAGGTACGCGGACGACGCGGATAGAGTATCTTCATTCCCCTCCTCCTCGGGAGGAGGGGAATGAAGATAGTA
>OGNU01000666.1_pt1 | contig 13974 bp, 10 predicted proteins | sample 1573581 | NCBI WGS metagenome assembly OGNU01 (sample SAMEA2581992, study PRJEB24529) | metagenome | biome: Human gut stool | place: China | collected 2011 | reverse complement strand
CTCCATCCCTGAACGGGTGGCCGATGCTGCATCCAAGTGCAACAACAAAGCTGAAAGTTGCTCCGCAATACGTTCCTTCTTTTTATAACGCTCGCGCCAAGCGGTCAGACGGGCAATCTCCTCCGCTCCCTGTCTCCGGCGGAGGACGGCAGCTTGATATTTCTTTTCGGCCTCTTCTTTCCGAAGCATTACATTTTTCAACTGCTGCTCCGAATGTGACAGGTCACGGATGGCTGTATCCAACTGGATATCCAGTTTACGCGCCTGCAAGATCTCCTGTTGAAGGGATTTGAAACGAGCCTCAGACTGTTGCTGTTCCTCCACTCCCTTTTCGTATTCATGGCGAGCGACCGTCAACAATTCCGTTGCGTGCACCAACTTATCGGCCGCCTCTTTTTGTTGTCTTTGGCGGATGGTTATCTGCTGTTCGATAGAACGGACGGCCTCTTGAAGGGCCTGTTGCTCCGCTTTCGCTTTCTCGACTCGCTGCAGCTCCTTTTCCGTTCCGGCAAGGCGAGTGCGCAAGTCGTTTTCTTCCTCATCCGTCAATAGCTCGATACCCTGTATTCGCGTTTGGATCAAGTCGAAGGCTTCTTTCGCCCGCGCATTCCTTTCAAATATCTGGCGAGAAATGGCGGAATAGAGTTCGGTTCCGGTCAACTTCTCCAACAAGGAAGCTTTTTCTCCCTGCTCGGCTTTCAGGAAAGTGGAAAAATCGTTCTGCGCCAGCAATACGGAACGCGTAAACTGTTCGAAAGTCAAGCCAATCAAATCGATAATACGGGCTTGCAAATCGGAACGCGTCCCTTGCTCTTCCTCCTCCTTGTCGAGGTTATACAGAGCCAAACGCGGATTCTGCAACCGTCCGTTTTCCTTGTCGCGTGCCCGCGCCACCGACCAGCGTGTCCGGTAGCGGTGTCCGTTCAAGGCCATGAAATCCACTTCTGCAAAACCGGAGGATGTTCCCCGCCGCAGCAAGAAACGAGGATCGCTCTGCGACAATTGTTCATTACTGACATCCTGAAGCTTGACATTATTTTCTTTCGCCTGGTCGGTACGAGGCGTACGGGCGAACAGAGCTAAGCACATCGTATCCAAAAGGGTAGACTTACCTGCTCCCGTAGGCCCGGAAATAGCAAAGATCCCGGCTGAAAGTAACGGCTCCACCGTAAAATCTATTTCAAAATCACCTTCCAACGAGGCCAGGTTACGACCTCGTATCGCTAATATCTTCATAGGGAAACCTCCCGCATTACATCGTTAAACATCTTTTCCAACTCTTCCGGCAAATCTCCCCCGAAACGGTTCGTAAAGGTATGGCGAAGCATATCCAGCGGAGCGATCTTTTGTAAATCCGTATAAGAGAAAGGACGAGAATCTTCCTCTCCCTCCTTTTTCGGATAAGAAGGGATGATGGAAGTCAGGCGTACAGCCTTATCCGCCAGCGCCTCCTCCACCCGATGCCGAAATCCCGGATCTGGCTCCGTCAGCAGTACCTGCACCTCCAGATAAGGCCATAGGCTGCGATCGGCTCCCTCTTCCGCCAACGGTAGGTTGGAAAGCGACAAAAGGACTTCGGCAGGCGACGCCGGTTCCGCCGGAATCCGATGCAGGGCGGTTCGGAGTGGGATGGGCACTGCTTCGAGATCCGACAGGCATCCGTTTTCGAGGGTAAAGGCAACAACCTGATGGTGATAATGCTGTTCGGAGAAAGACATCGGAAGCGGGCTGCCGGCATAGCGTACAGACTCGCGTCCCCCTACCCGTTGCGCCTTGTGGATGTGACCGAGGGCCGTATAGGCCAAGTCCTCGTTAAAGGCTTCTACCGATATAGATTCAAGTCCTCCCATGATAGTCCGTTCGCTCCGATCGTCTTCCGACAGTTCAGCACCAGTCGCATGCAAGTGTCCCATCGCAAGCAGGGCCTCGCCCGGTTGCCTTTGGCTGTCGGCATAGTCATAGAGCTGGCGATACATTCGGGTAACGCCCTCCACATAGGTATCTTTCCCTTCTTTCGAAGCGGGATAATCTCCCTGACGAAGATAGGGAACAGCCAGACAGATCGCTTCCCGTTTTCCTTCCTTATTATATAAAGGAATCAGAAGCGAATCGAAATCGATCTTGCACAGGTCGGTTCGCGGGACAGCCCCTACAATTGACGTATTCAGTTCTTCCAACAGGGGTATCGGCGCCTCCAGACGGGCTGCCGAATCATGATTACCTGCGATAATCACGATCTGCAATTGTGGGTTACGCCGGTTCGCTTCCCGCAAAAAACGGAAAAAACGGCGTTGGGCGGCTGCCGACGGATTGGCAACATCGAAAACATCGCCTGATATCAGCAAGACATCAGTCTGCCGTAGCGTCAATATATCGATCAACCACGAAAGAAATGCCTCATGTTCCTCATCACGGTCATACCCGAAAAAGGTTTGCCCAAGATGCCAGTCGGCAGTATGGATTATTTTCAATGACATGTTTTTCCAGATTTAACAAATATGAATCTGATCTTATTTTGGGGATAAAGGTAATGAAACAAACGAACAAAGACAATAAGGGGAGCCTGTGTCAAGCGCGGGAACGAGAGAAATAGATGACGAATCAAATTATTGTCCTATCTTTGTGCCGTCAATAAACAGGGGAACTTTATGAATTGGTTACAAGAGGCCTTTTTAGAGCCTACGATGGTGCAGGCAGTCATCATTATTTCACTGGTCTCTGCACTTGGATTGTATTTAGGACGGATCAAGATATTCGGGATCTCACTGGGTATCACATTTGTATTCTTTGCCGGTATCTTGGCCGGGCATTTAGGGATCGTCGTGAATAAGGATATGCTGTATTTTGCTCAAAGTTTCGGCTTGATCCTTTTCGTCTATGCATTAGGGTTACAGGTTGGTCCCGGTTTCTTCTCTTCGCTGAAGAAGGGAGGGGTAGCTATGAACATGATGGGGTTAGGCGTTATCCTGCTCGGACTCATTATGACAGTCGGTCTGCACTGGGTAACAGGAGTTTCCCTTTCCAATATGGTCGGTTTGCTTTGTGGGGCCGTTACCAACACGCCTGCTTTGGGAGCCGCCCAACAGGCTTTGTTGCAGATAGATCCGACCAATACCAAAGGGGTGACGGACATGGCTTTGGCGTGTGCCGTTGCTTATCCGCTCGGCGTAGTGGGCGTGATCTTGGCGATTATTATCCTGAGAGCCTTGTTTGCCGACAAGAAACAGAAAGACTTAAAGGAACAACGCGACACGACTACCTATGTCGCCGAGTTTCATGTAAGCAATCCGGCTATCTACGAAAAGAGCATCAAGGACGTAATGAAGCTGACGGACAAGCATTTCGTTATTTCACGTGTATGGAGAAACGGTAAAGTAAGCATTCCGACTTCGGACACCTTACTTCACGAGCATGACCACCTTTTGATCATCTCCGTTAAATCGGATGTCGAAAATATTAAAGTCCTTTTCGGCGAGCAGGAGAATGTAGATTGGAACAAGGCGGATATCGACTGGAATGCCATTGACAGCCAACTGATCTCGCGCCGCATCGCGGTGACACGCAACCGGGTGAACGGTGTGAAATTAGGCTCTCTCCGCCTTCGTAACCTCTACGGTATCAATATTACGCGTGTGAACCGTGCCGGTATAGACCTGCTGGCCTCTCCCGACCTGCGCCTGCAAATCGGTGACCGGTTGACTATCGTGGGAGAAGCGAATTCGGTAAACACAGTCGGAAAGATTTTAGGGGATGAGATCAAGCGGTTAAACAATCCGAACCTCTTGGCTGTCTTCATTGGTATATCGCTGGGGATGCTGTTAGGAGCATTGCCGATCACGTTACCAGGGATGAGTACGCCAGTCAAATTAGGGATCGCCGGAGGCCCGATCATCGTCGGAATCCTGATGGGCGCATTCGGCCCTCGTTTCCACCTGACAACCTACACGACAATGAGTGCCAACCTGATGCTTCGTCAACTGGGGATCATTATTTATTTAGCGGGATTGGGGATCGATTCGGGTGTACATTTCTTCGAAACGGTTTTTCGGGCAGAAGGATTGCTTTGGATCGGGCTTGGATTTCTGCTGACGATCGTGCCGGTGCTGATCGTCGGTTTCATAGCTTCGCAATTTTTCAAACTCGATTATGCGCACAACGTGGGTATGCTCTGCGGGAGCATGGCAAACCCGATGGCACTGAGCTATGCCAACACGACTGTCGATGGCGACGAACCCTCCGTTTCTTATGCCACCGTCTATCCGCTTTCAATGTTTATCCGCGTGATTTCAGCACAATTGGTGCTGATGTTATTCACCTGATCGATCAGGCTTTGGAACACTTGACCAGCACCTTTTCTCCATCCACCAAGGTAGTTGCAAAGAGATAGACATGGCCTCCGTCGGTGATCTTCGTCCGCTTACGCAGTTCTTCTACGGAGAGAGGAAAATTACGCACGGTTATATTTGCTTGGGGGATTGTCTTTGATAGTCCTTTACAGAGTTTTCCGGTAAAAGACAGCACTTCATCCACTCGGAATCTGCGACCGGGAAAGTCGGAAACTAAATGGTCCGATGTATATAGATGGCTGTTAACCTGCAACTTCTTCACTCCCGTCCGGACGGCAATCTGCTTAAATGCGCCGGCTTTTAAAACCGAGGCATTCGGTTCATACAAATATGTACCTACCTGACCGGCAGGAACCAATACGGCGCTACGTTCCTCTTCTAATGTAAAAGAGAAAGATTGCATTCCATCCAGTCCGAAATTGATGCACCGGACTAACGGTTCTCTGCCATCCGCCTCTCGTTCCACCACAAAAAGCAGTTCCTTGCATTCGTTCCTAACCGAAAGGACATGCACGGATGTCGTCCCCGGCAACAACTCCAAAGTCATTTGTATATCTGCCATCGGCGAAAGCTTTGCAATGACATGCGGGGAACGTTTCAGAAGCGCCGGCAACAGTCCGGGCAGGTTAGGTTCACAATCCTGCAAAGCAAAAACCCGCTTGTTGGATTCTCCTCGGCGTGCAGGATCGATATAGAAAGCATCGACCTCCGGAAGGGTATCAACAACTTGGGCGGCATCAGCATTTATGATCGTTATATTGTTGGCCTCCAAGACAGAAAAATTATGTTTCGCGGCTTCACAATAAACAGGAAAACGTTCTATATAAGTCAATTGTTTCGCCTTTCGGGAAAGAAAATAGCTATCGATTCCCAGTCCTCCCGTCAGGTCGCAAATGGTCCAACTTTCACCAATCAGTTCCTGTTTATAAGCTGCTGTCTGTTCAGATGAACACTGTTCCGCCGCAATCTTAGCTGGAAAAACCAATTGTCCGTTCTCAAACCACGACGGCAACTTCTCCCGGATCTGCCTTCGGACAGCAATCTGATCGACTAAAAAGGGAATATCCATTCCGGGATACTTGGCAGCGGAAAGCAACAGGCGGGTTAAATCGTCTGTTGCATGTTCTTTGATAAACTGTATGTGTGAAGTTGTCAGTTCCATATCGGCACTAAATCAGTGACGACATAGAAAAAGAGGGTGTGTCATGATATTTGGTGGACACATCCTCTTTTCTGCGGAAAGCGAGGGATTCGAACCCCCGGTACAGTTGCCCGTACACCGCATTTCGAGTGCGGCCCGATCGACCACTCCGGCATCTCTCCAAAATCGCCGCGAAACGGGGGAAGCCCCGCCTTCCGGCCCCGTCGGGAGCGACGTTTATCATCCTTTCGGGGCTGCAAATATAAACAAAATTTCTCAGATTGTTCTTTTTCACGATAAAAAAGTTGTCCGAAAGCGGAAATTCGCGCCTCGCACCCACCGATCCGTGCAGTATCCGCGCCCCGCACACGTTTATATAAACGAAATCGGACAGTTATCGAAAATAATTCCTACCTTTGTTAGGAAACCGTTTCGATACTAAACCCGGTACGGTTTTCGTTAAACACACAGACAAACTACTCAAAACGTACGCACCATGAAAACAATGAAAACAGGGATCGGACTACTGTTGCTGGCACTGCTGACGACAGGCTGTTCCTCTGCGTACTACCAATCGGAGGGATACGCGGGCGACGACCTCTACGGCATCCACAATAAGACGAAGATCGCACAACGCGAAAAGGCCAAGGCCGAGGCAGAAAAAGCCGAAGCGGAGGCACGCCGCGCCAAATGGGAGGCCCTCATGGCGCAGGCGCAGGCCGACGACGCCGAAAACCGCTACTACGGCTCGAACGACTTCGACGATCTGGTGGCGGACGACTACGAAAGCGCCTACGAACGACGGCTGCGGGGCTTCGAATCGCCCACCTACAAGATGCCGTCGAGCTACTGGAACCTCCGTTACAGCGGAACGTTCAACTACCTGACGGCCTACGATCCGGCCTTCTACAACATCATCGTCATGGGCGACGAAGTGTGGGTAGAACCCAAATACATCACTTCGATGTTCGGCACGTGGGGACTGGCCACCGGCTTCGCGGCGGGGTATATGGCCGGCATCTACGGCAGCTGGTACAGCAGTTGGGGCTACGGCTGGCCCTATTACGGCTGGGGGTACGGCCCCTATTGGGGCTGGGGAGGCTGGTACAATCCGTGGTGGAACCACAGCTATTGGTACGGAGGCTACTATCCGTACTGGGGGCATCCGCACTGGGGACACCCGCATTACTATCGCCCGCGTCCCAACTACCGGCTCAACAACAACGGATCGATCCCGCGCAACTACCGCAGCTACGGTACGCCGTCGCGCAACGGCAGCTACCGCAACTACGGCACGTCGGGGAGCGGATCGCGCGGCGGAAGCTACAACAGCAACCGCAACAACAGCGGCGGCGTCTACTACAACAGCGGCGGCCGCAGCAACAACAGCAGCAATGTCTACCGCGGCAACGGGAACACGTACAACAATAACAGCTACAACGAACGCGAGAACAGCTACCGCAGCAACAGCACCTACCGCAACAATTCGGGCAGTTCGTTCAACAGCGGCTCGCGCGGCGGAAGCCGCAGCGGAAGCTACAACAGCGGGGGCGGTTCGCGCGGCGGAAGCGGAGGCGGCACCTCGTCGGGCGGCAGCCGCGGATTCCGGGGGCGTTAAATGTTCAACCGAGTTAAACAGCATCGGATTATGAGAAAGTTACAGATTGCAATATGGGCGGCCGCACTGGTTGCGACAGGATCGTTGCAGGCGCAGCAGCGCGGGACACTGGCCTTCGGCGGCGCCGTACTGAACCAGGACGGCGTATTGGCCGGCGAAATGGCGCAGATGTCGCAGCCGCAGGCATTGGGCACGGCCCGCTCGATGGCGCTCGGCGGAGCCTTCACCTCGCTGGGAGCCGACTTGGCTTCGATGTCGATCAATCCGGCGGGGCTGGGCATGTACCGCCGCAACGAAATCGCGCTGACGCCGATGATGACCTTCCAGTCGTCGGAGACGCCCGGCACGATGTCCTATGCCAAGAACGGCAAGAACCGCTTTTCGATGGCCAACTTCGGCGCGGCGCTCAACGCCTACGAAGGGACGGGCACGCTCACCAGCTTCACGGTGGGCATCGGGCTGAACCGCATCGCGGATTTCAACAGCCGCTACTCCTACAAGACCGATACGCCCTATGCCGGAGGTTCGGTATGGGCGCCGACGATCGCCGACATCTTCGGGCAGCAGCTCGGACAGGCCGGCATCTTTCCCAACGGCAACGACGAATTGGGCTATAATGTCAATCCCTATTACTGGCCGGCAGTGCTGGGTTACAACGGTTTTATGATCAGCCGCCACTTCTATACCGATCCCGAGACACAGGAGGAAAAGCCCACCTATGTTCCCGACTGCATCGGTAGCAACGCGTCGATCCTCCATTACATGGACGTCGTCAATTCGGGTTCGATCAACGAGTTCACCATCTCGGCGGGCGCCAATCTGAACAACATCGTCTATATCGGCGCCACGATCGGCATCCAGAGCGTACACAAGGCCACGGGCGTCTACTACGGCGAGGATTACCGCTACGACCACGACCAGGCAATTAATTCAGCCGGCGAGGAGCTCGAAACGCAGCTGGACTACGCCGACCTCTACCAGAAATCGGTGCTCGACGGTTCGGGCGTCAATTTCAAACTGGGCGTAACCGTCCGGCCGATCGAAAGCCTGCGCATCGGCGTGGCATTCCATACGCCGACCTACTACTCGCTCGAACGCAGCTACTACGGCGACATCACGACGCAGATGTACAACAACGCCACCGAAAAGACAGAGATCAATCAGGACGGCACGCCCTATCAGGACGATATGGGCAGCAACTCGTGGTGCTTCACCTCGCCGGCGCGCCTGCTGTTCGGCATCTCCTACACCTTCGGGAACTTCGGCCTGATTACGGTCGACTACGAACGCGACTGGTACAACGGCATCCGCGTGAAGAACACCCCTGACAACTTCGAGCCCTACCCCGAAGAGTACAAGGCCGAATTCAAACAGGCTTTCCAGGGTACGAACACGATCCGCGCCGGCGTCGAGTTCAAGCCGCTGCCGACGATAGCGCTGCGCGTAGGCGCGGGCTACACCGACTCGATGTTCAAAAACAGGGAGCATTACTACGACTCGCCGCTCACGTACGAGACCCGCTACATCACCGCCGGCGTCGGGTTCAACCTTTCGCGCTACGTGACGCTCGACCTGGCCTACCAGAACGTCACCGACAAACAGACGAAGTATCGGCTCTTTTACAGCATCGAGAATGCGACGGGCGATTTCTTCACCACCACGGGGTTGTTCGACACCAAGTCGAAACGGCACAATGTGGCCATGTCGCTGATTTTCCGATTCTAATTACCAAATCGCAGATCGCACGACGGACGGCTTCGCGGAGCCGTCCGTCTCTTTTGCAGCCCGTAAGGACAAAGCCTCCGGTCTGCCGCAACGGACACAAAAAAAATCACGGTCGCACGGAACGTACGACATAATTCCGCGATGCACCGCAGACGGAAACACGGCGGACGCAGATGCGAACGCCCGAATTCCGCATCGTATCGTCGAAAGAAGCACTCCGCGCAACGGTTAATTCTCAGCCGATCATTCGCGATTCCCGATTTATTTTGCTAATTTTGTCGCTCGGAAAATACCGAAAAGCAAGCATATGGCAAAAGAACTCAAAGATTTGACCAAATCCGAGGAGAACTACTCGCAATGGTACAACGATCTGGTCGTGAAGGCCGGCCTGGCCGAGAACTCGGCCGTCCGCGGCTGCATGGTCATCAAACCCTACGGTTATGCCATCTGGGAGAAGATGCAGGCCATTCTGGACCGGATGTTCAAGCAGACGGGCCACGAGAACGCCTACTTCCCGCTCTTCATCCCCAAGTCCTTCTTCTCGAAGGAGGCGCACCACGTCGAAGGCTTCGCCAAGGAGTGCGCCGTAGTGACGCACTACCGGCTGAAAAACGATCCCGAAGGCAAGGGCGTGGTGGTCGATCCCGACGCCAGGCTCGAAGAGGAGCTGATCGTGCGCCCGACGTCGGAGACGATCATCTGGAACACCTATAAGAACTGGATTCAGTCCTACCGCGACCTGCCGATCCTCTGCAACCAGTGGGCCAACGTCGTGCGCTGGGAGATGCGCACGCGCCTGTTCCTGCGTACGGCCGAGTTCCTGTGGCAGGAGGGCCATACGGCGCACGCCACGCGCGAGGAGGCTGTCGAGGAGGCCGAAAAGATGATCCGCGTTTACCAGAAATTCGCCGAGGAGTGGATGTCGCTGCCCGTGGTCGTGGGCCACAAGTCGCCCAACGAGCGCTTCGCCGGAGCGGAGGACACGCTCACGATCGAGGCGCTGATGCAGGACGGCAAGGCGTTGCAGAGCGGTACGTCGCACTTTCTGGGGCAGAATTTCGCCAAGGCGTTCGACGTGCAGTTCACCAACAAGGAGGGCAAGCTCGAATACGTGTGGGCCACGTCGTGGGGCGTCTCGACCCGCCTGATGGGAGCGCTCATCATGGCCCATTCGGACAACAACGGGCTGGTGCTGCCGCCGGCGCTCGCGCCGATCCAGGCGGTGCTCGTCCCGATCTACAAGGGCGAGGAGCAGATGAAGACGATCGTCGCCAAGCTCGACGCGATCGCCGCCGAACTCCGCGCACGCGGACTGAGCGTCAAGGTCGACGCGCGCGATAATGTCCGTTCGGGCTTCAAGTTCGCCGAATACGAACTCAAAGGCGTACCGGTGCGGCTGGCGCTCGGCCCGCGCGATCTGGAAAACGGCACGATCGAACTGATGCGCCGCGACACGCTCGAAAAGGAGGTCGTACCGCAGGAGGGGCTGATCGACCGCGTGGCAGCGCTGATGGACGAAATCCAGCAAGGCATCTTCGACAGGGCCAGGTCGTTCCGCGATTCGATGATTACGCCCGTCGATACGTGGGAGGAGTTCGTCCGCACGCTCGACACCAAAGGCGGCTTCGTGGCGGCGCACTGGGACGGCACCGTCGAGACCGAGGTGGCGATCAAGGAGGCGACCAAAGCCACGATCCGCTGCATCCCGCTCGACGCCGTCGACGAAGAGGGCGTCTGCATCTATTCGGGCAAGCCGTCGCACCGGCGCGTGCTCTTCGCTCGGAGCTATTGACCGGACAGGCCGGCGCAATCGACCGAATCGAATGCAAAGCGACGGCGGGAACAATCCGCCGCCGCTTTTCTAATTTCACATACGACCGCTATGACAGAACGAACCCTCGGCCGCGAACAGGCCATCTACCGCGTCACATGGATCGGTTTCGCAGTCAATCTGGTACTGAGCGCCGGGAAACTTGCCGCCGGTATCTGGGGACACAGCGCGGCCATGGTGGCCGACGCCATCCATTCGGTGTCGGACTTCGCCACCGATCTGGTGGTGCTGCTCTTCGTGCGCGTTTCGGCCAAACCGCGCGACGACGACCATGACTACGGCCACGGGAAATACGAAACGCTGGCCACGCTCATCATCGGCGCAGCGCTTGCAGGCGTGGGAATCAAGCTGTTGTGGAGCGGAGGCACAGCGATCCGCGACTTCACGCGAGGCCTCCTTCCGACACAGCCGGGCGTCGTGGCACTGTGGGCGGCCGTCGTATCGATCGTCGCCAAAGAAGCGCTCTATCGCTACACGGCGCGCGTCGGCCGAAGGGTCAACAGCCCCTCGGTCGTGGCCAACGCATGGCATCACCGCAGCGACGCGCTCTCGTCGGTAGGCACGCTCGTCGGAATCGGCTGCGCCTATTTCCTGGGCGGCGGCTGGCGGCTGGCAGACCCCGCGGCGGCGATCGTCGTGGCGCTGCTGATCCTGCGCGTGGCGTGGCAGCTGATGAAAATGGGGATGGACGAACTGCTCGAAAAATCGCTGCCCCGCGAGCAGGAGGAACACATCCTGACGTTGATCGCGGCCGATCCGGCCGTCGCGTCGCCGCATAACCTGCGCACGCGGCGTATCGGGCAGAACATCGCCGTCGAGGTGCATATCCGCGTCGACGGCGCGATGACGGTCACCGAATCGCACCGGCTCACCGTCGACATCGAGCGGCGGCTGCGCGACGCCTACGGGGAAGGGACGATCGTCTCGATCCACGTCGAACCCCGCAAACAGCCGCCGGTCAACGAATCGAAGTAAGAGACCGTCAAATTGTCAGGTTCGGCGTTCGGTTTTCCGAACGTCCGGAAAATCGAACGTGAGTATGTCTTCTCGCGCTATTTTCCGGCCCGCATGTCCCGTTTTTCGATTTCTCCGCGACAAAATGCACGTCGAGACTTCCTCCGGCCCGATTCTTGCGTACGCACCGTAACGGTCGGAAAGGCGGTTGCAGTATGCGAATTGCTAAAAAATTTGGAAATTTGCAAAAAAGTGATTATCTTGCCACCGTAGAATCCCCTCCGAAAGGGTTCGAAGAGTTGAAAACAACCGACTTCCGGATGCCGGACGGGGAGAGACACATAGAATTTAACTATTAAAAGCGGATTGCCTATCGAAAAATTCTACTCTTTATAATTGCTAAATAAGGAGAAGAGTATGAACGTTCAAGTAGTAAGTGATCAGAAATTGCTTAATTGCTACCTTTCGGGCGACCGGAATGCTATTTCCCAATTGATCGAACGCCACAGCCGTCGTGTCCGCGACTATATCCAGATGATGGTCAAGGACGGCGATGTCGCAGACGATATTTTCCAAGAGACCTTTATCAAAGCCGTGCGCGTCATCGACGAGGGCCGCTATACCGACAACGGGCGGTTTCTCTCGTGGATTCTGCGCATCGCGCACAACCAGGTGATCGACCACTTCCGCGCCCAGAAACAGAACCGGCAGCTCAACGAGGCCGAAGCCGGTTACGACGTATTGGGTACGTTGCGGCTGGCGGAACGCACCGTCGAAGACGAAATCGTCTGCGAGCAGATCGCCAGCGATGTCCGCCGCATGGTGGAGTTGCTGCCCGACGAACAGCGCGAGGTGGTGATGATGCGCTACTATTCGGGCCTAAGTTTCAAGGAGATCGCCGAACAGACCGGTGTCAGCATCAACACGGCGCTGGGGCGTATGCGGTACGCGCTGATCAACCTTCGGAAAATGATCAAGGAAAAAAACCTGATTTTAAGTTAGAAGAGGCACAATAAGTCACGGGATGGTCGCGTTTATGATATGTGAATTTCATAACACCGACAGCCTATGAAAGAACTGGACACAGAAAACGCGAACGGCATCGCCGACGATGACGATTTGCTAATGAAGGAGGTGATAGGGGAAGACTCGGACCTGTTTTTCCTCGACGCTTACCTCCGAGACATCCTTCAGAAGAGATAGAGAGGGTTAATTTTTGATGGAGGAGGGAGCCGGCCGAAAGGTCGGCTCCTGTTTTTTTCGCTGCCGGCCGACGCCTCGCCACGGACTTTTACGGCGGCGGCACTCTTCGCCCCCCTATTTTTCCCTTATTTTCGCCGCAACGCCTGCGCACCCGCCTCGCCGGCACGCAGGTTCGGCACGTCCCCTCGCAACCGCCGGAGCGGAACCTCCGAAAAAAGCGGCAGCGGACGGCCCCCTCGCCGATCCCGACGGATGTCCCCGCTCACCGCGCCGACTGCCGTTCGATCCATGCCATCAAGACCTCCACGACATATCGCTGTTCCCGTGCGGTCAGCTCCCGACCGGCAGGGATCGCATGCCACTTAGCCAGACAACCGCGGCAGCAGCAGGCTGTGGCATGCTGAGCGATGAAAACGGGGTGCCCCCGCATGGGCGTCTGCCTGCCGTCGTTGGGAATAAACGCCGGCGCGAGCCGCCGACGCACGAAATCTTCGGCATGACGGCGGATGACCGCCATTCCCCGGCGTTCGATACAGGCGACCTCTTCGGACCCCAGACGGAACCGGCTGCGGAAATCGGACTGCGCCAACCGCGCGAAAAGCGCCTCGAACGGAGATGCCTGCATCAGATACTCCTTACGGTTTTGGTCCATATCGTTTCACTCGACGGGACAAAGATAACGCCGAACGACCGCTTCCGGACAGCGGCGGCGGAATTTTATTCATGCTTCTCCGCCAAATATCCCTGCAATGTCCCGTGTCGGAAGTTCGCTCCGCCGCCTGCTATTCGTCGAAGTTCGTGCAGATCCGCCGTCGGCGAACGGCATCTTCGCACGCAACGTCCGTCAAATAGATCAAGAGGCACTTTTGCGGATAAGTTATTTTCCACCTCGTCCACGCACGAAAAAAGCGGAGAGCGCCCGTCAGTGTCCTAATCTCGACGGCGCTCTCCCGACAAACGTGTTGGCAAATACGTTTCCGTTCTCTCTCCACGAGGGCCGGATATTCCGAAACGAAAAATCCGGCCGCGGAATTCGCTGCCGGAGTATCGTATCGTCGAAAGTCTCTTCGTCCCGCCCCGTACATTCGCCGGAGCCGCTTCCCGTTCGATTCTGTTGCTGCCGAGAAGTCGTTTGCGACTTTCGCCCGTTACCCGC
>OGNU01000665.1_pt1 | contig 13990 bp, 4 predicted proteins | sample 1573581 | NCBI WGS metagenome assembly OGNU01 (sample SAMEA2581992, study PRJEB24529) | metagenome | biome: Human gut stool | place: China | collected 2011 | reverse complement strand
CGTTTTGTGCTGCTCTCGCGCGGGGTGCCGCCCGGCTGCCTGACGGCGTTTCAGTACACGGGGCTGATGACGGTGCTGGAGACCGACGACCTGCTTTTTGATGCGGGCGATGTGCGGCGGCTGTTTCAGCTTTCGGGAGTAAACGTAACAGATAGCGAGATCGACGGAATTTTGAAAGAATCCATGGGCTATCCGCTGGGTGTGGCCATCACGGCGCGGTGCATGTCCCCGAACAAGCCGTGGACACCGGAGCTGGTGGCGCGGGTGTTCCACGAGGTGTTCCTCTACTTTGAGACCGCCATCTACCGGCGCTTTGACCTGCCGGTGAGACACTTCCTGTTGGAGCTGGCTCCCTTTGAAAGTTTTGACCTGGAAATGGCGCGAATGGTCAGCGGCGATCCTCGTGCCGGCGAACGGCTGGACTGGATTCTTCGATACACTACTATGCTGCGCTACGAAGACTGCCAGCGCTTCCACTTCTGGTCGGGTTTTCGAGCTTTTCTCCTCTGGGAGATGGAACGGGAGTATACCGAGGAAAAGCGCAAAGCGCTCTTCAGCCGAGGCGGGCTGTACTATGAGCTGAAGGAGGACTACGCCCACGCCCTGGAATGCTACACCAGCGGCGGTGACCATTCCAAGGTTTCTGAACTGCTGGTGCGTAATGCAGAACTCCACCCCGGCATGGGTCACTATGCCGAGATGGAAAAATACTACCGCAGCCTGCCGGAGACGGAAATTCTCGCCTCCCCATCGCTGATGCAGGGCATGAGCATGCTCTGCGCACTGGCCATGGATTACGAAGGCTCGGAGCGCTGGTATGGCGAACTGCAAAAGTTTGCCGAACACTGCGGCAGGCAGGACGCCGCCGGAAAGCAGGCGCGCAGCCGCCTTGCATGGCTGGACATCTCCCTGCCCCAGCGGGGCGTGAACGGTCTGACGGAGACCATCCCCGCCGTGTTCCGGCTGCTGACGAACAAAGCGGTGGCGCTGCCGTCCTTTTCCGTCACGAGCGCACTGCCGAGCATCATGAACGGCGGCAAGGACTTTTCCGAATGGAGCAAAAAGGACGACCTGCTCTACAAAACCCTCCGTCTCCCTGTGGAGGCGGTACTGGGGAGAGACGGCGTGGGCCTTGCAGACTGTGCCATCGCCGAGAGCAAATTTGAAAAGGGCGAGGACGTCACCGGGCGGATGCTGTCCCTTCTCCCACAGCTGAACGAGGTCCGCAACCAGGGCACGCCGGACATGGAGTTCGCCGTCAGCGGATTGCTGGCACGCAGCCAGATGGTAAACGGACAGCCCGCCGACGCGCGGCGCACCATTGAGGTGCTCCGTGAATGCTTTGCCGAGCGCGGTTTGATACGCTTTCTGCCCAATATGGACGCCATGCTTTGCCGTATTGACATGCACACCGGCGACCTTGACGCGGCGGACGCGTGGTATCGGGGAAAAGCCCCGTGCGAACCCACGCACCTGAACGTCATGCGGCGCTACCAGTATCTCACGCAGGCAATGGTGGAAATTATGCAGAACCGTCCGGACGCCGCTTTGCTGACGCTCTCACCCATGGAGCCGTACATTCAAAACTGCGCCCGCATCATCGACGGCATTCACCTAAATGTCCTGACTTCCATCGCCCTGCACCGCAGGCGCGACGAGCGGTGGCACGAGCGATTGACGGCGGCACTGGATACGGCGGCGGAATACAACTTTATCACCACGGTCAGTATGTACGGCACGGCAGTGTTGCCGCTGCTGGAGGCACTGGACTGGGATGGTGACAAAAAGTGGTATAAGCAGATAATGACGGCGGTACGGAAGCAGGCGGCGTTCTACCCGCATTTCCTCGAACCCAGCCTTGCTCCCGGCGAGGAGCTGACGCCCACGGAACTGCAAATTCTCCATCTTCTCTGCGCCGATAAGTCCAATGCCGAGATCGCCCAGATCATGGATGTGAAGCTGCCCACGGTGAAAACCCATGTCAGCCACATTCTCGACAAGCTGGACGTGAAGCGACGGGCGGAAGTCAGGACAGCAGCGAAAAAGCTGCATTTAGTGCAGGAAGACCTGTAAAAACAGCATCCGGCAGATGTCGGATTTACATATAAAAGTTTACATATAAAAGCAAAACGAATTTTTAAGGAGGAAAGATATGAAAAAACGAGTATTGAGTATGCTCATGGCGCTGGCACTGTGTCTGACGCTTCTGCCCGCACCCGTGCGAGCGGCGGAGGATACGCCGGAGAGCGGCGCCATCGTGCAGGAGGAGCAACAGGATGAAGCTCCGGCTGCCATATCGGAACAGGCGACGGAAAATGGCATTGCCGTTCAGGACGGCGGGGACAGCACCGTATCCGAGCAGGCCGGAACGAATGACGATGAGAACGGTGCAGAGGGCGGCCGGCAGAATACCGGTACCCCTGACGCCGGTGGCACTGAGGACAGCAAAGTGAATGCGCCCGAGAGCGGCGAGGATGAAAACACCGGGAACAATGCGGATGCGGCGGTATCCGCTGTGCAGACGATGATCGACGCGCTGCCCATCGTGAGTGAGTTGGACGGCATGACCGCCGACGAGCTGGACGCAGCTTATGACGACATTCAGGCGGCGTATGATGCTTATGAAGCACTGAACGCAGAGCAGCAGGCGCAGATCACCGGCGCAGACTTCGAGGCGCTGCTCGGCTGGTTCAACAGCCAGACCGCGCTGCTGGCGGACGCACAGTCCGGCGAGCATACCCACTGTGTCTGCGGCAAGGACCATCAGGAAATCGGCAACCATAAGAGTGCAGACGAAAAAACATTTACTGCATGGAAGGAAACCACTTCCCTGCCCACCACCAGCGGTGAGTACTACCTGACACAGGATGTGACGATCAGCGGCAACGTTACGCTGAATGGGAATGTCACCCTCTGCCTGAACGGGCATACGGTCACTGTGTCCAGCATAGACATCAAAGACGGCGGCACGCTGACGCTGACCGATTGCGCTGATCAGCAGGGTACGATTCAGGGCAGCGAAAGCGCAGCAACAGGCGTACTCATTCTCTGCAGCAAAGACAGCAGCACCGAGATCATCAGCACTGCCAGCTTTGTGATGTACGGCGGCAAGATCACTGGCTTCAAGAATGCGGTAATAGCCAAAGACTATTCCAGCTTTACCATGTACGGCGGTTCAATCACCGGCAACAACGCAAACTCCGCCGCTGCCGTGTCCGGTCTTACGACAGGCACGACGCTGAGCAACAACAAGTCGACCATCACCATGTACGGCGGCGAGATCTCCAACAATACCGGCGAGGCCGGCGGCGGTGTATATGTGGGGCAAAACTGCACCTTTACTCTGGCGGGCGGCAAGATCAGCGGCAACACAGCCAGCGGCCACAAAAATCAAAACCCCACCATAAGCGGCCAATACGCTATGGATGGCGGCGGCGGTGTGTATCTCGACAGCTTTGGCAAATTTAACATGACCGGCGGTGAGATCTCCGGCAATACTGCCACTGGCAACGGAGGCGGCGTGTGCGTAATGACATATGTATCCATGTACAATGTCTCCATCACCGGCGGCAAGATTACCGGGAATACGGCGAACGTCGGCACGGCGTGCGGCGGCGGCATCTACGGCGGTCCCGCCAAGCTGACCATTCAAAATACGGAGATCAGCGGCAACAAGTGCGCCGGAAGCGGCGGCGGTATCTTTGCCAAGAAGCCGCTGACCCTTGAGGGTGTTCAGATCACCAATAACACGGCGAATACGGCAAACCAGGGCAGCGAGGGCGGCGGCGTCAAGCTGGACGGTGACGACAAAGATTTTAAGGACGAAAAGGCACTGACGGTCTCCGGAAAGACCAGCATCAGTGGCAACACGCCCAACAACTACTATGTAGATCGGAGCTGCCTTCTGCCCATCAAGGTCAGCGGTGCGCTGGATGAGAATGCCCGCATCGGCATCTGCATGAATCCGGCCTACGACACCGACAGTAAGTTCCTGCCCACCGACGGGAAGGACAGCGTGGTGGCCACGGCGGTGGATAGCGTGACGTTGAGCGCAGCGAACTTCTTCCCCGACAGCTATAACAGCGACTATGTTGTCCGGGACGATACCGCGGACGGCGTGAAATTCGGGCTGTGCGACCACGAGGTGCCGGAGGGCAGCAATGAGTGCCGCAAGTGCCACACAACGTTTGTGGCGGTACTTGAGCCGACGGACGCGAGTGCGAAGAAAGGGTACTTCCGCGACCTGTCCAACGGGGCGAGGTTCGACAATATGACCGGTACGCTGAAGCTGCTGCAAGATGTGACGCTCAGCGGAAGTATCATCACTATGGGGGGGGGTACGCCGACCCTTGACCTGAACGGGCATACCATCAACGGAGGCGCTCATTTCAATCTGGACGGAAACGCTGTGCTGACCGTGATCGACAGCAGTGCGGACACAACTAACCGCATGCTCAACGTAAACTTTTACGTGAACCCAGGCTGCACACTGAACCTGTATGACGGCAAGAATGAACAGGGCTTCCAGGGAACGGTCGCATTTGTAGATCTGAAAAGCACCGGCAAGCTGGTGAGCTGCGGCGGTAAAATCGAGAAGCTGGATCTGAGGCCGTCGAATAGCAACTATAATGTGCGGCTGTGGCAGAGCAATACGCAATACTGCACCGTTGGTATCATCCGCGTTGCGTCGCTTGAAACCACTACAGTCAGCGATTTTTTGAAAAAGAACCATCCGGGTGCTATGCTCTACGGTACGAAGATCGGCGGCACGGCGGCGGAGAGAATTTCCGGCAACACCACAATCAACAAGGATGGCGTGGATGGAGGTAGTTACACGAATCTGTACCTCCAGACCTGCGAGACGCATGAACCCATGTCCGAAAGCAACTTGAAGTGCAAGCACTGCGGTGCGGAGCTGGTGGTCAAGATTACCGCCATGAAAGGCGAAACGAAACAGGTCGGGTATTTCCCGAAGGACAGCAAGGACAGCGTGACCTGGCCCAACGGCTATGCGGAGGCCGCCGCCCAGCTGGCCGATTGGGTAGCTGAAGGCTGCACGGATGCCAAGCTGTTCCCGCTGAACGACAATGCTTACTACATCCCCGTTACCTGCAAAATGACGCTGGTGGGAACCGGGCACAAATATATCACCGTGCAGGTCAATGAAGGCGCGGAGGTACTCCTTGAGGGCGGCGAATATGAAAATATTACAGTGAACGGCGGCGAAGCCACGATCCCAGACGTCATATGTAAAGGTGTTACGGTGAACGGCGGCAAGGCCACGCTCCGTAATGTCACGTGCGCCGACAGGTACGGGGTCAATGTAACGGGCGGAGAGGCCATACTTGAAGGTGGTACCTACAATGGCAACTTTATAATGAAAGACGGCACTGTCACCGTGAAAGGCGGTGTGACGTTCACGAAGAACTACAATCAGGCATTCCAAGTGGACAAAGGCACGCTGAACGTGGAGGGCGGTACCATCACCGGCGGAGTTACGATTGAAAATCCCGTCAACCTGACCATCAGCGGCGGCACCTTTAAACAAGAGGTCACAATTACGCGCTACGATGACTCAACCACAGGCACTTGTTCCATCAGCGGCGGAACATTTGAGGATAAGTTGACCCTGTACAGATCGGCCCATAACCTCTCCGCACTGCTGGCAGAGGGGTGCGCTTACTATCAGGGTGATACCATTGCAAACGGCGAGGTCAAGGAACTGTCGAACGTTACCGTCAAGAGCGGTCATGAGCATAACATTAATGCGGACACAGGCGAGTGCGGCCAGTGCGGTGCAAAGATGGAGGCGTCCGTGACGGTTGGCGACGAGGAACCCACCTATTATGCGACCATTGGGGCGGCGGTGGCCGCGCTCAATGCCGCGGACGGCGCAAAGGCCTTGAAGCTGTTTCAGGACATAAATAATAGCTCTGAGATCCATACGCTGACCAACGGCCCGGTGACGCTGGATCTGAACGGCAAGGAGTTTTGGGGCGAGCCCTTCATTGCACAGGGCATTACGCTGACGCTGAAGAGCGAGAAGGCGGGAGGCTCTGTCTCTGTCGTGCGGGCCATTGGCAATGGCAGCAAGATCATCGCCAACAGTACGAACATCAAGAATGACGGCGATCTGACGGTCCGTGAAATCAGCGCGGAGAAGGGCGGCCAGCTGGAGCTGAGCGCCGGCACGTTCCTTGCCCTGTATGTGGTGAAGGATGGCAGCTCAGCGAGCCTTTCCGGCGGTCTGTATGAGCCGAGGAGTTACCCTTATGGCGGCGGTCCGGAGGATAAGAATGGCACCAGCGGCAAGTATGTCGGCGCGTGGGATCTGCTGCCCAAGGGGTATCGGTATAAAGAGAAGCAGAGTAACGGCTCTTTTAGCTGGGTCTACAATAACTCGTTTAAGATCAGTACGAACGAAACCTATACCGTCGCAGCTTCCGGCGCCTCCTTCGAGAAGATCTATCCGGACAGCGAGACGAACTTCACCGGCGATACCTACGTTATCAATTTGGGAGAAAATAAGACGGGCGCCGACCTGACGCTGACGGCGAAAGCAACCTCGCCGGGAACGGCAAAGTACGACTGGCGTGTCATGTATCAAAAAGCTGATGGCACGACCGACTGGGACACTGTAGGCGGCTCAAATGATCCAAACAAGAATAAAGCGATCTATACCGGTAAAGGCGCCGCCACACTCACCATTTCAAATCTGCCGGTAGGCACACACCAATATTCCCTCGGATATTGGCTGTGTGATAGTGATGGAAACAACGTCCTTACCGGCAACAGCGAATCGCTGACGGTGGTGGTCACCAAGCACGAGCATATTTGGGCGTACAGCGCCAGCGGTGCGACCATCACCGCGAAGTGTACGGCAGAGGGCTGCTATCTGACCGATAAGCTCGGTGGAACCTTCACGATTTCCGCACCCGATGCGGATACGATGACCTATGACGGCAACGCCAAAAAAGCGACAGCAAAGCTTGACGCAGTCAGCGGCGTTACCGGCCTGCCAGCTGTGGGCAGCATCACCTACACGCAGAATGGCACGGCACTGGACTCCGCACCCGTCAACGCGGGCGAGTACACCGCTAGCATCACGGTGGGCGAGGGCAACAACGCTGTCACCGCCAGCGTGGAGTATACCATTCAGAAGGCCGATCCGGTGGTGACCGAATGGCCGACGCTTTCTGCGCCGGTTTATGTCAACAGTGAAGCAACTCTCACCGGCGGCAACGGCGAAGGCACCTTCGCTTTCAAGGCAGATGCCGCTAAATTTTGGGACAGCGCAGGCAGCAAGACCACCACGGTCGTGTTTACTCCCACAAATACCAATAATTACAATGAACTGACTCAGGACTACAACGTAACGGTTGTCAAGCGTACGGTAAAGAGCTGCAATACGCCGGCTGGCATTATGGATAAGCCATACGGAACGGCGCAGGAAGAGCTGGGACTACCCGGAACCGTGACGATCACCACGGTGGACGGCAAAACATTTGATAAGATTCCCGTCACATGGAGCGGTTATGATCCGAATACGCTGGAGGAGCAGACGCTCACCGGAACATTGGATCTTACTTCGATTGCTGACGAGGTGGAGCAGCCCGGCACGCCTGTGACGGCGCAGATCAAGGTCAAACTCACGCAGAAGAACTTCAGCGGCATTTCGCCTGTGGCTTATGAGGGTGTGTATGACGGTAGTCCGCACGGGATCACCCTCACCGGCGTGCCTAGTGGCGCAATCGTAAAATACGGCGAAAGCGCAGATAGCTGCACACAGGACAGCCTGACCTACACCGACTTCACGAATGGTGCAAAGACCGTATATTATAAGGTCTCACAGTCCGGCTATGCGGATGCTTCCGGCTCTGCCACGGTAAATATTACCAAACGCCCACTCACCGTTTCCAGCATCACGGAAAATAAGACCTATGCGTATGCTTCCGGTTCAGACGGTAAGGCAATCGGTGTGAATATTGCAGGAAAGCTTCCGACGGATAGGGGAACTACAATATATACGGATGAAAAGACAGATACAGAGCAGCTTTTAAGTGAGGTAACAGTCGATACAGCCGGAAATCTGACCTATAAAGTAAATCAGGTAGATGCGTCCAAGGTAGGAAAGATAGCAATTATCACGGTAACAGCTTCAATGGAGAACTATGAGAATGTTAAATACACGTTGACGATTAGTATTACAGATAAGAAGACGGTAGAGATTAAGCGTGGAAACACCGTATCCGTAGATGGAAGTAATGTGCTGACCTATGGAGAAAAGATTTCAAAGCTGACACTCGGAAATACCGTTTTTGTGGAAGCCGGTACAGATAATATGGTAGAAGGTATCCTTTCATGGAGTAATCCGGACGAAATCCCTGCTACAGGAACCACACAGGCAGGCTGGGTATTCAAGCCGACAGACAGCAGGCATTATGCTGAACTTACCGGAACAGCAGCTATCACGGTTGCTAAGGCAACACCGGTAATTGCAGAGAAGCCGACAGCAGGCGCACTTACCTACGGACAGAAACTTTCAGACAGTACCCTGACCGGAGGAAAAGCAGCTTATCAGACAGCAGATGGAACTGAAATCACAGGAACATTTGCATGGAAGAACAGCAGTAGCAGGCCTACAGCAGCAGACAGCCAAAAGACAGAGTATGATGTAATATTTACACCATCAGACAAGGATAATTATAATGCTGTTGATACAAAGCTTACAATCACTGTAAATAAGGCAGCTCAGGCACCGAACATGCCGCAAGCTGAAATGACACCGGCACACAGCACAAAGAAGGTTGGCGATATTACGCTTCCGGATGGCTGGAGCTGACAGGAGGCAGATAAGGACACGGTGCTTGCAGATGGTGTGGCTGTGACGGCGACTGCGGTTTATACAGGAACTGACAAGGGCAACTACGAGACAGAAAGTGTAAGCATTACGATTACAAGAAGCGAATGTGAGCACAAAAATACAGAAATCATAAACAAAAAAGATGCAACCTGTAGCGTTGAAGGCTATACAGGTGATACCTACTGTAAGGATTGTGGTGAAAAGCTTGATACCGGTACAACAATCGAGAAAAAACCGCACACGGCCGGAACGACTGCTACATGTATATCTAAAGCTGTGTGCAGTGTTTGCGGTGAAAACTTTGGCGAAGTGGATGCCACGAATCATGTGCATACAACTGTGAAAAACCGTAAGGAAGCGACTTGCACGCAGACCGGATACGCAGGAGATACCTGTTGTACGGACTGTGATAAACTTCTGAGTACCGGAAAAGAACTGGCGGCATTGGGACATGATTATAAAGCAACCGTAACAAAGCAGCCGACGACAACCGAGGAAGGCATCATGACCTACACCTGCACCAAGTGCGGACACAGTTACACACAGCCGATCGCTAAGATTAAGTCCGATGACAGCAACAAGGATAATGGCAGCCAAAACCAGAAACCGCAGACTGGCACAGACAATGGTAATCAGAATCAGAAGCCACAGCCTGATACGGATAATGGTAAGGACAATGGTACTTCAATTAAGCCATACATCAAGGATGACAGCGGCAAGGAAGGCTGGGATGTTATCAAGCCACAGCTTGAAGAAGCTAAGTCAGGCGATACAGTAACAGTTGTCATGAATGGAACGACTGTAGTACCGAAAGATGTAATTGACAGTATCAAGGGCAAAGATACAACACTTGTTCTGGATATGGGAAATGGCCTTTCCTGGAAGATTAACGGACAGGACATCACAGAACCATCCGGAGATATTGATTTCGGCGTGAACGTCGGAGCAGATGCCGGAAAATCCATTCCTGTGGATGTCATCAACAACGTGACCGGGGAAAGGTATTCTATTAACCTGACTCTTGCTTATGACGGAGAGTTTGGATTTACAGCCACACTGACCGTCAACATGGAATCAAAGAATGCAGGACTGTATGCGAACCTGTTCTACTACAATGAACAGACCGGAGACCTGGAATTTATCAGTGCCGGACAGATTGATTCGGATGGAAATGTGGAACTTGTATTTACCCATGCATCAGATTACACGATTGTTGTTGATGCCAAGATTATGAGTGATAACGCTCAGGCAGACAACAAATCTGATGAAACCATTCCTGCACCTAAGACAGATGACAGCACTTCAAAATATGCATGGAATAATACGATAATCATTATTATAGGTATCTGTATTATACTGATTGTTTTTGGAGCCGTATTCTATGTAAGGAAAAAGAGTGGTTCTGAGGAAGAATAAATATCTGAAATTAAAATGAAATAATTAAAAAGTAAGAAAAGAGACAGTGCCATTGATTGGTGCTGTCTTTTTTTTTACGCATAACAAACAAGCGGAAAGGCTGCTGTCAAGCGACGGCGGCTTTTCTTTTTCGGGAAGTATTCAAGAAGTCATAAAGTTCCGTGAGTAATGGAAGAAGGCAGCGTTTACGAAAATGTCACAATTCAACGCAGAAAAACCTCAAATACCACTTGCTTTTTCATTCTCAATATAACACTATTAGTATGGATACTAACACTTTTATAGAGAGGTGATTTGTTTGCGAAGAAGCAGCTGCGAAACAAGGAAGAAAATCCTGACCGCATGCGTTCGCCTTTTTTTGGAGCAGGGGTATAAAAACACCTCGGTCAGTCAGATTGTTGATGAAGCAGGCGTTGCAAGAGGAAGCTATTTGAATCTGTTTCCGACCAAGGATAAAATTTTGCTGGACTTGACCGAAACGATGTTCGGTGGACAGTTCGGCGTGGCAAGGAGCATTGCGGACAGCAAGTTGCCGTCGATTTACGCCTATGCGGTGGAAACGGCGATCCAACTGACCCTGACTGAACTGAATGAGAACCTGCGGGAGATTTATATCGAAGCCTATACCGCTCCGGACACGGCAGAATATATCTATGTGCATACCACGGCGGAATTAAAAGAGATTTTCGGCGGGAATTTCCCCGATTATAGCGACAGCGATTTTTATGAAATGGAAATCGGCACGGCGGGATTGATGCGCAGCTATATGGCACGCAAATGCGACATTCATTTTCCATTGGAACGAAAGCTCAGCCGCTTTCTCACGGCGGCACTTCGGGTGTATAAGGTGCCGGAGGAGGAGCAGGAAAAGGTGCTTGCCTTTATTCAGACACTGGATATCAAGGCGATTGCCACAGAGGTTATGTATAAGCTCTTTGCTATGCTGGAAATGAAATACGATTTTAAGCTGTCGATGGACGGCGAAACGGAGGAAACAAGATGAGAAAACGAATTTTAAGTCTTATGCTCTGCTGTGTGATGCTGCTGGGACTTATGCCCACAACGGCATTTGCGGAAGGCAGTGCGGAAGAACCGCCTGTTTGCATCTGTGAAACGGCCTGCACGGCGGACAACATGAACACGGAATGCCCTGTCTGTGGAGCGGAGAATGCCATACCGCAGAACTGCGGTCAATACATCCCTGTTGAGGACCGAACCGGCGAAAACGGCAGCACCGAGAGAGCCGATGATCCGAATGGTCCCACAGAGCTGAGTGCCGCAGATCAGGTACAGGCCATGATCGACGGTTTACCGAACGCAGAAGAAATCACTGAAGATAACGCCGAAGAAGTCAAGGCGCAGCTTGAGGCCATCGACGAGGCGAAGGAGAAGCTCTCCGACGAGGAAATCGATGAGCTGGATATGACCCGGTATGCGGAAGCTGCCGCTGCATTGGGGGCGCTGGCTGCGCCAATGCTATTGGCTAATGATTCGCCTGACGAGCAGTTTTCCCTCGCTCCCGGCGGCAGATATTACTTTGACCTATCAGCGATGAATATTCCCGGAAGGGTAAACGGCAGACTGCCGGACAGCACCCTGCACTATGTTCCCTTTACCTATGCGGGAACAATAGAAGCCTACAAGCTCACATCGGAGATGGCAACCACCGAGGAGTATGCAGAGCAGTATAAATACGACCACAGCCTGTTTATTGCGGACTACAATGTGACCTTTAATGTAGACTGGAATCAGTTGAACGAAAAACAAATGATTTTCGGCACACCCTATACCAGCTACGGCGTGAACTACACCATGCGGGCGCCGTCGGCAGGGAGTCAGTCTAATAATAATGGCAAAGACGATAGTAGTACGCGAGGCATCCCGAAAAGCAACGAATGGGATGCGATTTTAGATAAGGCAAATCAAGACTGGAAGGATAATACATCTGGGTATATCAAAAACTGGTCAGGTAAGTATTCCTTTGGACAGGACAACTATGCTGATGCGTCGTACCGTGCGGTTCGCGGGTACATTTCGGCCCGCTTCTGGAGCAACCTCACTGCTGCGGGCTCCAGCTCGTTCGTCGGTTTCCGCCCCGTCCTTGAAATCCTGAACGCTGACACACTGGGCTCTGGCGGACTGAAGGTCGTTACCCTTGACTTAAACGGCGGCAAGCTGGGCGGCAGCTCCGATGCTATTCAAATCATTGTGAAAAGCAGCGAGAGCTTTGCCGCGCCTGCGTCCGACGGCATGACCCGCCCGGACGGAAATACAGGCAGCTACTTCATGTGGCTCGGGAGCAACGGGAAGCTCTACGCGCCCGGCGACAGTGTTCCGGCGGACGTTACCAAGCTCACGGCTCAGTGGCGTGATATTGCAGTGCCTACAGGCGAAATCAAGATTGCCGAAAACGGCTGGAAGTCTTTCTTCAACACCATCACCTTCGATTTGTTCTTTAAGGATACGCAGATGGTAACCGTTACCGCTGCGGACAACAGCGGCGAAGCGGTGACAGTCGAATACCTGCTGAGCGAAAAGGCGCTTACCGAATCGGAACTTGCGCGAATGACCTTCACGGCATATTCCGCACCGTTCAGTATCAATGCCGATAACGAGTATGTTATTTATGCAAAACTGACCGATACCAGCGGAAACGTTGCCTACATTAACACAAACGGCATTGTGCTGGACGCAACAGTCCCCGTTATCTCCGGCATTGAAGCCGGCAAAACCTATTGCGCAGCACAGACGGTGACGGTTACCGAAAAATATATCAGCACCGTGAAGGTGAACGGCACGGAAGTCAGCCTTGATGAAAACAGTCAATTTGCTCTTTCTCCCGCAAGCGGAGAGCAAACGATTGTTGTGACCGATAAGGCAGGAAATGAAACAAGGGTTACCGTGACCGTGAACGACGGACATACCTACGAGTGGCAGAGCGAAAACGGACAGTATTGGCAGAAGTGCAAATTCTGCAATCACGAAACTGCGAAAAAGGATATTCCGACCATTAACATCAACGGTGCCGACAAGGTTTGCAGAACGCAGGATTACAAATTCGGCTTTACTTTGCCGGAAGGAGCGACGGATGCAGCCTGTGGGTATGAGTTTATCGGACTTGGCGGTGCTCCTCTTATGCCGACCGTTGAGAATGGTTTGTACAGCGGTATCATAAAAGCATCCACATATCCGGCGAAAGAAAACATCTTTAAGCTGATCGTGAGTGTAAAGACCGCTGACGGGTTTGAGTTCTCTGCCGAAAAGAAGGTTACCATTCAAAACGAGCACACCGGCGGCACAGCCACCTGCAAGGATAAGGCAAAGTGCGAGGTCTGCGGCGAGAGCTACGGAAAGCTTGACTCGAACAACCACGCCAACCTCAAGCATATAGATGCAAAGGCGGCAACAAAGACTTCTGAGGGCAATATCGAATACTGGTACTGCGACGGCTGCAACAAGTATTACAAGGACGCCAAAGCAACACAGGAAATCACCAAGGCTCAAACCGTAACGGCGAAGCTGCCGGACGACAGCAAATCCCCGCAGACGGGAGATAACTCCAATCTTGCCTTGTGGATTGCTCTGCTGTTTATCAGCGGCGGCGCTGTAACCGTAACAACCGTTTACGGTAGGAAGAAAAAGCGTTTGACAAAATAAAATTTAATATCTTTCCAAGCAAGGAAAAAGCGTCGTAGCAATACGGCGCTTTTT
>OGNU01000652.1_pt1 | contig 14101 bp, 8 predicted proteins | sample 1573581 | NCBI WGS metagenome assembly OGNU01 (sample SAMEA2581992, study PRJEB24529) | metagenome | biome: Human gut stool | place: China | collected 2011 | reverse complement strand
GCGAGGTAGAGAACATCTTTGAAAACTCCGACTTCGTGTATATGCTCAACCAGGCAGGCGGAGACCGTCAGATACTTGCCAAGCAGCTGGGCATTTCCACGCACCAGCTTAGCTATGTGACCCACTCCGGTGAGGGCGAGGGCCTGCTGTTCTATGGCTCCACAATTCTGCCTTTCGTGGACCACTTCCCGAAGAATACCGAGCTGTACCGCATTATGACCACCAAACCCCAGGAACTGAAAAAGAAGGAGGATGAATGATGATGAACCCCAACATTTTGAATCAAAACCCGTTGATGTTTTTTGACAGGGCGGTAAATGCCCAGCGCAGCCAGCTGCTTACGGTCATGGCCGATGCGGTAAGTGAGTGCCGCACGGCGGCAGATCAGGCAGCCGAACTGAATGAGACCGGTCAGGTGGGGCTTCTCCGTCTGGCAGAGATTTGGAGCGCCATCCGTGCCAAGGAAGGCATGGGCGGTCTGGTTCTGGAAGGAACCGAAGCGAAAATCCTGTCCGATGTGGTGGCACAGTTTTACGCCTACCTGTCCGGTTGTATGTTCAACGATCCTGTGGGAATGGCCATTTATGCAGAGCTGCACTACATGATGTCCTCCCTCATGCTGGGAGAATGGTTTGAATAAAGAGCCGCGCCTGCGCTTTACTGATGAGGAACGGTCTGATCCTGCACTGGAAAAGCCGATCCGTAAAGCGGAGAAAGCCGCGGCCAGAGCAGATAAGGCGCAGGCCAATATCCCAAAGAAAAAGGTCAGGCAGACGGTCATCGACCCGGATACCGGAAAAAAGACCTCGAAGCTGACCTTTGAGGACAAGAAAAAGCCACCCTCCAAACTTTCTCAAGGGGTCAAGGAAGCTCCCGTCCATCTGGTTGCGGGCAAGCTCCACAAAGAGATCCGGGAAACAGAACAGGACAATGTGGGCGTGGAAAGCGCCCACAAGTCCGAGGAAGCGGTGGAGACCGGCGCTTATCTGGTGCGGGAGGGCTATCGCAGCCACAAGCTGAAGCCGTACCGCAAAGCAGCACAGGCAGAGCGCCAACTGGAAAAGGCAAATGTAAATGTTCTGTACCAGAAATCTTTGCAGGAAAATCCCCAGTTTGCCAGCAATCCACTTTCCCGCTGGCAGCAAAAGCAGGCCATCAAAAAGCAGTATGCCGCCGCCAAACACGCCGGTCAGACTGCTGGAAATACCGCCCAGGCTGCATCTAAAACAGGAAAAGCCGCAAGGACGGTAAAAGAAAAGGCACAGCAGGCAGGGGCATTCGTCATGCGCCACAAGAAGGGTTTCCTGATGGCAGGGGTTTTGTTCCTCATTACCTGTATGCTGATGAATACCATGTCCTCCTGCTCCATGATGGCGCAGAGCATCGGTTCCGTTCTCTCCGGCACCACCTATCCGTCGGATGACCCGGAAATGCTGGCGGTGGAGGCAGATTATGCAGCCAGAGAAGCCCAGTTGCAGGAGGAAATCGACAACATAGAAAGCAGCCACCCAGGGTATGACGAGTATCGCTATGACCTTGGTATGATCGGCCATGACCCTCATGAGCTGGCAGCATTTCTGTCTGCCGTTTTGCAAGGCTACACCCGGCAGAGCGCTCAGGCAGAGCTGGCGCGTGTGTTTGCAGCACAGTATCAGCTGACGCTTACTGAGGAAGTGGAGATTCGCTACCGCACGGAGACCTCCACCGACCCGGAGACCGGTGAGACCACCTCAGAAGAAGTTCCCTATGAGTATTACATTTTGAATGTGAAACTCACCAGCAAGCCCATTTCCGCTGTGGTGTCGGAACTTCTGACCCCGGAGCAGATGAAAATGTATCAGGTTTACCGGCAGACCATGGGCAATAAGCCGCTGTTGTTTGGCGGCGGCTCCCCTGATACCAGCGGCTCGGAAGATCTGTCCGGTGTGCAGTTCATTAACGGTACCCGCCCCGGCAATCCTCAGCTGGTGGAACTGGCCAAGCGTCAGGTGGGCAATGTGGGCGGTTATCCCTACTGGAGCTGGTACGGCTTTGACAGCCGCGTGGAGTGGTGCGCCTGCTTTGTATCCTGGTGTTATAACCAGGCTGGAAAAAGTGAGCCGCGCTTTGCAGGCTGTGAGTGGCAGGGCGTTCCGTGGTTCCAGTCCCATGGACAATGGGGTGCAAGAGGCTATAACAATCTGGCTCCCGGAGATGCAATTTTCTTTGACTGGGATTTGGATGGGACAGCAGACCATGTAGGTATCGTGATCGGTACGGATGGCAGCCGTGTTTATACCGTGGAGGGAAATTCCGGCGATGCCTGCAAGATTAAAAGTTATGACCTGAATTATCAAAGCATTAAGGGCTACGGCCTGATGAACTGGTAACAGAGATTTTTAAGAAGGAGTGATAGACGATGGCAAAGAACAAAATTGAGCGCATTGACCAGGAGATTACAAAGGTCCGCGAGAAGATCGCAGAGTATCAGGAAAAGCTCAAGGCGCTGGAAGCACAGAAAACCGAGGCAGAAAATTTGGAGATCGTTCAGATGGTTCGTGCGTTACGCATGACTCCAGCACAGCTGAACGCTATGCTTTCCGGTGGAATGAACCACGGCAGAGATACAGCACTGTCGGAATCAAATAATCAGGAGGCTACCGCTTATGAATAAAAGAATTTGCAAAACACTTTCCGCCTTTTGCCTGACAATGGTTGTGGCATTTGGCTTTACGATCCCTGCTTTTGCACAGGGGTCAGAACAGGCTCCGGCGGCACCGGCAGAGGATTCTACCAATGACAGCAATGTGATTGTGGAAGAAACAGAACCGGCACCGGCACTTACACCAGATGGCAATGCCGCTCTGGTGGATGATTTTGGTGGCAATAAGCAGCTCATTACCGTTACTACCAAGGCTGGCAACTATTTTTACATTTTGATCGACAGGGCTAATGAGGATAAAAAGACTGCTGTTCACTTTCTGAACCAGGTGGATGAAGCGGATTTGATGGCACTGATGGAAGATGAAAATGTCAAAGAGGAGCCGGCTGCTGTGTGTAGCTGCACGACAAAATGTGAAGCAGGGGCAGTCAATACGGCTTGCCCGGTCTGCGCAACTGATAAGAGTAAATGTACGGGCAAAGCACCGGAACCTCCGGCAGAAACACCGGAGCTGGAAAAAGAGACGCCTGCAGGACTAAATCCGGCTGCGCTGATTCTTCTGCTGGCTCTGCTGGGCGGCGGTGGCGTATTTGCCTACATGAAGCTCATGAAGAATAAACCTAAGACCAAGGGCAATGACAGTCTGGACGATTATGATTATGGCGAGGAGGATTCCGAGGAATGGGAAACCGAGGATGAGGAGTCGGACGAACCGGACGCTGATGGGGGCAGCACAGAAGAAGATGACGAGGACAGCGTGAAATGACCCGTTTCACAGACAGTCCCTATGAACGCATGATGACACGCAGGCCGGAGGGCGGGAGGGAAACTTCCCGTCCTCATTCTTTATCCCACAACCACCCCTGCTATGGTTGCGGGAGTTATGGAAGTCCCTGCGTAGGTATCTGCCATCGTGAGATGGAACGCTGGCTCAAAGAAAGGAAACGAAAAAAATGAGTGTTCTGATTATATTTATCAAGCTGATTGCTGTTTTTGACCTGCTTGTGATTGCTGTGTATTTTGGCGGCGACATTCTTTCTACCATGTTAAACAAACTTTGGAGAAAGCCAAAGCAAGATGACCCCTTTGATTTCTCCTTAGATACCATGACAGTTTCATTGTCCATAGATTCTATCCGTCAGCTTTATTCCGGTGACGCGGCAGATTTTGTGGAAGAAAAGATCCTGCCAAATGCGGAGAAAACAATGGCCGTTTTGACGGAACAAGAACAGACGGCGGCTCATCTGCTCTTATCCGCTCTGATCGGTTTTCTTGCAGCAGAAGCTCCTATGGATGAACAGAGCTTTCCTTTGATGATGGAACTTCTGAACTGCATGGAAGGGGAAAAAGAAGATGGTTGTCAGGATGCAGTAGATAGTTTACTTGAAGATGCCGCCTGCAATACCCGCCGTCACGAAGAATATTACAGCAATTATCAACGCTACCAGCTGATGCAGGTGGATAAAACCCGTGTCATTTTGGCTTGCCGTATCATCATCAATGACCTGCTGGGGAAACTGTACCGCTATGACTACCGGTTTGGTTATAACCTGCTACTGGATGAGGAAAACAGCATAGAGAAAAAACTGCACACGCCTGTGCAGGAAGAATGGGAGGCTGAAGATTATGAATTTAGTGATTGCTGAAAAACCATCGGTTGCACAAAGTCTGGCTACGGTAATCGGTGCAACTGCTCGTAAGGATGGGTATCTGGAGGGTAACGGCTGGCGTGTCAGCTGGTGCGTGGGCCACCTGGCCGGTCTTGCGGATGCAGACAGCTATGACTCCAAGTATGCCAAGTGGCGATATGATGACCTGCCTATTCTGCCGGAGCATTGGCAGATGGTAGTGGGAAAGGATAAGAAAAAGCAGTTTGATATTCTCAAAAAGCTGATGAACGCCCCGGATGTGACGGAGGTAGTAAATGCCTGTGATGCCGGACGCGAGGGCGAGCTGATCTTCCGCAGCGTCTATGAGCTGGCAGGCTGCCAAAAGCCGATGAAAAGGCTCTGGATTTCTTCGATGGAGGACTCTGCCATAAGGGAAGGCTTTGCAAACCTGCGCCCCGGTGCGGATTATGACGGACTTCGGGATGCTGCCCTCTGCCGTGCCAAGGCCGACTGGCTGGTGGGGATCAATGCCACAAGGCTTTTTTCCGTGCTGTATCACCGAACCCTCAACATCGGGCGCGTGATGTCCCCGACGCTGGCGCTTATTGTTCAGCGAGAAGCTGAGATCGACACCTTTAAGCCGGTTCCCTTTTATACCGTGGCGCTTGAGCTGCCCGGTCTTACCATATCCGGGGATCGCATGGCGGATAAGGCCGCTGCTGAGCAGCTGAAAGAAGCCTGCCAGGGTGCAGCTGTCACGATCAAAAAGGTGGAGTGCAAGGAAAAGTCCGAAAAGCCGCCTGCCCTCTATGACCTGACTACCCTGCAAAGAGATGCCAACCGTCTGCTTGGATTTACGGCCCAGCAGACCCTGGACTATCTGCAAAGCCTGTATGAAAAGAAGCTCTGCACCTATCCCCGTACTGACAGCCGCTATCTGACCGGTGATATGGCAGACAGCCTGCCGGTGCTGGTGAATCTGGTTGCCAATGCTATGCCGTTTCGCAAAGGAATCTCCATTTCCTGTGACTCCCAGACGGTCATCAACGATAAGAAAGTAACCGACCACCACGCAGTAATCCCTACCAGAAATCTCAAGGATGCAGACCTTTCTGTCCTTCCTGCGGGAGAAAAGGCGGTGCTGGAGCTGGTGGCCCTGCGTCTGCTGTGCGCCGTAGCCCAGCCCCATATCTATTCGGAAACCGTTGTGATTGCAGCGTGTGCCGGTGGGGAATTTACTGCCAAAGGAAAAACGGTGAAGCACCCCGGATGGAAAGCACTGGAGGACGCTTACCGTGCCAAAATGAAGGATGCAGAGCCGAAAAAAGATGGCGCAGAGAAAGCCCTGCCGGAGCTGACCGAAGGACAGACCCTTTCGGTTTCTGCGGCAATCGTCAAAGAAGGCAAAAGCAGTCCGCCCCAGCACTTTACGGAGGACACCCTGTTGTCCGCGATGGAGACTGCCGGAAAAGAGGATATGCCGGAGGATGCCGAGCGAAAAGGTCTGGGGACACCGGCCACCCGTGCCGGTATTTTGGAAAAGCTGGTATCTGCCGGTTTTCTGGAACGAAAAAAGAGCAGGAAAACGGTGCAGCTTCTCCCTTCCCACGATGCAGTTTCCCTGATCACCGTTCTGCCGGAACAACTGCAATCGCCGCTTCTGACTGCCGAGTGGGAGTACCGACTGGGCGAGATCGAGCGCGGGCAGCTTGCCCCGGAGGAGTTTTTGGACGGGATCAGCACCATGTTGAAAGACCTGGTGGGAACTTATCAGGTCATCAAGGGAACTGAGTACCTGTTCACTCCGCCCCGTGAGGTGGTGGGCAAATGCCCTCGCTGCGGCGGTGAAGTTGCAGAACTGCAAAAAGGCTTCTTCTGTCAGAATGATTCTTGTAAATTTGCAATCTGGAAAAACAACAAATGGTGGGCTGCCAAGAAAAAACAGCCGACCAAGGCTGTGGTGTCTGCACTGCTTAACGATGGCCGTGTCCGTGTGACGGGCCTATATTCGGAGAAAACCGGAAAGACCTACGATGCCGCTGTGGTTTTGGAGGATGATGGACAGTACGCCAACTTCAAGCTGGAATTTGACCAGCGGAAAGGAGGCAGCCGATGAAACTTTCTTTAGTGGAACGGGAAACCATTCTCCTCTATAACCAGGCAGAACCAATGGCTGAGATCTATACTCATGATCCCCGTCTGATGGAGAAGCTGGATCTGCTGGCAAAAAAGCACCCCGACCAGATCATCCGAAAGGACGCCCATAACTTTACCGTCCCCAAGCGGTGTGTATCAGTCCGGGAGCCATATAGCGCAGAACGCCGCAAAGCCGCCAGTGAGCGTGCGAAAGCCGCCGGATACCAGCCTCCTATGCGAAAGTCCGGCAGTTAAAGGCACATGACAGAGAATGTATTTGAAGCAGTCAAGCAGTCGGTCAGCACCAGAGATGCGGCAGCGTTTTATGGGATCGAGGTCAAACGAAATGGCATGGCCTGCTGTCCCTTTCACGATGATAAGAACCCAAGCATGAAGGTAGACCAGCGGTTCCACTGCTTTGGCTGCGGTGAAGATGGGGATGTGATCGACTTTACCGCAAAGCTCTTTGACCTCTCCTCAAAAGAAGCGGCGGAGAAACTGGCACAGGACTTTGGCCTGATCTATGACAGTCAGGCCCCTCCCCGTAGGAGGTATGTCCGGCAGAAAAACGAGGCACAAAAGTTTCGGGAGGACCGGCAGCGGTGTTATCGCGTACTGTCCGATTACTACTATCTGCTGAAAAAATGGGAGGCCGACAATTCTCCCCGGACACCGGAGGAAGAACCGCACCCCCGTTTTGTGGAAGCAATCCAGAAAAAAACCTATGTAGAGTACCTGCTGGACCTTTTTCTGTATGAAAGTGAAGAAGAACAAAGGGCATGGATTGCAGAACACACAGCAGAAATCACACACTTGGAAAGGAGATTGAAAATCATGGCTGAGAACAAACCCACCAACCGAGAGAGGCTAAGGGAAATCACAGATGGCATCGAGCAGGGCATCAAGGAACTGTTTGAGAGTGAAAAGTATATGCGCTATCTGTCCGTTATGTCCCGCTTCCACCGCTATTCGGTAAACAACACCATGCTCATCTATATGCAGAAGCCGGACGCCACTTTGGTAGCCGGATACAATAAGTGGAAAGACCAGTTTGAGCGTCATGTAAAAAAGGGCGAGCATGGCATTACCATCATCGCCCCCACACCGTATAAGAAGAAAATCGAGGAGCAGAAGCTGGACCCGGATACCAAGGCTCCGATTCTGGATAAAGACGGAAAGATCGTCACAGAGGAAAAAGAAATCGAAATCCCCATGTTTCGCCCGGTCAAGGTCTTTGATGTAAGCCAGACCGACGGGAAACCTTTGCCGGAGCTTGCTTCCTCCCTTTCCGGCAATGTGCCAAATTATGAGGCATTCATGGAGGCCCTGCGCCGCAGCGCACCGGTGCCGATTACTTTTGAAGCAATGGCCGCCGATACGGACGGCTATTTTTCTGCCGATCATCAGAAAATTGCCATTCGTCAGGGCATGAGTGAGGTGCAGACGGTTTCGGCCACAGTACACGAGATTGCCCACAGCAAGCTCCACAATCAGAAAAAGATTCAGATTGCCAATGACGAGCAATATCAGGAAATCGAGCTGTTTGATAAATCCGGTCTGTTCTCCAATGGGCGGATTGTCCGTGATAATCTGCCGGAGGGCGTTTATTGCTATGACCTGCGCGGTTCTGACTACGACCCCGGAGAGCCGGTCTGTGTAGAAGAACAAGTGGTTGTAAACCATGCAGGTTCCGTTCTGCTGACAGAGCCGCTGGAGCTGGCGGAAGATGGACGCCTGATCCTGACCGAGGAAGAAGGGCTGAATTTTGTTGGCGGCTTTTCTACCCTCACCCAGTTTTTGCAAGAACAGAGGAAAGACCGCCACACGGAGGAAGTGGAGGCTGAAAGCATCTCCTATGCGGTCTGCAAATATTTTGGCATTGAGACCGGAGAAAACAGCTTCGGCTATATTGCAAGCTGGAGTCAGGGCAAGGAACTGAAAGAGCTGAGAGCCAGTTTGGAGACCATCAATAAGACCTCCGGCACTTTGATCTCTGACATTGAGCGCCACTATAAGGAAATATGCAAAGAGCGTGGGATTGATCTCCATGCAAAGGCAGAGCCGGAAACCGCCCCGATAGAGCAGCCAACCGGCAATCTGACTTACTATGTGGCAGAGTGCATGGAGTTTTCAAACCTTGGAGAATATCACGATAACCTGTCTTTGGAGGAGGCGGTCCGCATCTATCAGGAAATTCCGGCAGAGCGAATGAACGGGATCAAGGGCATTGGTTTTGAGCTGAAAGACGGAAGCGACTATGAAGGACCGTTTCCGATTTTGACCGGACAGACCATTGACCTGGACACCATTCAGGCAATCGACTATTACCGTGATAATCCGTTGGTGCAAAAAGCGGTAAAGGAACTGGCTGCGGCCATGCCGGAAATGGAAGTGCTGGGGGCGGGTGCCAACCAGCAGGAGGCTTTGTTTCTGATCAACGATACTACCTATCTTCATATCCAACCTTGTGACAGCGGATGGGACTACACTCTTTACGATGCTGCGTCCATGAAAGAGCTGGATGGCGGTCAGCTGGATATGCCGGAGCTTTCCTGTATGAAGGTGGTTCTCCAGATTTGTGATGATAACGATCTGGACAGCACTTCGCTCAGACGCGCTCCCTTGTCTATGGTTGAGACCTTGCAGGAAGCTGCTTATGAGCAGATGCAGGCAGAGGCAAGTCAGATGACCGCTTCTTCCCAGCTGCCGGAAGCGCAGGAGCAGGCACTGGATGAATACCCCATGCCGGATGAGCAGGTATCCACACCGGATATGCAGGAATATGGCTACTCCTATGATGGGATGCTCCCTGTTACCAGAGAACGGGCGCTGGAACTGGATGCCGCCGGTTTGACCGTCTATGTGCTGCATGAGGACAATACGGAGAGCATGGTGTTTGACCCGCAGGAAATCATGGATCATGGCGGTCTTTTCGGTGTGGACCATGAGGAATGGGAGAAAAGCCCTCAGTTCCACGAAAAGGTCATGGAGCGTCAGGAACATCAGCAGGAACGCGAACAGGCATTTCTCTCTCAGAACAGAGATTGCTTTGCCATCTATCAGGTGAGCCGTGACGATCCGCAGAATGTGCGCTTTATGAATCTGGATTGGTTAAAGTCCCATGACATTTCCATAGACCGCAGCAATTATGACCTCATTTACACAGCTCCTCTGAGGGAGTCTGGCACTGTGCCGGAGCAGCTGGAAAAACTCTATCAGCAATTCAATCTGGAAAAGCCCGTGGACTTTCACAGTCCCTCCATGAGCGTCAGCGACATCGTTGCAATCAGACAGGACGGTAAGGTATCCTGTCATTACTGTGACAGCGTTGGTTTTACCCAGATCCCCGGATTCCTGCCAGAAAACCCGCTGAAAAATGCGGAAATGGCCCTGGAGGACGATTATGGCATGATCGACGGTATCATCAACAATGGCGCAAAAGAGCCTACGGTGGCAGAGCTGGAACAGCAGGCCCGAAGCGGTCAGCCCATTTCCCTGATGGAGTTGGCAGCCGCCACCCATCGGGAGGAACGGGAAAAGAAAAAGTCCGTCATGGAGCAGCTGAAAGGCCAGCCCAAGACAGAACACAAAAAGACAACACCCAAAAAGAGTGCGGAAAGGGAGATTTGATATGGGAAACTTTACTTTTGAGGAAATGAACCTGATGTGCATTTACAATACCGGCAGCCGCACCGGATTGATCGACAGCCTGCGTGAGATGCGCGGCGAGCTTTCGCCGGAGGAAACGGAACTGAGGGAGCTAACCGACAGCGCCCTTACGAAGCTCTGTGCGATGACCGATGAGGACTTTGCCCAGCTGGAGCTGTACCCGGATTTTGACCAGTAAACACCATAACCGCAGGGATGGGGTGGCAATTTGCCACCCCATCTTTTACCCCAAAACCGAAAGGAGGACAGAACACTATGCCAACCAAAGCTGAACTATATGCACAGATGGCGGAGAAGGTGACAACGCAGCTCACGGGGAGCTGGCAGGAATGGGCAGGGTTTCTCACTACTGCTTCCCGCCTTTACAAGTACCCGTTCCATGAGCAGCTGATGATCTATGCCCAGCGACCGGACGCCACCGCCTGTGCGGAGTACGATTTGTGGAATGAAAAGATGGGCCGGTATGTAAGGCGCGGCTCCAAGGGAATCGCTCTGGTGGACGATTCCGGGGACAGGCCCCGCCTGCGCTATGTTTTTGATATTTCCGACACCGGAACCCGTGAACATTCCCGCACTCCCTGGCTGTGGCAGCTGGAGGAGCGCCATTTGGATTCGGTTCAGGCCATGCTTGAGCGCACCTATGATGTTTCCGGTGATGACCTTGCCGGACAGCTCACCGAGGTAGCCGGAAAACTGGCTGAGGAATACTGGACGGAGCATCAGCAGGACTTCTTCTATATCGTTGACGGTTCCTTTTTGGAGGAATATGATGAGTTTAACATCGGAGTACAGTTCAAGGCAGCCGCCACCGTCAGCATCACTTACGCTTTGATGTCCCGCTGCGGACTGGAGCCGGAACGCTACTTCGACCACGAAGATTTCATGGCGATCTTTGATTTCAACACCCCGTCCACCATCGGGGCGCTGGGAACAGCGGTCAGCCAGATCAACCAGCAGGTGCTGCGGCAGATCGGCGTTACCGTCCGAAATGCAGAGCGCGAAGCCAACCAAGAAAGGAGCAAACAAGATGAACAATCCCATGACCTATATCCAGAACGGAGACTATCTGATTCCCGACCTGAAGCTGAGCCAGCAGCGGTCGAAACCTCTGGGCAAATACGGCAGGATGAGGAAAACCTACCTGAAGGAACACCGTCCCATCCTCTACAACCAGATGTTGCTGAGCGAGAAGCTGTACCAGCACCTTCTGGAGATCGACGAGACCGCCCAGAACAGACTGGAGCAGATGATGCCCCAGCTGGCGAAGGAAGCGGGAGCCACCGAGGAACTGAAAGCCAGCGATCCCATGAAGTGGGTGGGGCTGATGAACACCTGCAAAGCTCAGGCAGAGGAGATTCTGATGGCGGAGCTTATCAACAGCTGACTCTAAACCTGTTCCTCTCCGAAGCGGAACAGATCCAATCCATAGATGAAGCAGAGAATGTAGCACATACATCCTCTGCTTTTTCTTTTGCCCAAAATGACATTGACCATGTGCTGCGTTTGGGGGGCAATACAGACCGTCAGAGGGAGCGTGTGGTTGCAGCCTTTGAAAAGCAGAAAACCACCGCTGAGATTGCCGAGATACTGAAAACGCTGTACCACGGTGGCAACGGCCTTGGCAGTATGAGTGCATGGTATGCCGAGGATGGTATCCATCTTTCCCACGGGAAGTCTGTCCGTTATGACAGGTCTGCCCAGGTCATTTCTTGGGAGCGCGCCGCAGAGCGTATCGGGGAGCTTTTGGAAAGTGGTCAGTTTGCCTCCAATGTGGAGCTTGCAGAAGCGGCAGGCTATGAACGATCCCTCCTCTCGGAAAAGCTCTGGCATCTGTATCACGATCTCAGTGAGGACGCCAGAAAAGCCGGATATTTGTCCTGCCTGTCAGAGATCAAAGGCAATGGATTCCCAGAGGAGACCCGCCGTCTGACGGAGCAGCTGAGTGAACCGGCTTTCCGCCAGACCCTCAAGGAAGAATACGCTGCCTTCTGGACTGCCTATCAGCAGGACCGTGACCTGTTGCGTTTTCACTATCATAGACCGAGGGAGATCTGGGAGAACCTGAAGGACCTTGACCTGCCACGCAGGACCTTTTCTTCAGAGCTTTCCCAAGTGCCAACCGTCCAGCACTTTATTACCGAGGATGAGATCGACGCCGCCATGACCGGCGGAAGCAGTTTCGCCGGAGGAAAAGGCCGTATCTATGCGTTCTTCATGGAAAACCATACGGATAAGGAAAAAGTAAGATTCCTTAAAGACGAGTATGGCATTGGCGGACGCTCTCATGCCCTGTCCGGCGCAACACACAGCGGCGAAGATCACGATGGGAAAGGACTGCACTATAAAAAGCAGGACTGCCCGGATGTTCACTTGAACTGGGAAAAGGTTGCCAAGCGCATTACCTCACTTGTCCAGAAAGGCCGCTATCTTACCGAACAGGAACAAGCGCAGTATGACAAGATCCAGGCTGAAAAGGATCTGGCAGAAGAAGATGCCATTCAAGCCCAGCAGCCGGAGATAGAGGAAGAAACGCCAAAGCCTACCCTTCGGGAGCAGTTTGAGCAGTATAAGCCTGTGGTGACTGCCGCCATATCTGAGGATGTGGCATATCGAAATGCCTGCGGTCATTCCGACCGTGAAAATGCTGTCATCGAGGGCAATGCCGCTGTGCGCCGTGCGGTTCTTGGCTCTAAGGATATGGAGCTGATCCGCCTTTATTCGGATGTGCCGGAGTTCCGCCAGCGCCTGCACCGGGAAGTGATCGACGAAACCTATCCAAAGCTCCATGAGCTTCTGCGCCCTCTTTCTCAGGAAGATATTGATACTGCCCTTTGTGCATGGAACGGCAATATCGAGAGTAAACACGCTGTCGTCCGCTATATGAAAGACCATGCAAGAGAGAAGGATACCGCTGCATGGCTGGCTCAGGAATACGGTGGCAGCAACAGCCCGTTCGTTGTCCGTGCCGGAAGCCCGGAGGAAACACAGCTGCCCTGGCCGAAGGTACAGCGCAGGCTTGCCCAGCTGATTCAGGAGGACCGGTTCTATACCGAAGAAGAACAGGATCGTTTTGACAATATCGACCCTATCGCCATCCGGGAAGCCCTGGAGGAAAGAGGGATCGTCAACGGACAGGTGGCAGACCCGGAAAAACTGGACAATGACCCGTTTATCCAACAGGTGATGTCGGATGCCGAGCAGATCGCAGCTGCCGAGACAGAGCAGACTTCCGAAGTTTCCATTTCCGATGAGGAATATGATGCAGTTCGCCGCCCGACTCCGCAAAGAACCTCCTATGATCCTGCCGCCCCGGTTTATGCCGTGGGCGATACCGTGTATATCGAGGATGACGCCTATCAGATCACCGAGCTACGGGATGACACCGTGCAGCTTCTGCCTACCGGCATGGTATATCCCATCTATCGGGCAGAGCGCAAAGAACAGTTCGAGCAGCTGCTTCGGGCAGACCGCCGCAATGCTTACTATACCGAGTTTCTTCCCATTGACCCGGACAAGGCAGATCAAGACCTGCGGGATGTATTGGCCCATGGACTGATGGATGAAGCGGATAAACAGCAGCTTTCCACGCTACTGCAATCTGGCAGGAGCAACAGTGAGATCGCCTACTGGCTGAGCAGAGCCTACCCTCATGAGATTGAGACCCTGAATCTGGAGACCGGCGATATTGCCGATTACCGTACCACGGCACAGGGCATGGAGCTGGAAGTCCTGGACGCAGAGGAAAAGCGTCTGGCTGTGCTGTATTTCCGCTGGGATGAGGTTGCGCCTTTGCTGCGCGGGATGTATGCCCGTCAGCAGGACGGCTTTGGACAGGAACAGCCCCAACCGGCTACCGAATCCCCGACCTTCCATTCCGAGACCATGGCCGTCTATCCGGGCGATAAGAACCATCTACCTTATGATGTGGTGGTGGAACGGTTGCATATTGAGGAGCCGGAGCCGCCAGCCCCTGTAACAGAGCCGGAGAAAACCTTTGAGGAAGTGCTGGATGAACACCCGGTTTCCATTCAGGTCAACGGCCATT
>OGNU01000648.1_pt1 | contig 14163 bp, 13 predicted proteins | sample 1573581 | NCBI WGS metagenome assembly OGNU01 (sample SAMEA2581992, study PRJEB24529) | metagenome | biome: Human gut stool | place: China | collected 2011 | reverse complement strand
GATTCGAAACACCCCTCCCTACCTCTGGCCCGCGCGGAGCGCAAGCCATTTGACCGAAAGAATAAAACCCGCCGCGCGCCGCCGGCGCGCAAAGAAAGTAACGGATTTTGCGATAATACAAGAAGTATAAGGAGGCCCACTATGTCCAACATCGTCATCATCGGCTCCGGCCCGGCGGGGGTGTCCGCCGCGCTGTATACTGCCCGTGCGGGGGTGGACACCACCGTCCTCACTCGGGGGCCGGGTGCGCTTGACCGTGCAGAGCTTATCCAGAACTACTACGGCTTCGCTGCCCCCATCTCGGGTGCGGAATTGGAGCGTCAGGGCATCGAGGGGGCCAAGGCTGTGGGCGTTAAATTTGTGACCACCGAGGCCGTGGGTCTGACCTATACCGATAAACTCACTGTAGAAACCCTCGATGGAAATTACCCGGCGGACGCTGTTATCCTCGCCACAGGTGCTTCGCGGGCGACGCCTCGCATCCCGGGGCTGGCGGGCCTCGAGGGCCACGGCGTCAGCTATTGCGCCACCTGCGATGCCTTTTTCTATCGCGGCAAAGATGTGGCCGTGGTAGGCAGCGGCGAATACGCCCTGCATGAGGTGCAGGCGCTCCTGTCGGTGGCGGCCAGCGTCACCCTCCTGCTGAATGGTGCGCCGCCGGCGGCAGAGTTTCCGCCGGAGGTGACTGTCCGACCTGAAAAAATCGACGCCATCCTCGGCGAGCAGAAAGTCACCGGCGTCCAGCTGGCCGGCGGCGATGTGGTGGAGCTGGCGGGTGTGTTTGTGGCGCTGGGCGTTGCGGGCAGTACGGCGCTGGCCCGGAAGATCGGTGCCGCTGTGGAGAACGACCGCATCGTGACAGATGAAAAAATGCAGACCACCGTCCCCGGCCTCTACGCCGCCGGAGACTGCACCGGCGGGCTTTTGCAGGTGGCGAAGGCCGTCTATGAGGGCGCTCTGGCAGGCACCGAAGCTGCCAAAGCGCTGCGGAAGGGGTGATTTAAGATGCCGGAGATCCTGCCTATCTCTAAATGCAGCGAGCACCGCCAGTGTCTCGCCTGTGCCTTCCCCTTCTGGGACAAGCTGACCGCCGAACAGCAGGATATGCTCTGCCGCACTACCCGCCCGGTGCGCTATCGCAAGGGCGAGCGGGTCCACAGCCCGGTGGAGAACTGCGTGGGCATCCTGCTGCTGCGCACCGGCCAGTTCCGGGCGTATCTTCTCTCCGACGATGGCCGGGACGTGACCCTCTACCGCCTCTTTGGCGGCGAGATCTGCATCCTATCCGCCTCCTGCGTTATGGACTCGGTGAACTTTGACCTCTACATCGACGCCGAAGAGGACACCGAGGCCTACTGCATCAGCGCAGGCGTCTTCCGCAGTCTCATGCAGCAGAACGTGGAGGTGCGGTGCTTCGCCTACCAGATGACCGCCGAGCGCTTCTCCGACACCATGTGGACGATGCAGCAGATCCTCTTCATGAGCGCCGACCGGCGGCTGGCCATCTTCCTTGCGGACGAGCTTGCCAAGACCGGCGGCGACGATGTCCGCCTGACCCAGGACCAGATGGCAAAGTACATGGGTTCCGCCCGCGAGGTGGTGAGCCGCCTGCTGAAATACTTCGCCGGTGAGGGCATCGTGAAGCTCTACCGCGGCGGGGTGACCGTGACGGATAAGGACAGGCTGACGAAGATAGCACACGGAGAATAAAACAGAAAAGGGACGCTGTGCATATGCGCAGCGTCCCTTTTATCGTGCGGAATTACCCTTTGCACCCCTGCTCTTCCCAGTCGCCGAAGTCGGAGACGTCGGCGATTTTAGTCGGGTCGAACTTGCCGTTTTCGTCCTTGGGGGCGACGGCGGGGCCGGCCTCCACGGGGTTCGGGTTCGGAGCCTCGGGGTCACAGACCGGGCGCTCTTCGCTCAGATCGGGCAGAGTCACAGGCTCTGCGGCCGCAGCGGGCGCTGCCTCAGGGGCGGAGGGCTCCTCAGCGGGAGCGGTCTCTTCTGCCGGTGCGGCGGCTTCGGCCTCTGCCCTGGCCTCACCCTCGGCGTATGCCTCGGCGGTCTTGGCGGCCTCTGCGTCGTCCTTTTCGGCTTCCTCGGGGAACTCGATGGATTCGATGATGGGTGCGGCCTTCTCGTTCAGGAGCTTGTCCATGATGACGATAGCGGCACCGGTGGCCGCCACAGCGGCGGCAGTACCCAGAATGCGGAAGATTACTTTCATGCCATGACCTCCTTGGTTATGTTGTAGTTAGGAGAAGGTGACAACATCGTTCAGCGGCTTCTCGGCAGGCTCCACCGACAGTGCGGTGAGCACCGGGCCTTTGCCGCGGTAGATGTTATGGAACTTATAGCCGACCTTTGCGGTCACTTTGACCCATGCCCGCTGCTCGAGGGTCTTGTAGCCGTCGTAGCTGCAGGGGAAGCCCACGAACTGGATGTCCTGCACGCAGCAGGTCATGGCGAACCGGCCCGGCACGAAACTGTTCTTGCCGGCGCGGTTGGTCTGGCAGACCTGTGCGAGGAACTTAACGGTCTTGCCCGCGTACTTCTGGGGCTCGTCCTGACAGTCCATATACCAGATGCCGTAATCGTCGTCCGGGATGTCGATGACCGGGGCGTTGATGTCGAAGGGCAGCGGGTCGGGGATGTCGTCGTAAGCCACGCTGCCGTCCTTGAACTCGTAGGCGATGTCGCACTTGCGGGATGCCTGACGCACCAGCTTGTGCAGCTCCTGACGGGCGGCGTCATTGTTAACGGCCTCGGCGCGGTTGAAGACGATGAGCTCACTGCGGGCGATCTTGTCCAGCATCAGCGCACGCATGGAGTTGTCGCGGGCGTAGGTCAGCGCGGTGGTGCCGTCGGCGGTGGCGATGCACTGGTAGACGATCCAGTTTTCGGGCAGATTGTTTGCCAGGTCCTGCAGCATCCACATACCGTTGTACTCGATGACCACGCGGCCTGCGTCGGCCTCCTTGGCCAGCTTTGCGAGGTTCTGGGGGTTCAGCTCGGCCTTGTCCTCGAGGTTGTAGAGGGTCACGCCGGGGAAGGCGAACTTCTTCTCATTGTACTCTTCTTCGCCCTCCTCGCAGACCAGCAGAAGGGTCTTGTCGCCGGAGTCGAAGTTGGGGTCTTCAAAGGTCTCCTGAATGAACTTGGTCTTGCCGCTCTCGAGGAAGCCCACAAACAGGTAAACCGGGATCTCATTTGCCATAATCTTTTATCCTTTCAGGGTCGGGGCCGATCAGCAGCCGAACAGTGCGGCGATGGCCTTTTCATCCAGCTTGGAGCCGATGACCACCAGCTTGCCGCCGACGTCTGCACCGCGTGCGCGGACTTCCCACTCGCCGGGAACGTAGTCGAACTCCAGCCAGCCGTCTGCGCCGCCGTCCACGATGCCCTTGGAGCGGAGGATCATGCCGTAATTGCCGGTGTCCAGCTCGGTGAGGGCGTGCTCAATGTCAGCCTTGGAGAACTTCTTGGCCGTCTCGACGCCCCAGCTGGTGAAGACCTCATCGGCGTCGTGGTCATGATGGTGGTGGTGATGGCCGCAGCAGCAATGCTCGTCGTGGTCATCATGGTCGTGGTGGTGATGATGCTCATGCTCGTCTTCATCCTCATCATCGTGGTCATGGTGATGGCCGCAGCAGCAATGCTCGTCATGGTCATCATCGTGGTCGTGGTGATGATGGTGTTCGTGCTCCTCTTCCTCGTCCTCGTGGGCGTGCTCCTCGTTGGCCTTGGCAGCCATAGCGATCAGCTCAGTCTTGAAGTCGTCCTTGGTGGACATGGCCTTCAGGATCTGCTCGCCGGTCAGGGCGTCCCAGGCGGTGGTGACGATGGTGGCGGTGGGGTTCTTCTCACGCAGCATGGCCACAGCGGCGGCGATCTTTTCCTCGGTGGCGTTCTGGGTGCGGCTCAGGATGATGCAGCTTGCGTGGCTGATCTGGTCGTCGTAGAACTCACCGAAGTTCTTCATATACATCTTGACCTTATTGACGTCGGCCACGGTGACGAAGCTGCTCAGCTGAACATCCAGATGCTCGGCCACGCCCTCGACAGCGCGGGTCACGTCGGACAGCTTGCCGACGCCGGAGGGCTCGATGACGATGCGGTCGGGGTGGTACTGCTCCACCACCTGCTGCAGAGCGGCGCGGAAATCGCCCACCAGAGAGCAGCAGATGCAGCCGGCGTTCAGCTCATTGATCTGGATGCCGGACTCCTTCAAAAAGCCGCCGTCGATGCCGATCTCGCCGAACTCGTTCTCGATGAGCACGACCTTCTGGCCTGCAAAGGACTCTTTGATGAGCTTCTTGATAAGGGTGGTCTTACCGGCGCCAAGGAAGCCGGAGAAAATATCGATCTTGGTCATAGTCTGAAATGCCTCTTTCTTTTATGCAGACGCCGCAAAGGCGCTGCCCAGCAGGCCCGTCGGGCCTTACAAGCAGTCCGGGCCGCTGAGTGCTGACCCGTAAAATTCCTACACTCCTATTATAACAAGGCTGTCAATGGCAAACCGGCCTTTTTGATGAGAAATTTGTAACATTTTTTGCAATTTGCTTGCGTTTTCGGGCAGCAGGGGCAAAACAAAAGCTCCCCGCAAGCAGGCAGGGAGCAAAAAATGCGGTGTCAATCGGCAGTCTGCCCCATCTCTTCAATAATCCATTCGGCGATTTTCTCAGTCTTTTCGTCCGTCTCGCCGGTGAACCAGAAAATGCCGTCTTCCGTCTCCACCCGGAGGAACTTCCCGGCGGTGGGGTCGAGGCAGAGATGCACGGTGCCGTCGTGTACCATGACAAAAGAACCCTGCCAGTAGTGCTCCAAATCGAGGCCGTGTATCCGGCCGGCCTCCGGCAGGGAGGAATAAACCTGAACCTCGGTGATGTCGTCTATGGGAATCGTGTACTTCTGAGTCTTTCCATGGTAGGATTGCAGCTCTACCGTGGGCGACACTTGCAGTTCCAGCCTTGCGGGGGTGTGGTCGAGAACGCCCAGCACCGGCCCAACCAGCAGAATGCTGACGATTGCAATGACATTGACCGCCATAGCGATTTTACCCCGGAGGGTGGCGAGATTGACAGCGCTTCCTTTGCCGATACGTTTGGGAACGGAGATGCGCTTGTCGTCGGGGTCATAATAGAGCAGACCGTATTTCCATGCGGCGTCCTCGGGCGCGGCAGGCCAGCCGTGGGCATCCCGCAGTTTTTGCAGAGCGCGGTTCCCCCACAGACAGGGCAGATACGGCAGGGCCAGACTTCCGAAAAAGAAATAGACCCAGACCGTGACATAAAACAGCGAATTGGGCGCGAAAAACAGCCCGACGCTCACAGCGGCACAGAGCAGGCAGATGGTGCGCAGCCGACGCAGATACCGCTGTACGATGTCCTGCACTTCGGGCAGCTCGGCGGCATTCTGCGGCAGCGTGACGCCCAGTAGGGCGCCGTTCCGCTCGATGCGTTTCAGGCTCAGATAGTCGATGCCAACACAGACGATAAGGCAGACGAGCATGATGATGGAAAATACCATGAAAACGCCTCCATTCTATAAAGAGCTTCCGACCCTAGCATACACGGAAAAACGCGAAAAGTCAAAACATCGCCCATGAATTGCATTCTGCGCCCCGGAATGATACAATAAGGTACAGCAAACCATCGCCGCCGGACGTTTTTCCGGCAGAATAAAGAAAGAAGGCTTTTTGACATGAGCATGAATACTGTTCCCGAGCGTCTGGCCGCCCTGCGCGCGGCCATGAAGGCAAACGGCGTGGACGTCTACCTCATCCCGGTGGGAGACCCGCACGCCAGCGAGTATATGCCCGACCACTACACTGCCCTGACCTACTTCTCCGGCTTCCACGGCGAGAACTCCAACTTCGTCGTCACCATGACCGAGAGCGCTGTCTGGGCCGATGGCCGTTACTTCGTGCAGGCCGAGAAGGAGATCGCTGGCACCGAGATCCAGCTGATGCGGATGGGCGAGCCGGGCGTTCCCACCGCCGAGCAGTACTGCGGCAAAGTCCTGCCCGAGGGCGGCAAGCTGGGCCTCTGCGGCCTGACTGCTTCCTGCGGTCTGGTGCGCAGCCTGCAGAAAGAACTGGACGCCAAGAAAGGCACCATCAAGCTGCTGGACCTCGAGGACGAGCTGTGGACGGAGGGCCGTCCCGCCCTGCCCGCTACCCCGGCATGGCTCCTGCCGAAAGAGTACGCAGGCTTCTCCCCTGCCGAGAAGCTGGGCCAGCTGCGTACGAAGCTCTCTGAGCTGGGCTGCACCGCACAGCTGGTGGGCAAGCTGGACAATCTGGCATGGCTGCTCAATCTGCGTGCGATGGACATTCAATGCACCCCCTACGCCATGGCTTACTGCTATGTGACCCCCGATAAGGCGACCCTCTTCATCAATACCGCCCGCGTCAGCGCCGAGGCTGCCGCGGAGCTGAAGGCAAACGGCGTGGAGCTGGCTGAGTACGACGATGTGCTTACCGTCCTCGCCGCCCAGACCGAAGAGCAGACCGTTCTGGCCGACCCCGCTTCCGTCAACTACGCCGTTTACCAGACCCTGCAGGCCAACCCGGCTCTGACCGTCAAGGACGAGGCCGACCCCCTGCTGCCCATGAAGGGCGTCAAGAACGAAGTCGAGCTGGCTCACACCCGCGAAACTCACATCCGGGACGGCGTGGCTATGGTGCGCTTCCAGATCGAGCTGGAGAACCGTCTGGCCGCCGGCGAAGAGCTGACTGAGCTGACCATCGACGAAATTCTCCACAAGTACCGCAGCGCACAGGACAAGTTCCTGACGGAGAGCTTCGGCACCATTGCAGCTTACGGCCCCAACGCCGCCATGATGCACTACCACGCCACCGAGGAAGACCACGCAAAGCTCGAGAAGAAGGGCTTCTTGCTGGTGGACAGCGGCGCGACCTATATGGATGGCACCACCGACATCACCCGCACCTACCCGCTGGGTGAGCTGACCGAGGACGAGCGCCTGTTCTACACCTGGACTTTACAGTGCCACATCGACATCGCCCGGGCTGTCTGGCTGGACTACTGCGACGGCCATATGCTGGACACCATCGCCCGTGAGCCGCTGTGGCGCCACCTCATCAACTACCGCTGCGGCACCGGCCACAGCGTCAGCCATGTGGGCAACGTCCACGAAGGCCCCCACGCCCTGAACGGCCGCAACACCACCGTTTTCAAGCCGGGCATGATCGTCACCGACGAGCCGGGCGTCTATGAGGGCGGCGTCGTGGGCATCCGCATCGAGAATGAGCTGGAGTGCTACCACAAAGCATCCAACCAGTACGGCGAGTTCCTGGCATTCCGCCCCATCACGTTCGTGCCGATCGCCACCTCCCCCATCGTCCCGGGCGTTCTGAGCCGCGACGAGCTGGATTGGCTGAACGCCTACCACCGCGAGGTCTTCGAGAAGCTGGCTCCCCGCCTGACCGAGGACGAGCGCGACTGGCTGGCTAAGAAGTGTGCCGCCATCGGGGCGTAAATAAAAAAGCGGGAGGCCCCGCAGGGGCCTCCCGCTTTTCTTTAGGATGAGATCTCTGCCTTGTGCTCTTTCCAGTAGGCTTTCGCCTCATCGATGACCTTCTTGAAGGGGCCGGAGGGGTAAGTGCTCTCGGCAATGTCGATGAGGAATTTGTAGAGCTGGGGCCGCACCTGCTCATACATCCCAAGCCGGGTGTAGAGGTCCTTGTAGTAGTGGAACACCTGGATCTTGTTCTGCACCAGAGTGGCGGGCTTTATCTGGGTGTGGCAGATGCTCTGAGGGTTCTGGACGTAGTAGTAGCCGGGCTGCGGGATGGACGCAAAGACTTCGGCGTACTGGATATACTGCATGTTGAACACGAGGTCTTCGGCCCAGCGCATCTCGCTGGTAAAGCGGATGTCGTGCCGGGTGAGGATGTCGCGGCGGTAGAGCTTGTTCCAGAGCACGCTGTAAAAGTAAGAGGCGGGCTTATCCATCAGGCGGCGGGCGAAGGTGTCCTTGTCGTAGACGCCCTCGGGCAGGAAACCGTATTCCCGGTTCTCCGGCGGGCGTGCAACATGCATGACGCCGAGGTCGTCCTGGATCTTTTCCAGCACCTGTTCCGGCTTCGACGCCCCGGCGGGGATGACCATGGTGTAGGGCGAGATGACGAGGTCGGCACCGGTCTTCTCTGCCGCCTCCACCAGCCGGGCGGTGTAGTCCGGGGCGATGTAGTCATCGCTGTCCACGAACTGGACGTACTTGCCGCCGGCAAGCTTCAGGCCGAGGTTCCGGGTGTCGGACACGCCGGAGTTTGCCTTGTCCACCAGCAGGATGCGGCTGTCCTTTTTGCGAAACTCCTCGCAGACGGGCAGGCTCTTATCTTTGGAGCCGTCGTTGATGACGATGAGCTCGAGGTTCTTGTACTCCTGCCCGCAGATGCTTTCGAGGCAGCGGCTCAGGTGGCTCTGGGCATTGTACACAGGGACGATGATGCTGACGAGAGGCATTTCCATAGCAGTTTCTCCTTCTGTTTTTCAGAAGCTGTTTTCGTGAGCGGGGTGCGCAATGCTTATGAAAACGGCTTCTCAGAGCAATGATACTCCCGCCGGGCCGAAAAAGCAAGCGCCGGCGGCAGGCCCGAAAGGGGGCTTCGGAATGATATTTCATATCGCGGTGTGCAGCCCGGACAGCGTCCTCCGCAGCCGGGTGGAGCGGCAGTGTCTCGACTATTATGCCCGGCGGGACGACGCCTGCATCATCGAGCAGCTGGACAGCCCGGAAGCCCTGCTGGCCCGGGACGACGCCGGGGAGCGGTACGAGCTGTACCTCATCGAGCTGCCGTCCACGGCAGCCGCCGCGTCGCTGCAGGCGGCGGCTGCACTCCGCAGCCGGGGGCGGCGCAGCCCGCTGGCTTTTCTGGCCCACACGCCCGCCCACGCCTACAGCGCCTACCGGGTGGACGCCATGCAGTATTTGTTGCTGCCTGTCCCGCCGGAACAGCTCATCGCTCTGCTGGCCCGGGCCGCCGAGCCGGAGTACGGCCCGGCCATCCCGGTAGCCACGGCGTCGGGTCTACGGGTGCTGCCCTTCGCGGACATCGAATACCTTGAGTGTACCCACCATGTGGTGCATTTCCATCTCGCCAGCGGCGAGGATGTGCCGTCCCTGTCCGTCCGGGTGCCGTTCGCTCAGGTGGCACAGCCGCTTTTGGCGGATGAGCGCTTCGTCCAGCTCCACCGCTCCTATGTGGTCAATCTGGCGGCGGTGTCCCAGCTGGCGGCGGGTGAGTTCTGGATGCAGAGCGGCGCACGGGTCCCTGTCCCCCGCGGGCGGGAGCCTGCGGCCCGCACGGCGCTGAAAGATTATCTGGAAAAGCAGTTCCGATAAAGCAATGGGGAGGCCCGGAAGGGCCTCCCCATTGCTTTATAATTTTGTCCAGTCCAGCTGCGTCCAATCCGTTATGTACTGGTCGGCGAGGCGCTGCAATTCGGGCTTATCGGCGGCGCTGGTCTCATCCTCAATGTCGATGAGGTAAAAGCCGCACTGCCTGGCCGTACGGGTGGCGTAGACGGCGTCCTCGCAGACGACGGCGTCGGCGGGTCCGCTGCCGCCCAGCCGCTCGAGGACTTCGTGGAACACCTCGGGGTGGGCTTTGCTCTTCGCGCCCTGTGCGGTGTAGAAGAACTCGAAATAGTCTGCGACGCCCAGCCGGGTGAGCACCTCTTCGCACTGCTCTGCCCAGGTGTTGGAGCAGATGCACATCCGCACGCCCTCGGCTTTCAGCCGGGCCAGCATCTCCCGGACGCCGGGCTTCAGCTCAACTTTTTTGTACAGGTCCCGGATGACCTGCCGCATGGCAGGCTCGTAGTCCCGGAGGGTCAGGGGCAGATCGTAGGTGCGGATGAGATACTCTGCGCCCTCCACCATCCCCATGCTCAGCAGAACATCGTGGATGCCGGGTCTTGCGGTGCGGCCATAGCGGCGCAGCAGCTCCAGCGGTGCGCCCTGCCACACCACGGTCATGCTGTCGGTGAGGGTGCCGTCCATGTCGAAAATCCATTGCTTGCGGTGCATCTGTCGTCCTCCTGAATCGTTCTGGCAAAGTGAATTTATTATAGCACATTTTTTGTTACAAAAACAGAGAGAAATCTCCCGGGAAATATGCTATAATCTAGGCAAAACCGGAACACATCAAAGGAGGCAGAAAACATGGCGCAGAACAACACCCCCGTAAAGGCGCTGGTGCTGGCGGGCGGGGGCGCCCGCGGCAGCTATCAGGTGGGCGTCTGGCGGGCGCTGACCGAGCTGGGCTGGCGGCCCCAGATCATTACGGGTACCAGCGTCGGCAGCCTGAACGGCGCCATGTTCGCCCTCGACCTCTACGAGACGGCCCGGGACATGTGGCTGACCATCCGCAGCCAGGATGTGATGGAGCTGCCCGCCGAGGATGCGCCGCTTTCCGAGCTGCACGCATTCCTCAAAGACGCTGTGACCCAGGGCGGCATGGACGTCACGCCGCTGGAAGAGATCGTCGAGCGGGTGCTGGACGAAGATAAACTCCGCAAAAGCCCCATCCGGCTGGGCCTTGTGACCGTGGAGCAGAAGACCCTCAAGGCCCGGGAGCTTCCGCTGGAAGACATCCCCGAGGGCAAGGTGAAAGACTACCTGCTGGCTTCGGCAGCCTGCTTCCCGGCCCTGCGGGCCCACACCATCGACGGGGTGTCTTACCTCGACGGCGGCTACCGGGACAATATGCCCACCGCGCTGGCCCAGAAGATGGGCGCAGAAGAGCTGGTCTGTGTGGACCTGGAGGGTGTGGGCATCACCCGCCCCAACCGCACCGGCCTGCCCACCACCCTCATCCGAAGCTACTGGGAGCTGGGCGACATCCTCCGCTTCGAGCCCGCCACTGCCCGGCGGAACATCGAGCTGGGCTACCACGATACATTGCGGGCCTTCGGGCGGCTGCGGGGCTGCGCCTACGCTGTGGACAGCGGGGCTGAGAGCAGCGCGGATGCCGCCGCATTCCATGCGGCCTTCGAGGCCGTCCAGAAGGATGTGCGGGAAAAGCACCCCTCCACCCTGACGGCAGACGCTGCTCTCCTGCTGGCAAAACTCTCGGATGCAGAGCTTGCCCCGCTGGAAGCCGCGGCCGAGGACGTGGGCGTAGACCCCGCCCCCTACTACACCACCCGTACTTTGGGAGAAGCTTTCCTTGCAAAATGCGACTTCGAGCGCCTCAGGAGCTTCGAGCCGCTGTTCGAGGGTGAAGCAGGCCCGGCGCAGGCCGCACGGGCCGCTCTGCTGCCCAACACCTTTTTGCAGGCACTGGTCTGCCGGGCGCTGACCGGCAGAGTGCCGCCGGAGGAGATGGAAACATGAAGGTATATAAGGGCTTTACCGCATCGCCCGGCCTCGTGCTGGGTCAGGTCAGCCGGCTGGATCGCCCGCCGCTGGTGTTCGGCGAGGGGCCTTTCCACCCCGAACAGGAAAAGCAGGCGCTGGAAGACGCCATCAAGGTGGCTCAGCAGGAGCTGGACGAGATGGCCGGCCGCGCCGCGCCCTCGGAGCAGGCTATCTTCCTGTTCCAGAGCATGATGCTGGAAGACGAGGGTTTCATGAATGAGGTGGCTTTCCAGATAAAGGCCGGCGTCGGTGCCGCCGAGGCGATGGACCGTGTGGGCCGCCGCTACGCCGCCCAGCTGGCCGCCATGAAGGACAACGCCTACATGCAGCTGCGGAGCGTGGACATCCTCGACGTGACCCAGCGCATCACCAACATCCTCTGCCACCGGCTCCGCAGCTGGCTGGCCCTCGACCACCCGGTCATCCTTGCGTCTGACCTGCTCATGCCCACCGATCTGTTCAGCGTCCCGGCGGGCCGCATCCTCGGCCTCATCACCGCCGAGGGCAGCGGCCAGAGCCATGCGGCCATCATCGCCCGCTCGCTGAACATCCCGGGCATCACCCAGGTGGGCGAAGATTTCCTGAAAGACTGCGACGGCCGCGAGGTCATCCTGAACGCCACCGAGGGTGAGTGCATCCTTGACCCGGATGCCGCCGCCCGGCAGAGCGCCATCACCTGCATCTGCGAGATGCAGCGCCAGAACAAGGAGCTGAACGCCCAGCTTGAGCTGCCCAACCGCACCCGGGACGGCGAGGAGTTCGAACTTCTGGCCAACTGCTTCGGCCCCGAGGACGTGGGGACCGCGATGGAGTCCGGCGCGTCCGGCGTGGGCCTGCTGCGCAGCAGCTACATGATGATGCCCGGCCATGCCATGGACGAGCAGGAGCAGTATCTGTTCTACACCTCCTGCCTCGCCGCCGCCAAGGGAAAGATGGTGACGGTGCGCACCTTCGACTTCGGTGCCGACCGCACCATGGCCGACGCCTATCAGGGCGTCCAGTCCTCCAAGCTGGGCCTGCGGGGCATCCGCAGCAGCCTGCGCAATATGCCCCAGATGGCAGTTCAGATCTGCGCCCTCATGCGTGCCGCCGCAAAAGGCCCGCTGCGGGTCATGTTCCCCATGGTGACGAACATCGAGGACTGGGATTCCGCCATGCAGGTGGTAGACTACTGCCGCCGCAAGCTCGCCGAGCGGGGCGTGGAGTTCGAGCCTGACGTCCCCTTCGGCGTCATGCTCAGCGTACCCGCCGCCTGCCTGACGGCAGAGGACTTCACGGCTCACGGCTGCCGGTTCTTCGTCATCGGCACCAACGACTTGACCCAGTACACCCACGCGGTGAGCCGGGAACTGGCCATTGCCGAGCACTACTACCGTCCCGCCAGCCCGGCCATGAAAAAGCTGATCACCATGGTGATGGATGCCGCGGGTGCGCACCACGTCCCGGTGACCATCTGCGGCCTTGCCGTGGGCAACCCCGCCAACACAGCGCAGTACCTGCACCTCGGTCTGCGCAGCTTCTCGGTAAGCCCCCAGAACCTGCTCAAGGTAAAACGGGCTCTGCTGGACACCGATGCCCACCCGGATGCAGGGGAAAATGCCTGAAAATACTTTACAAAACGTAATATAACGCAAAATAATAAGAGGCTGTTGCACAAACCTTTGTGCAGCAGCCTCTTTCACTCTTTTTTGTTATAGCTGTCGTTTTTCTTTACGACCCCCTTCCGTGAAAAAGCACCCCGGGAAAATCCGCAGATTTTCCCATTGATAAATTAAAGTATTCATTCCGCTGAAAATGGCCAAAGCAGCGCGGCGGCCATTCAAAATCGTTTTTTGTAGATGGAGGTATCGCTATGCACTGCACTCTGGAAGTTTGCGTAGACAGCACCGCCAGCGCACTGGCGGCAAAACGCGGCGGCGCTGATCGGCTGGAGCTGTGCGCCGACCTGATCATCGGCGGCACCACTCCTTCCCCTGCCCTGCTGCGTCAGGTCAAGGCTGAGACCGGCTTGCCGGTGCGGGCGCTGCTCCGTCCCCGCTTTGGCGATTTCTGCTACGACCGTTACGAGCTTGCACAGATGGCCGAGTGCGCCGCCGAGCTGGTAGCCGCCGGTGCCGACGGCATCGTGACCGGCGTGCTGACCCCGGCGGGCGCACTGGACACCGATGCCCTGCGCCCCATCTACGCCGCAGCCCGGCAGGCGGCAGAAAAAGCACACCGCACCGTGGACTGCACCCTGCACCGTGCCTTTGATGTCTGTTGTGACCCCTTTGCCGCACTGGAAGCCGCAAAGCAGCTGGGGCTTACCACCATCCTGACCAGCGGACAGGCCGCAAGCGCCCCGCAGGGCGCTGCCCTGCTGCGGCAGCTGGTGGAAGCTGCCGGGCAGGAGGTGGAGATTCTGGTTGGTGCAGGCGTATCCGCTGCCAACATTCCCGCCCTTGCTGCCCAGACCGGTGCCCGGGCGTTCCACCTTTCCGGCAAGCAGGTGCTGGACAGCCGCATGACCTTCCGGCGGGAAGGCGTGCCCATGGGTCTGCCGGGCTTTTCGGAGTTTGAGATTTGGCAGACCAGTGAAGCAAATATCCGCGCCGCCCGCACCGTACTGGATGCGCTGTAACGGGCAAATAGAGTTTTTATACCCTGCCCCGGTGTAATTGAGAAAGTATCGGTCTGCCGGCAGTGCCGTTGTTTCCGCAGGAAACAGCCACTGCATCCTGCTGTTTTCCATTACGTTCTCTCCCGTGAAAATGCAAAATCGGGCAGGCC
>OGNU01000647.1_pt1 | contig 14168 bp, 10 predicted proteins | sample 1573581 | NCBI WGS metagenome assembly OGNU01 (sample SAMEA2581992, study PRJEB24529) | metagenome | biome: Human gut stool | place: China | collected 2011 | reverse complement strand
ATTAATAAATAAATTGTTTAACTCGTTAATTAAGTGAGACTTTATGTTGACTCATTGTAAATCGGGCGCAAAGATAGAAGTATTTTCTTGAACTACAAAACAAAAAGCATTCAAAACAGCAGTGGAATAATCAATTAAAGAACAAAAAAAATATTACCTTTGCATCGTTTCATTTATACATAATCTCAATAATTTATCATGAAAAAGATAATCGCATGCATTTCCATCATTTGCTATACATTATTATGTTATAGCCAAAATCAGACAACGGACAACAACTACCGTACACAAAAGAACATTTCCTATCTTCATCCTGGCGAAAAGGACAGCTATAAGCTGGAGCGTTGTAAGCTCGACATCCATTATCCTACAGATAAAAAAGGATTTGCAACCCTTGTCTGGTTTCACGGTGGAGGACTGGAAGTCGGAGAGAAACATTTCCCGAAGGAGTTCTTGAATCAAGGCTACGCCGTGATAGCCGTAAACTACCGACTCAGCCCGCGTGCCCAAAATCCTGCCTACACGGAAGATGCCGCAGAGGCCGTTGCTTGGACTTTCGAGAACATAGAAGAATTCGGAGGAGATAAAGATAAAATATACATAGCCGGTCATTCAGCCGGTGGTTATCTCTGTCTGATGCTCAATCTGGACAAGAGTTACCTGGCAAAGTGGAATATTGACGCCAACAGCCTGGCAGGTGCTTTCCCCATCAGCGGACAGACTACTACCCACTACACCATCCGCAAAGAACGCGGGCTGCCTTCCGACACTCCGATTATAGATAAATATGCTCCTTCCAATAACGTAAGAAAGGACGCTTCACCCATGATACTTATCACTGGCGACAAAGAGTTGGAGATGCTGGCACGCTATGAGGAAAACGCTCATCTATATGCCCTCCTCAAAGCACTGGGACAAAAAACCACCCTCTATCAGATGGAGGGATTTGACCACGGTACGGTGGCCGCTCCCGCATGTACCTTGATAAACAGCTATATGAAGAAGGCAAGCAAGAAGTAACCACTACCCTTGCCTTTCTTTTACGTATGCCAATGCCGCTCCTATTGCTGTTCTATATTCAGCATAGGGCGGTATATGAAAATGTACATGATAGATGGCTTCCATTTTAGAAAATACCTCCCGGCACTGAGGCAGTTGGGTAAGATTCCCTATCAGAACGAAATCCTTGATAGGACTATTCAAAGCTGACAGTACAGCAGCTCCTCCAATGGTTTGAAGCACCGTATAAATTATACCGCAGGCAATATCTTCTTGAGAAGCATTGCTATCTGCTTTCCCGAAAAGAGAGGCGGTAGCACTCACAGGCAAGTCAGGCAAAGCAGTGTTGCAAATATCACCTATCTGCAAGTTGACACGAGTTACATCCCCTTTCTCAGCCAACTCGGACACTTGATGAATATCATGAGTTTTCAACAGCAACCTTGATAGTCCCTGCAAGGTACCTCCACCAATCCCCAAGCCGCCAATATGCTGCACCTTGTCGCCGTCAATTTTCACAAAAGAAGTGCCGGTACCCATGCTGACTACAATCAGTTGGTCTATATCCGTTGCATGTCTGGCTCCCAAACCATTGGCAATAAACTCATCCGTTTTGCGAGTAGGCAGTCCATATAGAGGGCTGTTGACAAATGCGCTTCCCACTCCCGTTAGCATCACCTGCTCCACATCGACCAGCTGTATACCATTGTCATAAATATACTTACCGAATGCTCCGAATAAGGAAGTCACCGGGTCGGTAGCCGTAATAAACATTGGAGACTGTATCTGTTCTCCATTGATTCCAACGATTTTCGTGGTACTTCCACCCACATCTATTCCTATTACTATACCCATAGCTCCAAGTAATTTGCAGCAAAGTTACAAAAGAATCAATAATTGACAATTGATTAATGTGTCAATATGCTAATTGGCTGCGATATGTTTATGCTGTGCCATCACGCCGCAGGTCATTGACACATTATCACATTGGCACATTACTATCGGTTAAACAGCTCGAAGGTGAATTTGCAACCAATTTCCTGATACTTCCAGTTTGCAAAGCTGGCAAACAAGCCAAAATCAAAAATATGCGTACCAATGCCATACCCTACTTCCAGATAAGGTTTCAAGTGAGGTACTACCAGTGCATTCAGATACAGACGTTCGTTCAAGACATACTGGGTATATTTCATCAAATGGCGAAGCAGAAGGAAAGGCGCTTCGTATGTAAGGTGTCCACGGATATATTTGCGGGAAGAGTTATACCAACGCCCATCAAGCAATTGGAACACCCCGCCAATATCATCGCTCCAACCCATAGGCAGATTGGAGCGCCGCAAATTGGCAAAGTCCACAAAGTACAGTTCTTTCTGATTGGTGAACTCTCCCCAGCCAAAGCGCCAATAAATATCGCGCATCAATCCCAAAGAAACCTGATGCTGCAAATCGACCTCCACACGTTCGTACGAACCGCTGCTCTGCAATACTCCGCTGATGCCCCGTTCCCAATCCACCGAGATGGAAGGGTATTTGGAGTGAAGGTTCACCTTACGGTCACCATTCATATAGTAATATTGTCCCGGAGTCCAAGACAAACGGACACGGGGGGCAAAACTGTTATAAGTATGCCGAAACTTATTCAGGACATTGGGGTCGAAATTCGGAAAGAACGACGAGCCGCCGGAACCTACGTTTGTTACAGATTTTACCGATGGCATACTCGGATAGTTAAGTTCAAACCGGGAACGGTTCACTTCCGTACGTCTATGCATGGATATACCCACTTCCAGCGACAAGCCGTTCACTATCTCCCAGCTATGGCGCAGATTCAGATACAAGTCCTTGAAATAATCCAGATGTATCTGGTTGAAATCAAAGATACTGTCGGGAATAGCTTTCAAGTCATCCAGCACATCACTACTATAAATCCGGTTACCATTACCAAATTCCAGATGAAATGCCGCACGCTTACGAGGCCAATAATCAAAATCAGACTTCACCCTCCAGTAAAATTCTTTCTCTTTAAAATTATAACCTATCCGGGGAACGATTCGCAGCAGGCGGTCGCCCCTGAATATACGGTTGTACTTGAATTCCTGCCGATACGAAATTCCATGTTTGCCGCTATAACTCAAAAGAAAAGGATTAATCAACGGCGAACAGCGTACACTTCCCAATTTATCAAGGTCTACTGTGTAGCGACTAATCAGAGCATCCCCAATCTGTCCCCAGAATTCCAGATTCTTATTGACCGGCTTCTTTTTCCGGATGAGTGTATCCCGACGCAAGAAAAAATCCTGATACAATGTTTCCTCGTGCGGGGTCAACGGAATGGGACGTAAAGTTTTAAAGTAGGCAGTATCACGCCGAAAAGCATTCGTATCCGTACGCAACGTGTATGAATCTGACAAGTCATATTTACTTTTCTTCACCGACTTCCGTATATCACTTCCAGGAGTTTTCTGAATGATGTTCTTATAATCGAGTACAGCTTCATAAGTACCATCTACCACATTTCCCAAAAAACGAAACGTTGCATCCACATCATACTGCAACGGAAGAAATTCGTCCGAATCGCCCACATTACCCATCTTCACCAGATTATTGAACCGCACCATCTCATTACGTCCGGAAAAACGCATCTCGCGTACACTCCACACGTTATCACTCACAATCAGATAACCGCCCACCAGCTGAAAGCTTTTGCTTTTTGGCATAAAACGGATTTTATACTGAAGGGCATGCCGTTCCCCCATCACCGTATCAATCCGATAGGTATAATATTTTTTGGCATTGGGTGCTAAAGGAGAGAGTAGTTTGTCATATAATAAGGTAGAAGAATAGATGTTGATGTGAAAATATTCCGGCAGCCGTCCGTCCATTTCCCAAAACTCGGAAGCAGTACCGACACTTGCCTTTACCTTCTGGTCATAGATGTCGGGAGCAGTAAAATGCAAATCGCTATAAGTTTCCATCATATATTCCCGCACCCCTTTCTTGGGCCGGAACATGGAAGGGATGTAGCGGAGAATATGATTCTTCTTACGGATATTCACCCAGCCCTTTATGTAAAGCTCAGCCTTGTAACTTTCAATAATACGTTCATAAAGGGGGGCAAAGAAGATGACTTTCTCCATGATGGAGTCTGCCGAACTCACATGTTTGTCAACCGGATAAGATACACGCTCCGCCCCTGCCTTCTGTACAAAAGAAAACAAGAAGCAAATCCAAATCCATATAAACAACAAACGTTTCAACCGCAATTTCTCCTTATAGAATCGGGACAAATATACGGAAGAATTTGTGTAATGCAAAAACATGTTCCATAAAGAAGCGGGAATGACACTTGTGACACCCTTTATTATAAAACATATGTTACGCGCGAGAGACAATAATACACAAGCACACATAGTTTGTGCGAGATAAATACGAACCTATATTAATTGTTATAAAAAGGGTGCCACAAGTGTCATGTACAGAATGATTCGTAATTGTGACACATGAAAATTACTAATCACGACGCACTAAGATTACTAATCGTGATGCGGAAAGATTACTAATCATGGCATGTAACAAACGCAAGCTTTTGGTCGTTTTTCCATAACAAGCAGACTTTTTTAGGGGGTCTATTCTCAAAAAACACTAATATTTTCGAGAATACCCCCTAAAAAAGAGGGGGTAGTTCAGAAAAAACATGTATTTTTGCGCCCAACAACCAATAAAAGGAGAGACTTATATGTCAAAAATGCGATTTTTTGCTTTGCAAGAACTTGCCAATCGGCAACCTCTTGAAGTGACCACCCCTTCAAACAAACTGTCCGACTACTACGGCAGCCATGTCTTCGACCGTAAGAAAATGCAGGAATACCTGCCTCGTGAAGCCTACAAAGCCGTGACCGACGCCATCGAAAAAGGCACTCCCATCAACCGCGAAATGGCAGACCTGATTGCCAACGGCATGAAAAGTTGGGCAAAGTCCCTCAACGTCACCCACTACACGCACTGGTTCCAGCCTCTGACGGACGGAACAGCCGAGAAACATGACGGCTTCATCGAATTCGGAGAAGGAACGGAAGTGATTGAACGTTTTTCCGGCAAACTGCTCATCCAGCAGGAACCGGATGCATCCTCTTTCCCCAACGGGGGTATCAGAAACACATTCGAAGCACGAGGATATACTGCTTGGGATGTTTCCTCACCTGCCTTTGTGGTAGATACCACACTTTGCATCCCCACTATCTTCATCTCTTATACCGGCGAAGCGCTCGACTACAAGACTCCATTGCTCAAAGCCTTGGCAGCCGTAGACAAAGCAGCGACAGACGTATGCCAGTTGTTCGACAAGAATATCACACGCGTTTATACCAATTTAGGCTGGGAACAAGAATATTTCCTCGTCGACTCGGCACTGTACAATGCCCGCCCGGACCTTTGTCTGACCGGACGTACCCTGATGGGACACTCCTCGGCCAAAGACCAGCAGCTGGAGGACCACTATTTCGGCTCCATCCCCCCACGTGTCACAGCTTTTATGAAAGAACTGGAAATCGAATGTCACAAACTGGGTATCCCGGTCAAGACCCGCCATAACGAAGTAGCTCCCAACCAGTTTGAGCTGGCGCCTATCTTTGAGAATGCCAACCTTGCCAACGACCACAACCAGCTTGTGATGGATCTGATGAAACGCATCGCACGCAAGCATCACTTCGCCGTACTGCTTCACGAAAAACCCTACAACGGCGTGAACGGCTCCGGCAAGCACAACAACTGGTCGCTTTGCACCGATACGGGTATCAATTTGTTTGCACCGGGCAAGAATCCGAAAGGAAACATGCTGTTCCTTACCTTCCTGGTAAACGTACTGATGATGGTATACAAAAACCAGAATTTGCTGCGCGCCTCCATCATGAGTGCCGGAAACAGCCACCGTCTGGGAGCCAATGAAGCACCTCCCGCCATTCTGTCCATCTTCCTGGGCAAACAGCTGTCTTCCATCCTCGACGAGATAGCTCGCCAGATAAGCAGCAGCAAGATGACATCGGAAGAAAAGACAACACTGAAATTAGGCATCGGACGTATTCCCGAAATATTACTGGATACCACCGACCGTAACCGTACTTCTCCATTCGCCTTTACCGGCAACCGCTTTGAGTTCCGTGCCGCAGGTTCGTCCGCCAACTGTGCCGCCGCCATGATTGCCATCAATGCAGCTATGGCAAACCAGTTGAACGAATTCAAAGTCTCCATCGACAAACTGATGGAAGAAGGAGTCGGCAAGGATGAAGCCATCTTCCGCATTATGAAAGAGACCATCATCGCCTCCGAGCCTATCCGCTTTGAGGGTGACGGCTACTCCGAACAATGGAAGCAGGAAGCCGCCCGCCGTGGGCTGACCAACATCTGCCACGTTCCCGAAGCCCTGATGCACTACATGGATAACCAGTCCCGTTCCGTACTCATCGGCGAACGTATCTTCAACGAAACGGAGCTTGCCTGCCGCCTGGAAGTAGAACTGGAGAAATACACCATGAAGGTACAGATAGAAAGCCGTGTGCTGGGCGACCTTGCCATCAACCACATCGTACCGACTGCCGTTATCTACCAAAACCGTCTGCTGGAAAATCTCCGTGGCCTGCGCGAGACCTTCTCTCCCGAAGAATACGAAGTCCTCAGTGCCGACCGGAAAGAGCTTGTACGCGAAATTTCCAAGCGCGTAACAGCCATCAAGGTACAAGTACGCGAAATGACCGAAGCCCGCAAAGTAGCCAACCACATGGATAACTACAAAGACAAGGCTTTCGCTTACGAAGAAACCGTACGCCCTTATCTGGAAAGTATCCGTGACCACATCGACCACCTTGAGATGGAAATTGATGATGAAATCTGGCCGCTTCCGAAATATAGGGAGCTGCTGTTTACAAAGTAGGCCTCTCCCTAGCCCCTCCCCCGTAGGGAGGGGGATAGAGATACTACGATAAACAATTAAGTTACTACGATTTACGATTTGACGGTTTACGGTTGGAGTTACTCATACAATCATAAACCCACCTGCTAATGAGTAGTTGTTTAACAATACAAACTTCAATCGTAAATCGTCTAATCGTAAATATATAGATTTTCCTTCATCTCCCCCCCTACGACATCTTTTTGTCATATTTGTGCAATATTTAATTTTTTCTTTTTACATTTGTGCTGTATAACACAGTTTTGCAGCAGTTATGGTAAAAGTAAACTTGTCTGATATTAATGTTCCGGAGTTGATTGCAGATATATGGTCTCCCTTGAATGACGAACAACGGGAATTCCTCGCCAACCACTTCACACTCCAGAACTACAAAAAAAACGAAGTCATCCATTGCGAAGGCGAGACACCTACGCATTTGATGTGTCTGCTGAGTGGAAAGGTCAAAATCTATAAAGACGGAGTCGGTGGTAGAAGCCAGATTATCCGTATGATTAAACCTGTCGAATATTTCGGTTACCGCCCTTACTTTGCAAAAACAGACTATGTCACGGCAGCATCTGCATTCGAGCCGTCTCTTGTTTGCCAAATCCCCATGACTGCCTTGATGACTCTGCTCACACAAAACAACGACCTTGCCATGTTCTTCATCAAGCAATTGTCCGTTGACTTGGGCATTGCCGATGAACGCACTGTAAACCTGACGCAGAAACATATCCGCGGAAGACTCGCAGAATCCCTACTATTCCTCAAAGAAAGTTATGGTTTGGAGGAAGACGGCTCCACCTTGAGTATCTATCTCTCGCGTGAAGATCTGGCCAATTTGTCAAACATGACCACTTCCAACGCCATACGTACGTTGTCACAGTTTGCCACAGAACGGTTAATCACCATCGACGGGCGTAAAATCAAAATCATAGACGAAGAAAAGCTGAAGAAAATCAGCAAGATAGGATAAGGAATAAGTGACAAGGGATAAGCGATTAGGGGTTAGCATAATAAAAACACATTGTTGCCATCCTAACCCCTAATCACTAATCACTAAATCAGTCCTTTCGCAGACAAATATCTTTCCGCTTCAATGGCTGCCTGGCAACCAGTTCCGGCAGCGGTGATGGCTTGACGATAGTGAGGATCAGCAACGTCTCCGGCGGCGAATACGCCCGGCACTTTGGTACGCGGTGTTCCCGGCTCGGTGACGATATAACCTACTTCGTCCGTATCTACATAAGGTTTGAAAATATCTGAGTTGGGTTTATGGCCGATAGCCAAGAAGAAACCGTCAATAGCCACATCATAGCGCTTCTCATCAGGTTCACCCATACGCTGTACCAAATGTACACCTTCCACACCGTTCTCTCCAAACAAGCCTACGGCATTATGTTCGAACAGTACTTCAATCTTGTCATGCTTCATCACACGCTCCTGCATAATCTTGGAAGCGCGAAGATAAGGTTTGCGGACAATCAGATAAACCTTGGCAGCCAGTCCGGCAAGGTAAACAGCTTCCTCGCAGGCAGTATCTCCACCCCCTACAACAGCTACCGTTTTCTTGCGGTAGAAGAAACCGTCACAAGTGGCACAAGCGCTGACACCCATTCCCGCATATTTCTTTTCATCCTCCAGCCCCAGATACTTCGCAGCGGCACCTGTAGCAATAATCAGCGTTTCAGCCTCAATCATCTTTTCGTCATCAATCGTAATCTTGTAAGGTGCTTCAGCAAGATTGGCTGCGGTAGCAACTCCATAACGCAAATCTGCACCAAAACGTTCGGCTTGCTTCCGCAGGTCTTCCATTAATTCCGGACCTCCGATACCTTGGGGATAACCGGGGAAATTCTCCACATCAGTAGTGGTTGTCAACTGGCCACCGGGCTGCAATCCTGCATAAAGTACCGGTGAAAGATTGGCACGGCCTGCATAAATAGCGGCAGTATAGCCGGCAGGACCCGAACCGACAATCAGACATTTTACTTTTTCTGTTTCCATCATTATATTATTTACTATTTGACTATTTACAATTTACTATTTAGCGCATGTCGATGACTTCAGCCGTGGGATAGGCTTTTTTGTCAAAGACAAAGAAACTATCCGGATAGGATTGTCCGGTCTGGTAGTTATTAATAAGGATAGTAGTCATATACTTACTCCCCCGTGGTGCCAAGTCCACTTGATGCAGACGATACGTATCCTTTGTCACAAACAGATAGACACTTTCAGGGTCTCTTCTCTTGTCGGCAGCAGTCATGGTGATGTAATAAACAGACTTGTCTTGCTTACCACCGACACTGCTCAACTTCAATCTGTATCCCTGCTTGTAGAGGGACAACCAAGCATACGGATTAAGAGTCTGCAATTCCTCCTGCGTAGGTTCCGATACATTCACCTCATCTGCCGAAGCCACATAGCTCCACTGCGTATGTCCGTCAAACCAAGTCTTCATTCCCTCGGTCTCAACCACAAACTTCTCACCTTCCAGATAGAGAACTCCCGCATAAGAGCCTTGTTGTTCGTTCACGGTAAACGCCAGCTTCACCCCTCCCGCTTTCCGAAAGGCTTCGGCTGTACGCTCCAATATATTCTTGGCATCCGGTTGTTGTGCCGACATCGGCACAGCAAACAACAGCAATAGCACACCAAGTAAAAGCTTATCAAATTTCATCATTCTATAAATAACCATTCCTTATTGCAAATTGTTTAACCGCATTTCCAGGTCGCTCTCATCTATACAGAACACCTCACGCGCCTTACTACCTTGCGCCGGTCCCACAATCCCCGCTTTCTCCAACTGGTCCATGATGCGGCCGGCACGATTATAACCGATGGCAAACTTACGCTGAATGAGCGATGTGGAACCCTGCTGGTGAATAACAACGAGACGGGCTGCATCCTCGAACAAAGGATCGAGACGTCCCATATCCACATCCCCCAAATCACCTCCTGCATTTTCATCCACATATTCGGGCAGATAGAAAGCAGTGGGGTAACTCTGCTGGCGGGCGATAAACTTCGTAATCTCCGCCACTTCGGGCGTATCGATAAAGGCACACTGCACACGCACCGGGTCAGCTCCCTGCAGGAATAACATATCACCGCGGCCTATCAGCTGGTTGGCTCCCGGACGGTCGAGGATGGTACGCGAATCGACCATTGCCGATACACGGAAGGCGATACGCGCCGGGAAGTTGGCCTTAATCGTACCCGTAATGATGTTTGTTGTCGGTCGCTGTGTAGCGATAATCATATGTATACCCACGGCACGCGCCAACTGGGCGATACGTGCGATGGGCAGTTCCACATCCTTACCGGCTGTCATAATCAAGTCACCGAACTCGTCGATAACGACTACGATATAAGGCATGAACTTATGCCCCTTTTCCGGATTCAGACGACGGTTGATGAACTTCTCGTTATACTCCTTGATATTGCGCACATGGGCAGCTTTCAGCAAGTCATAGCGAGTATCCATCTCCACACAGATGGAGTTCAAAGTCTGCACCACCTTCGTGACGTCCGTAATGATGGCATCTTCCCCGTCGGGTAATTTCGCGAGGAAGTGATGCTCAATCACGGAGTAGATGCTGAATTCTACTTTTTTGGGGTCTACCAGCACAAACTTCAGCTCTGCCGGATGCTTCTTATATAATAAGGAGGTGATGATGGCATTCAACCCCACGGACTTACCCTGACCGGTAGCACCGGCAACGAGCACGTGCGGCATCTTGCACAAATCCACCATAAACACTTCATTCGTAATCGTCTTACCCAGTGCGATGGGCAAGTCGTAAGTAGACTCCTGGAACTTCTTGCTGCCGATAATACTCTGACCGGATACAATCTTCGGATTGGAGTTGGGCACTTCGATACCAATCGTACCCTTTCCCGGAATGGGAGCGATGATACGGATGCCGAGCGCCGAAAGGCTGAGGGCAATATCATCTTCCAGACCGCGTATCTTCGAAATGCGGACGCCCTGCTCGGGAGTGATTTCATACAGCGTCACCGTAGGACCTACCGTCGCCTTAATGGTACTGATTTCTATACCGAAACTACGCAGAGTATTGATAATCTTATCCTTGTTCGCGTTCTGCTCTACCATGTCAATGGTCGGACCATTGTCATCGTAATGCTTCATCAGGTCTATTGTGGGGTAATGATAGTTTTCCAAATCCAGACGGGGATTGTACGGCTCCTTCTCCGTTCCCACATACTCCTCCTCTTCGGCCTTTTCAACCTGGAATGCCGGCCCCTTCTCTACCGGCTGTTCCCGAAAAGGGGGCACCGGCTCCGGTGCAGGAGTCTCAAAAGTCATGGTAACGTCCTCATCCGCAGACTTGGCAGGCTTTATCTTTCCATCACTTCCACCCAAGTCAAGGGTGATTTCATTCAGCGGTTCGTCCTCTTCTTCCTCTATAGCAATCTCCTCCTCCTTTTCAAGAACCTTTTCCGGCTCCGCAGCTTCCGGTGTCGGAGCAGCCGCCTTTTCCTTTGCACCCCAAGAGGTCTTGAACTCTTCCGGCGTTTCACCCTGCACGCTTTCCACCTTCTCCTTACGCTTCAAGAAGCTGAGACTGAACAATCTGCGCAACCAGATGACAGTCCGTGCACTCAGATAGATGAAGAAGCAAATGGCAGTTACCAACAATAGCAGCCAGACTCCCGGCACACCGACTTGAGACACAAGCCAGTTACTGACATTGTATCCGTGCATACCGCCCAGATAGAGGAAAGAGTCCTTGTACTGGTCTACAAACACAAAACCGAAAAATACCGAGAACCACACCAGCATCAACGAACAGCCGATGAACCACTTCCACAAGCGCACCACACGCACCCGCATCAGCTTCAGTCCCGCCACAGCCAGGAACACGAGAATCAGGAAAGACGATACGCCGAAGCAATCATTTATCAGATAGCTGGCCAACTGCGCACCGCGGCTACCGGCGTAGTTCTTCACCCCATTGTTGGTGGAAATCAGCTCCTGCGCACTGCCTCCGTCAATGATGCTCTGGTCTGCCGCTCCCGTGAAAAAGAATGATGTGAAAGCAAGCAACAAATAAACCGAAAAGATTACCAGCACCAAGCCGATAACGAAATGAACCGTTTCACTTCTAAATAACGCTGCCACTTTCCCAAAAAACGAGAGTGACAGCTCCGTATCTTTAGCTGTTGAATTTTTCTTTGCCATATTTTTTAAATAACTATTGAGAATTGATTGCAAAAATAATAAAAACTATCCTTCTGCCGCGTTGTTTTCATTCTTTAATTTCTCGTCTGCCGATTATAGGTATTCCTAATCTACAACTGTAGTTTTATCGCATGTTTTACTTACATGCTTGCATGAAATGACATATCGCACTAATTTACAACAAATTGCGCCATGCAAGCAGACCTCATGCAAGCATGCAGGCAGATTTTGCCTACATGACGCAATCCATGCAAGCCCTATACGCATCAACCTACTCTTTTTCCTTCAAAAAATAAATCGGCTGTTTCTGCAACCCTTTGTTCACCAACACATTCTCCTCACAAAGACGACGAATCTGCCGCGTCGCAGTCGTGCGGGTCATGCCGCAAATCGACTGTACAACACTGCGGGTGATGAACTCATTCTTACGTAGATAGTTCACCACTTTTTGCTTCACCTCATCATCCGTCAGCCTCTTTTTCGTGAGATTCCGCAATTTCAGCGGCTTTACCTTCAATACTCCTATCTCACTGCGCAGCGCCTTGTCCGGTCTGAAAGTGATGTTTTTCAACTTTACCTTAGTACTTTTCCGCTTTGTCTCCAGTGTCACCGGTTCCGTGCAGGTCAGCGTAGGAACAAAGTAACCGATGCCGTCCAAATGTACCTGCCTGCCCTCCCCCAGCTCGCGTCCCACAAAATGCGACAAAGCATCGAGTACCGCCAGTACATCCGTCTCGGTCAGCGAGCAGTATTCTTGTATATGCCTGCGCAGTTCATCGGTCGTTGTGGAGCCGTTCAGTTTAATCCGGGGGTGCAGGGTCAGCTCTTCCCCTTGTTTATCCTTCGTTTTCGGGTTTTCGTACCAATCAAATAAAATTGCCATATTCTTTCCTCCATTTTTAGATTCATTTCTGTTGCTGTCTGCAGGTTTCGCTCATGCAAAGTACCGGCTTTCATTAGGCAGAGCATGGGTCTTCCTTACGCAAAGAAGCGTTCTTCCTTCTGCTGAAAGCTTATCAAAAAAAGATGCGCACAGCTGTGGTTTACCTTCTTCATATTTGTGATACACCTTCTTCACAACTATGAGAAAGACATTCCACGACTGTGCGCAACTACAAACTACAGAGGCAAAGATAATGAAAAGCAGGGGGCTTGGCAAAGGAATGCTAATCTTTTTCAGATTGAAGCATGTAATAATGCGGTAATAATAGCGCTATTTGCCCAGTTCCATAATTGCAATAATTAATCTTCATCATCATCGTCATAATCTTCATCGTAGTCATCATCGTCACCATCCCATCTACACCCACAAGCATCACAAGCATAATCATTAATACCGCTTGAATCAGGATAGACCAAATGCGAGCCACATTCAGGGCAACGCAACTTATTGTTATCATCGTCGTCGTCCGCAATTTCATCACATGGCCATTCTCTTCCACAATCCGGACAAACATAATTCACGCCATCGAAATAGGCATTCTCATCCCGGCTCATCCGCATCAACCATTCATTCGGGGAAAATTCCTCTACATGATGCAGTACAGCTTTCCGATTCCACGGACAGACCTCCTGACAGGTGTCACACCCGAAAAAGCGATCTCCCATCTTTTTCTTTATTTCTGACGGGATGTCATCTTTTCTCTCGATCGAGTTATAAGAAATACAAAGGTTGGCATTCACTTCATGCGAGGAAAGGGCTCCCGTGGGACAAGTCTCCACGCATCGGTTACACTGACCACAGAAATTCCGTTCTTCGGGTAGAGAATACCTTGAAGGTTCAAAATCCGATATAATAACACCAATAAAACAATAGGACCCCAAACGAGGATGAATCAACAAAGAGTTCCGTCCAATCCATCCCAACCCGGCCCGTCGAGCCCACTCGTGTTCAAACACGGGAGCGGAATCTACAAATACCCGTCCCGTTATTTTCTGTCCGATAGCCTCCTCCAAGCAAGCATACAATTTAAACAACCGGTCTTTCACCACCCTGTGATAATCTTTCCCGTAAGCATA
>OGNU01000644.1_pt1 | contig 14199 bp, 17 predicted proteins | sample 1573581 | NCBI WGS metagenome assembly OGNU01 (sample SAMEA2581992, study PRJEB24529) | metagenome | biome: Human gut stool | place: China | collected 2011 | reverse complement strand
GTTAATGGATGTTAATCGCTAATTTGCAGCAAACAATTTTTCTTCTGATATAAACAACGCAAGATTGATTTCTTGCAGACAATGGGAACTTTATGGTATCATTTATGCTTGATATTATAAAGTTTCTCTTGATTTACAGCCATTTACAAAATATATACTGGTTCAAGCGTGGAGCCGATTTCATCTGTCTACATGAAGGTTGTGGCTAACCCGAAACAAAACAGACGATTGCAATACCCCACACTTGATAGATATGGGGTATAGTGTGCAGAAAATGCACCCTTGCCATATACTAACAAGAAATGAAGTGCCGTTCGTCGTCCCTGTTTCGATAGAAAATTGCCACATTTTCACGTAAGGACTGTGCGAAAACACTTTCCGTATGTATGCCCTGCGCGCAATAGGCGCTTGACCTAACAAAGATAGAAAATAAATTGCGGACGAACAAACACTTTGGGAGGTATTGCAGGCAAAAAGTAATTATTATTTCGGCATCATACGGCCATTTCCACCGCGGCAAAGGGCGCTGCGGCAAGTGGGCCCTATGGAGCTGCCATAGGAGCGGCATTGTCCGCACGAAAGCACATCGGAAAAATAGCGGCGGCCGCGCTGGTGTTACTGGCGCTGCCGCTGCTTTTTATTTTGCTCCTGCCGGGGCTTGCCTTCGGAAGCTTGACGGATAGCGGAGCATCCGGAACATCCGGACAGCCGATTCTCAATGACAATGCGGCTATTACGGAAAACATGAACCAAGCCGCCTTTGCAATCAACCAAATTCTCGGAGAAGGTATTGAGAATGTGAAGGAACGCATCGCCAGTGATTTTGCCGGGACCGATGGGGACCACTATGAAATAATCAATCCCTATGAGGGGAACCCTATCAACAACACCAACCACTTCATCTCGCAATACTGCGCGGCAAAAGAATTGGACTTTGTCTCCATCTCCCTTGCCGATATGGAGCAGATCCTGCGTGCTGGTCTTACGCACCTTTACAGTTTCAGTCGGACACGGGAAGTACGTACCATCCCTGCGGAGGAGGATGGCGCAGATGACACAACAGAAATATGGTACATCTACACGATTCGCTATAACGGCGAAGCCTACTTTGCTGATACCATCTTCGCACTGACCGACAAGCAAAAAGAGTTGGCGGAGAATTACGCCGAAAACCTCAGCCTGTTTCTTGGTGATGGTCTGTTTCAATATGCTCCTTCTACCAACACCATTACGGCTCTTGGCAATGTGCGCTTCACCGATGGCGCAACAGATGTCGTTTATTTCAACCAATTGGATGAACGCTATGCCAATCAGCCTTATGGCACCGACCATATTGGGGGGTATGGCTGCGGGCCAACTTCCATGGCTATTGTGGTTTCCTCGCTGACCAGCGAGACAGTTGACCCGGCTCAAATGGCGCGGTGGGCATATGAGCACGGTTATTGGTGCAGCAAAAGCGGCTCCTACCACACTTTGATCCCCGGCGCAGCACGGGCGTGGGGGCTTTCCGTTGAAGGGTGTACCGCTTCGGAACCGCAGCGCATTCTGGATGCCCTGGCAGACGGAAAGCTGGTCGTGGCTCTGATGACCAAGGGGCATTTCACGAAGTCCGGACATTTCATCGTGCTGCGGGGCGTACAGGACGAGAAAATCCTTGTGGCTGATCCCGCCAGCTACCGGCGCAGTCAAAAAACCTGGGACTTGTCCATCATTCTGAACGAGGCCAGCAGACGTGCCGGCGCCGACGGGCCGTTTTGGATCATCGGCTGAAACTGCTGACAAATATAGCAAGAGACACCTCATCTCTGAGGTGCCTCTCTAACAATGCCACGATGAAATAATCTAATCAGCGTTCATTTTCGTTCAGGATTTCCAGCATCTCTTTTGGCGTCACCACATAGGGCTTGACCGGGAAATGCTTGATGTTGCCGGTTACAAGATAAGCGTCGGTAGTTTCTCTTGCTTCCATAACCACCTCATAGAAAATTGCATCATCGGGGTCGGGGACATAGTCCTCAATCGTGGCAGCTTCCAAAAAGATACCTCGCTTAATCAAGCCTGTCAGCGCAATTTCAATGTCCCGGCGGTCAAACTTAAATTTAGGACGGTGCAGAACATCGTTGTATTCGTCCAGAATATCCTCATGCAACAGAGGAATCACACGCCCCGCAAGAGCTTCTTGCAGAATCATACCGGGAACGGAGGAAATGTTAAACAGAGCAGAAACCACTACATTCGTATCAAGTACAACATAGTATTTCATAGTTACGCTCCATTTCGAGCATTTCTTGACGCACGATCAGCCCGGGACGCTGCAATTTCAGCATTGATCTCATCCAGCGACATATCCGCCGTGCCGTTCTGCTGTGCGGCTTCACTCAGACTTTTCACGGCACGGATCGCCCGGTCAGCTCTGTATTCCTGCTTGGGCAGCGTCATGGAAAAGGGAACGCCATTTACCACGACAGAGCGCTTCAAAAACATTCGGATAGCGGTAGGAAGGTCGATGCCGAGTTCATCGTAGACAGCGGCAGCCTTAGCGCGGAGATCTTCGTCAACACGCACCTGCATAACACTTGTAGCCATAAAAGCACTCCTCTCAAATATGATTGTATTGGTTTGCAATACAATCATATTCTATTATACGTAAAAAGTCAAGAGTTAGTCCTTGTGTGTTTCCTAATACGTTTTATTGCGCACAAAAGAAGGAGACTATGCAGGGAAGGCCGTGTGCAGCCGCTTCGGCTATTTATAAAATGTGGTCTTCTTGAATCAGCAGAATATCATCCCGGCCATCGGCCTGGTCGAGCATCCGCTGCGTAAACCCGCTCTTGGAAAACAGCCCGTACAGCACCTTATACCCAGGGAAAGCCGTGCGCAGCTCCGCGGACTTTTTTACCTTCTCCTCCAGTTCATAATAGACCGTTGCATCCACCGGCTTATTGTGGTACTTGCACTCCCCGGCGAATACCTGCTTCTTCTGGTGATCCACCGCCATCACATCGATCTCCGTATCGCCGTTGATGTCATTGAGCCAGTAGGAGCCGATGCGGGAGGGCACGAAGTCCACCGCCTTGCTCCGGCACAGGGAGGCAAAGATATCTTTGCAGACGTCCTCGTAGGAGAAGGCAACGAATTTCTGAATAAAGTCCTTCTCCAACTCGTCCAGAACGATCTGCTGATTGTCCAGTTCCAGCTCCCCCTTGTAGGGATAGACATAACGGAACCAGAAGCGGATGAAATTATCTGAAATGAAGTAGAGGCCCTTTCGGGACTTCTCCGGATTCTTCTCTGTGACCGGCGTTGCCTTTTTCAGAAAGTCCAGATCGATCAGCGTGGAGAGATAGGGCGTCAGTGAGGATGTCTCCATACCCAGGGCACCGGCGATCTTCCCTAACTTGTGGTTACCGTCCGCAATGGCGCGAATGATGGAGAAATAGCTGTTGGCGGACTGTACCTCGTCTTTCAGCAGGAAGTTCGGCTCCTCATAGAGAAAACCATTCTTGGAAAGCACGACTTCCTGAATCTGACGGTAGAGGTCTTCCCCGGGCTCAAAAAACTCCAGATATTTCGGGACGCCGCCCGTTACGGAATACTGCTCCACCGCCTGGGAGAACGGCTGCCCCTGCACGGCATAGAGGTCTGTAAACGGCAGCGGCTTCAAGCGAATCTGCGCGCTGCGCCGGCCATAAAGCGGACTATCGTGAGAGAGGGCATGCTTCTGCATCATGCTGATCAGCGACCCGCAGAGGATCAGCATAATATTACGGGCCTTCAGGATCTCGTCCCAGGCGTTTTGCAGAATGGACGGAAAGGCCGTGTTCGTCTTGACCAAATACGGAAACTCGTCAATGACCAGCACCTTCTTTTCCCCCGGCCGGTAGTTGGCGATCTCCCGGAACAGATCCAGCCAGTCCGTGAAGGTGACCCGCTGCAGCATGGAGTTGCCCGTTACCCGGGCTACCACGCCGGCAAGTCGCTTCATGCTCAGGGACTCCACTTCCTCCGTCGCAAGGAAGTAAAATGCCTGCTTGTCTTTGATGAATTCTTTGATCAGCGTTGTTTTTCCGATACGGCGCCGGCCATAGATCACAACAAAGCTGCCATCCCGGCGGAATTCCTTTTCCAGCGTATTCAATTCTTCTTTTCGTCCGATGAAGTTCACCTGTGCCACCTCCAGCATCTACGATTCATTTATGATAAATCATATTATGATAATCTTATTTATATTATACGCAATTCTCTAAAACTGTCAAGCGGTCTGCTATATGCGGACCGCTTTTTCTATTCTTTACAAAAAGTTCAAATTTCAAGGGGACGATACCCCCCTTGAGCGGCGCGTAATACTACGAGGGATTTTTAAGGAGGCTCCCATGGATCAAATCAAACGAAACCTGTATGAACTGCTGTTCAGCTGCAAAGGAAACTGGCGTAACGCCATTTATGTCCCCTGTGGGCCGTGCCCACATCCCTGCAAGGTTGACCGCTCCGGCTGTCTCGCGGCGATCCGACAGGATGGCACACCGCTGCTTGTCGGCGTTCGGGAGTTTGAAGAAGAAACCGGAGAGCGGATCGATCCGGGAGAATGCATCGGAACGCTCAGCAAGGACGCCTTCTCATCCCTCTTTTCCAACTACCTGCTTTGGGAAATGAGCAGTTCCGAGCAGTGTCCGATGGAATACCTTGCGAGTTCATCACCTTGCACCCTCGTTCCAAAATATCAGAAACAGAAAGGAGATTGACATGAAACGAATCAACATCACTTGCCCCGTCTGCGGTTCCAAGGCGTACCTTCGCCCGGCCAGCGTGGTCTACGGTGACAAGGCCCCGGACCCGGATGACAAATACTATGTCTGCGGACGGTATCCCGCCTGTGACTGCTATGTGGCCGCGCACCGGAAAACGATGCTGCCCATGGGGACGCTGGCGGATAAGGCCCTGCGGAAAAAGCGGCACGATGCGCATGTGGCCCTGGACAGTCTCTGGAAGAATGGCATCATGAGCCGAAAAGAAGCCTACCGCCTGCTGCAGCTGTCTATGGGGCTTCCCGCCGAGGATGCGCATATCGCTAAATTCTCCGCCGCGCGCTGTGATGAGGTCATTGCGCTCAGCCGCAGGTTTCGCGCCGCCGCAGACAAAGCAGCATAGCAAACATTAGAAAGAAGGGAACTTATGAACGTAAAATTCACTCTGAACGATCTCCAGCGCCGGAGAGTGGAAGATCACCTCGCGCTGGTGGAACAGGTGCTTCGCCGCAGCATCAGCGTCAACGAATCCATAGATGGCATGGGACATGATGATCTGTACCAGGACGGCTGCATTGCCCTTTGCCGCGCGGCGGTCTCCTACCGGGAGGAAATGGGGTCATTCCCCGCTTATGCCAAGGTCGTGATTCGGAATCATTTATTGGATCGCTGCCGAGAGATACAATCCGCGCGAAAAAATCTGCCGCTGGTATCTCTGGACGCATTTGCCGAGATGGGGGTGCCGGAGCCGGTCAGCCCTTTTCATACGGAGGATCTGATCTCTGACGTTTCCTCCTCTACCCTGCTCTCCCATTTCAAAAACCGTTACCACGGCACCGCCCGGCTTGGGATCGAAGCGATGGAGCTGCGGGTCAGAGGCTACAGCTGTGCGGATATCGCCAAGCTATATCAAAAGAAACCAAACTACATCGGAGCCTGCATCTCACGGGCGGCGGAAAAGCTGCGCCGGGAGCGGCTCGTGCGGGAGTTCTACATCGCCTGCACGGAACAGGATCTCAAGAGCGCATAAGGAGGAAATTCGTATGGCAGAGAAAACACTTTATACGGCATTGGGGCATTTCCGCTGCCGGCACGATAGCGGGGGCCGGCGTTATCCGGTCATCCTCATGGATCACCATGAGTTTGGAATGGACCCGCAGGAGATGACGCTTTGGACGGCCCTGTGCTGGCGGCTGACAGAACGGCAGCGTGCAGAGGACTTTTATGAACAGCTCTCCAACGGAATGGAGCTTTTCCCCCGGCGCAGCTTTTCAGACTGCCTTGACCGGCTCGTAACACGGGGGCTTGTTGCCAAGGGCAGCGGCACGACGGATTTTGACGCGCTCTATGACCTTCTCGGCGGGCTTTATGTTGTTCCCATTTCAAGCAGTTTTCCCCTAAAGGTGGTGACCTTTCTGAAACTGCTGCGCAGCGGGACCGCTCCCGCACTGGCTGCGACACTCTTTCGGCGAGACCGGCGCACGGAGCCGGAGCGGTGCGTTATGGCGCTCAGCGGCCACACACCTCTATCCACGGCGGAGTTGATTCGATGCGCGGAACGCGGCGTCCCGGATACCGCCAGCGACCTGCAAATGCTTGATTTGTTGTACGGCGATCAGGAAACGACCAGTGACAACATCGTATCAGAAATGCGGACTGCCGCAGCTTGTCAGTCTGTGACAGCGGCGGTTGCCAATCTCTATCTTCGCAAGCAGGTCATCTTTGAGAGGGCCTGTGCATGAGCGGGTTTGAAAACTGGCCTGCTCCGATCCTGCGGCGGTGGCTCTTATCCGCCGCCGCAGGGCCGGTCATTTTCCTGATAGGGCTTACCGTCCGCATTGCCCTGCACGACCCAACGCTTCTGACGCTCAGCACCTTATTGGCATCCTGTATGGTCGTTCGATGTATTCTGCTGTTTCAAGCGATTCGTCATGGGGACTATGAAACGGTGGAGGGCGTGTGTATTGCCATCAGGCGGGCGCCCATAGGAGGGCACCAACGTATCCGCCTGATGGATGATTCCGGCGCTGCGCATGACCTTCTGCTGGACCGGCACCAAAAATTTTTGATCGGCAGCAGCTACCGCGTCTATCTTCAAAGCTCTCCCGGAGCCGAGTTGCCGGAAGCGAGGATACCCCGTGGCGCACTGCTGGGGCTGGAGGAGCTTGGAGCGTGTCGGGTTGACTCGGAGATAGACTGTCAGCCTGCCGCGCCGGAAGACCCAAATATCGCAGAAATGGAGGAATTCAATGAGTAAGCAAACCGGGGATGCGGATAAAATCTTGGACCAAATGGATATGCAGATCTTGTTTTGAACGGAAACCCCGAAACCCATTTGAAAACTGTGATGAAATATAAACCCGTAGATTAAATCTCAGCCCTCTGCCTTTTCATTGGCAGAGGGCTGTTATTATGACAAGCCTGCACATCATATAGAAACATCAATCCTAAAAATGGCTTCTAATTAGCAAAATGCTACCCCCCAGTCAGGAGTTACCGGCCAAGACGCTCTGGGCCTAATTACTATTTACCCTCGCCCAGACGTGCCTGCTTCATTCCCGCTGCCAATCACACACCGGCCGCAGCCACCGCCATCTATGCCCCCTTTCTTTCAAGGCTCCAATCAGCATCTACCACAGCCTTTTCTATCCAAGAACATCTTACCATACCTTGCGAGGCTGTCAACATGACATTAAATATAACCGTATAACGGTTTACCCGTTCATGCCATCTAAGGGCACAAACGGGTAAACCGTTATATTTCCTGACAATCAATCACACACCATTCCGTGTCCTCCACCGTTGTGATTTTTCACATATTTTTCTTGAACTTCTCTTAGAAAAATGGTAAAATTTATTTATCAAATGTAGAAAGGAGGCTTTTAGGAAATCCCCACTTATCTGCAGTTTAATAAAAAACGTTCTAATAAGGGAGGATTCATTGTGAAACAACACTCAAAAACTATACCCATCATTATCTTGTGCATATGTCTTGTTGGCAGTTCGTTTGCTATTGCATCGAGCCTCTCTGGGGCATCCCGTGAAGCGATTGGCAGTAATCCTGTAAACGTAATTCAGATAGAAGATGGTAGTGCTATTCTTGCTGACAAATTATCTTCCTCTGACATTTCCACTCTGATGTCCATTATTACAGATTCTGAAGGAAATTTGCTTGATAATTCTGAATCCCTCCGGCAAAAATACATGGAAGCATGTGAACGTGTTCAAATATTAAATGCGGACGGTACAAGAAGTTCTGTCTCCCTTACACCTTTTTCTGTTACCATTGAAGATGGTATGGGTGAATTTAGCCACACATTTTACCAATTTTCAGTTGGGAATGAAAAGCATGTTATTCCAGGTGAGTGGGATACTATGCGGTTTCATTTTTTAACGAGTGAAGATGCTACTCGTATCTTTCTCTGCACGGACATTGGAATTTGGTCATTAAATCCTCAATTGAAGTCGGTTACTAAATTAAGTTCAGATGAGTACAATGGTGTTTCCAGAACTACTATGGAAACCATTTATTCGAATGGAGATGCCCTTTTCTGGATAGATAATCCAAAACTATCTCCTGACGGCTCCTATATTGTATACCGGTCTAACCGATCCAGCCCTGCAACACAGGGGGATGCAATTTGGTGCCTCAATACAACTACCGGAAACGAGACTCAAATTTCCTCCTTTTCTGGAGATTGGAATGCTGTTCATGGCTTCATTTCATCTGATGATATTTTTGTTGAAACGGTGTCCCAAACCCACCAATCGTCCACTTATTCTGTCTTGAATCTTGTTTCTTCCCAATGTAACGCGGTGACACTCCCAATTGATGGATGCATTACAATTTTGGAAATTTCCTCGTCCGGAAATGTTGCCGCGTCTTATTATGATGACTCCTCTGAGGGGCTTGCATTGCTGAGTATCTCACCTTCTTCTAATTCGCTTTCTCTTCGTTGTGTATACGAAGGTCATTTTTCTTCTGGAGTCGAATTCTCCCCTGATGGCTCCAGTCTACTCGCTCCCTTTAATATTAATGCAGAAAAAGCAGCCAATAATGCAATCATAGTAGATACAATAACAGGTATTACGCAAGAATTAAACTCAGTTTCAAACGAAAAAAGTAACAATAACAGTATTGTTGCTGCTACTTGGATTGACAATACCAGATTTCTTCTAACCAGGAAAAATATTGACCGCAGCACCAGAAACAGTTCCTCTTCCGATGAAACTACCTGGCTCTATACTTTGGAAGGAGGCTCTGGACATGAAAACGGTTAAAAAATTCATTCTTTCTTTGCTTGTTGTATGCTTCCTTTCGTCAAACGCATATGCGTGGGTCGAAAATTATAGCAGTAGCGTTGGTTTTTTGGATAAAGTTGCAACTGCAGTTAATTTTCGGAGTCCATTGGACACATATTCGAGAGTCAACAGCAAGTGGAATCAGCCTCGAGATGAAGGATCTAACCCCCATAAGGGAGTAGATTTACGTGCCTCCGTCGGGACTCCTATTTACGCTGTCTATGATGGCTGGGTTGAACACATTAATGTTACAGGGAATGCTGATATTCGATTTCGTGTTGATGTAAACGGTAATCAGGTAAAGGATTCTCCGGATTATTATGTTCGCTTTTATCATTGCAACTCTCGCCTCGCAGAAGGCTACTATTCTAAGGGAGCCCAAATAGGAACCTCCGGAAATCAGGGCGGTGTCCCTGCACACCTTCATTACGGCATAACGTCTGAAACAAGCGTCAGTTCATTCAAATGGGCAAGGAATGAAATCAACTACCGCTGGCTCTCAAGTTCAACCTGGGATAGTGGCAAACAGCTGGATTCCTATTCGCAGGTTCGTTTTCCTTCAAATGTTGCCACAATTACAACCTATTTCTGTTCTTCCGGCACAGATATTGTTCCTACGGAAGTCCTGATTTATCACAGAAATGCTAATGCTTCGTCGAAAGCTTGGTCATCTGGTGCTGCAATGACAAAGTCGGGCAACACTTACACATATGACTTTAATGGCGTATACCCTGTTGGCACGACCGTGGAATGGACTGTTCGAATCAAGCGTGGAAGTCTTGGAAATCATTATCCTTATGCATTTGCTCCTGCAAAGTATTCCCGCCCAAGTGAAAATGTAAATAGTGGTTCCTATACTTTCGCATATTATTCTAACACAATTTCCTAAGTTCTTGCACATTAAACGTGGTTTCACCAAGAGAAAATTAGTTGCTTCCTATGGAAAGAGATACCGATACACCTTGAGAGTGTCGGTATCTCTTTATTCTCCCAAGTGCATTCTACGGATGCATATTGTGGCCGCCTGTGCAACATGCATCAGAGGAATTCTGTTAGTCCTTTTCTCAGTATTTCATTAATAGTTTCTGTAATATTTTTTTCATCCTCCAATGCCTTTCTCTTCAAAGCCTTATCTATATCCCGATCCAAAAAATAAGCTCGCTGCACCCGGTCTTTCTTTTCTGTAGGCACCGTTGCCTCAGTCGGCTCCCGTCTTTCCTGACTTTGCTGCCCCTGCCCAATAATAGACTTAAATGCGGCTTCCTGGTCAAATTTTGCTTTTCCTGCCATTACGCATTGACTCCTTTCAGAAATTCCTCAATAAAGGCTCTGTAGTCCTCTGCCACGGTAGACTTCCCGGCATAGTCAAATATATCGGCCCGGTTCGCCTGGGCCTCCTCCACCACTACAGCAGATCGAATGTATGTCTTGTAAATCGGCGCAGAAATGTATTCGCCAAGCTGCTCCGCCAGTTCCTTCATCTGCTGGCTGATCTTCGCCCGCGGATTAAATCTCGTAAACAAAATTCCTCTCACTTTGACATCCAGATTGCAATACTTCTGAACGCTGGTGACGGTCTCGTTGAGTTGGGAGATCCCGGCGGTCGCAAAAATCCCGGCCGTAGTTGGAATCAGAATATCGGTGGCACAGGTAAAGGCGTTTACCGTCAGCACACCCAGGGAAGGCGGTGTGTCAATCACGATAAAATCATAGTCACCGGCCACCGGCGCCATGGCCTCCTTCAGCCGGTGTTCCTTGCCGGTCTGTGAGAGCTCCTGCTCTGCGCCAGCCAGCATAATATTGGCCGGTACAACGTCATAGCCGCCCTTCGTGTGCTGAATGGCGTCCTGGATGCTGGCAGCCCGTTTCATAACTTCATATATCGTCTGGACATTATAGTTCTCTGCTCCGCAGGCCGTAGAGAAATTTCCCTGCGGATCGAGGTCAATCCCCAGAACTCTGTACCCCTTTGCTGCCAGTCCTGCAGCCAATGCCTGGGACGTGGTTGTTTTGCCGACACCGCCCTTTTGATTTGCTACTGCACAATTGATACCTTTCTGATAGCAGTCCCGTTTTTCGGTAGCTTTCTTCTCTCCTTTTTACGGGACCTGTATTTTTCTGTTGGCTGCAAAAAAACAGCTTTCTTTTTTGTATTTATTATACGAGGAGGTTCTATCATGAACAGAGAAAGACTTGGGCAAATCCAGTTGCCCGCCCCGGAGGACACCGACCCCCACCCCCGCTTGCTGCTCAACGGCCGCGGTATCCACGCCGGCGAGACCTTTCGCGCGCTCTTCCCGGACGGATGGCGGGAGATCACCTTGGAAATGAGCCAAAAGCCCGAGAGCCCCGGCTGCTGGTACATCTCCAACCCCGGTTTTACCCACATCTGTCCCATAGGCCTGTTCGTAAAGGAATAGGCCGATCCACAATATCTACAAAAATACGCCGCGAACAAATACTATATATTGTGTTTCCTGCTTGACACAAGCTATATCCTGTGGTACAATACGCTTGTAAATGAATTTTGCACAATTTCCCTTATCAGGGACATGGACATAAATCCGTGTGTGGAGTGATCCACCTGTGCACGCTGTCAGGTTTGTACGCAAGTGTCAGTAGGACGACTGTACCCATATTGGGTATCTGTCGCTTTACTGGCACTTTTTTATATATAAGTATTGCCCTCGCGGCAGAAAGGAGTTGTATGGCAGAAGTCCATGTTTTCGGTCGGGTGACCAATGACCTTCAGCTGAAAATGAGTCACAGGCAAGTCCCCTATGTATCCTTCGGTCTGGTCGAATGGATCGGGCGTCGGGATACCGGTCACAGACAGTATTTCGAGGTCTGGGCCTGGGGAACGGATGCGCTGTCTCTGGCAGACGCGGAGATCCGCAAGGATTCCCGCATCTGGGTCCAAGGCTTTTTGGAGCTGGTGGACTGTACCAGAAACGGCGGAAGTGAAAAGGACAAGCGGCTGAAGCTCAGCCTGACGGGATGGCAGACGAAGCCTCCCCGTACAGCGCAGAGACCCGCACGAAAGCAAAGCCCCGGCGCTGCCCGGCCGCCGCTGCCTCCTGTGGAGGTCGTGGACGGAGATCGGGAACGCCTGCCGGAATAAGCGTATTCCGGCGAAGTGAAAAAGAGGAACCGCATGATGTGTTTTAAGAGATTCTGGACACATACGCGGTTCCTCTTTTTTTGTTTTCCAGATTATTTTTGAAAGGTGGCAACTGAAATGAAAAAAGAATCTCCCTTTTGGAGCAGCATCTCGCTTCTCATCGGTATCGTGATCGCCATTCTCGCGCTCGTCCGCGGGCGGATGCTTCTTCCCCTGCTACTGGCGGTGTTTGCCCTTTGGCTGCTGTGGTGGCTTTTGACGCAGGCTCTTCCACTCTGGCGCAATAACCGTGCCTACCGCGCAAAAGAGGCTCGGCTCCGCGAGCAGACTGCGGCGGCAAATGGCGGCGGTCAACTGGCAGACGCGCTGCTGTGCCATGTAAACTACCGAATCACCGCCATGCTCCACGCCGCATATCCCAACGCCCGTTGGGAATGGCTGGATGAGCCCTCCCGCTTTGCTGTGGAGGGCGGCATGGCCCGCATCCGTGTCTATGGCATTCCGGAGCATGATTATGCCGACATGAAGCTGGATCAGAAGGCAAATCTCGACTGCTCTCTCGTTAAGCTCTCTCCGCTGATGCCCGGTTCACCGGACGCACAGCCGCCCAACCGGCAGCCGGTGAATCCCCGTATCTGGTTTGAGACACGGGGCCGCGCCGTATTGGAGGCGCTGGTTACCGATCTGAACTCCAGAGGCCACAGCAGCCTGACCGTGCAGGAAAGCGGTGAGATCTTCGTGCAGACCAAGGAAAATGAAACGGAGCCGGCGAAGGAAGCCTTTCTGGACTTTCCCGAAAAGGTCTACTGGCCGCAGCTGGTCAAGGTGCTGGAATCGGAAGGCTACGCTGCCGATGCAAGAGACGCGGATATCCTCGTTTCCTGGTGAGCGGCAGAGAAAGGATGTGAAGCAGGAATGAAAACCGGACTTACCATCAAAGAGATGGCACAGGAGCTGCTGCGTCAGAGCAAGGCCAAGCAGGACTATCTGGTGAATACCGGAAGCCTGTCCCTCTCAGTTGCTGCGGCACGGAGGAGGGTACGGACAAGATCGCGCCTCTGGATATTCGTCAGACGGCGCACCGCCAGCTGGGAACCTACCTCGGCATCCCGCAGAAGTATTATGAGCTGATGCGCACGGACGCGCCGGAGCTTTTGGCCTATAACGCCAACTACTGGTTTTCCCAGAAAAACGAGCTTCGGACGCTCCGCACCATAGACGGCTGCGCCCGCGCGTTTCTCAGCAACCGCTACCGCCGCATTGACAATCTGGATATTGCCAGTGTAACGCTGCCCGTCATTGGGGAGCTGCCGGAGGCACGGTTCGTCAGCACACAGATCACCGACGATTTCATGTATATCAAGGTGGTCAATCCCCGTCTGCAGGCGGATGTCGTTCCCGGCGATGTGGTACAGGCCGGCGTCATCATCTCCAACAGTGAGACAGGACTGGGCTCCGTTACCATCCAGCCGTTGATCTACCGCCTGGTATGCTCCAACGGCATGGTGATCAATGATGCCAAGACCCGCCGTAACCATGTAGGCCGTGCCGCGACCAGCGATGAGGACTTTTCCATCTATTCCAATGAAACGCTGCTGGCAGACGATCACGCCTTTGTACTGAAGCTCAAGGACACTGTCCGGGCCGCCATCTCTGAGGCGAGATTCGCCCAGGCGGTGAATCGCATGCGGGAGAGCACCACAGCCATGCTGGATACCAAAAAGCTCCCCGCCATCGTCAAGCTGGCTTCCTCCAGCTTCGGCATTACGGAGGATGAGAGCAACGGCGTTCTGGAGCATCTGATCACCGGCGGAGATGTGGTGTCCATCGAGGTGGACGAGCGCCTGCCGCCCCTGCTGGCCGAGACCATGGCGGGCGTGGAGAACTTCAAGCTGGTATTGCAGGACGTTCTGAAAGTAGACCTCCGCGCCCTCATCGAGGAGGAGTTCCCCGGGATGCCGGTGGCTGTCTGCGCCAACCTGCCCTACTACATCACCAGCCCCATCGTCATGAAGCTGCTGGGCGACCGCC
>OGNU01000632.1_pt1 | contig 14395 bp, 12 predicted proteins | sample 1573581 | NCBI WGS metagenome assembly OGNU01 (sample SAMEA2581992, study PRJEB24529) | metagenome | biome: Human gut stool | place: China | collected 2011 | reverse complement strand
GTTTTGGTATGTATCCGGTCATATTCCATGTAAAATCATTCAGCATAGCGCACCTCCCTTCTAACAAATGCTTTCTGAATAGTAGCCTGATTTTAATTCTCAGATTGTGTTTCTTTTGCTTCTACTTTTACAATCATACATAGGCTTTGAACTGCATTAAAGAGACGGATACAATCCATCTCGTCAATTTCAAAATCCGATCTTCCATGTAATAGCCAATGCCTATTTATCGTTTCAGGTTCATCGGCAGAGAAATCGCTTTTTTGATACAGATTTCGGATGAAGTTGTTATAAGAAATCCATACATGTTTTTGAATTGTACTTCCTGTTGACGGGAAGGTATCGACCTTCTTTTGACAAACTTTCATCATCCTTACATCTTGTTTGTCATCGCTAAATTCTGACAGAATACCCTCGATAACCGAGAGAAGCGATGTTGCACAAACAGCATACAATTTATTTTGAAATGCTTGCCAGCACTGGTCTGTGAGATTTTTCAGTCCTTCTTTAATGGGAGATGCTTTGATTCCGTTCACCATATCTTTGGTTTTCTGAAAATCTTCTGTTGTAAAAAACCATTTCAAAAATGCATTGATATCATCCAATTTGTTCGTGTTTGCTATTGTTTTGACTGCGTAAATATTTAATTCTGCGGGTAAAGTCCACCCTTCTGTTGATAGCTTGCTCACAACAACATCTAATTCTTTATCAAATTCCTGTACACTTTCTTCAGCCTTCTTTGAAATAGCTTTTTGAATAGCCTCCATTTGTTCTTTCGTTAATTCTAACATTCGTATAACCCTCCGAGTTTAAGTGTTCCTATAATTTAGACTCTCATTTAGCAAAGCAGCTTGTCCCATTTCCTTTTCGTAATCGCCCTTGGCATAGGCTACATTGCTCAATGCCCGGAGCATTTTATCCTTTGCCAGCTTCTTCATAACCTCTGCAAGATCAGCGTCCAGAGTACCACGCTTCACATAGCGGTTTATGGTATTTAGCCGCTTTTCATAAATCTGTTTCAGCGGATGATCGTCCGCAAGTTCCCGCTGTTCTCTGCCTTTTAGATTGCCGATCTGCCGACAGGTGCGGTGCAGCTTGTCCCCCGGTGCATAGCCGCCGCAGTATTTGGTGTGCCTTGCGTTGGTGGTCAGAAACCATTTGCCGCAGATCCGGCATTTTTTCGGTGCATGACCCACACACAAACCCTCAAAGAAATCAGACCGGAACATTCCCACAAAGGATACATAGTGCATCCGCTTGACCAGCTTCGCTATGTCCTCGCCGGGACGGATGGTAGCCACATACTGAACAGAGTTATTTGCAACAGACATCCAGGCATTGCCCTCTGTGATAGAGAACTTAGGCGGGAAATAGCTGCCGAACATTTTTGCAAAACCCTCTGCGGTGCGGTCTGCTTCGTTGCCGTCTGTTTTTTCTGCAAAATCAAGCATGGCCGTTTGGTATTCCCCAAGGGAGTATGCCAGATGCCCGAAAACTGCGGTATAGCGTTGGAGCATCATCGCATCGGTAAAGTTCTGGATTTCTTCAAATTGCAAAGAATTGGTTGCGGCTTTTATGGCAAACTCCACATATTTCAGCGCATTGTCCACAGTAAAGACTTTTTCAATCCGTTCTCTGTGCTTTGAGATATTCATATAGGAGAACGGCGGTGTTTGACTGAGAATATCAAGCATCGTCAGAGCAGCTTCCTTTGCAATAGGACAGAGTGCAGAAGCATCCTGTCCGGCGTTTAATATTCCAAGCAGCAGATTGATTTTCTCGCATTGCTCGTTTATTTTTGCAATGGTATTCACAGGAACATTCAGTGCATCACAGGCAAGCGTACCGACAGGAAATGTTTTGCTCTCATATATGACCGTATCCTGCCAGAAATCCAATGTCATCAATTCTTGATTCATGCTTGCCCTCCTGTCCTGTTTTTTCATTTTTCTAATTATATCATGTAAATGTGAAGAAATCTACGTCCTCAGATAAGTTGTCCTGTTTTTTGAAACAGGATTGTCCTGTCATTAGCCTGTTTTTTGAAAAATCCGTCATAACCATAATAGAAGGAGCGAAGCACCTGCCAATCACGGCGGGTGCTTCGTGCTTTCCAGAATATTATGAACGGAGGGTTTTCTATGACAATCTATGAAACCATCAAGGCGGCAATCAGCGTCAAGCAAGCCGCCGAACACTACGGGCTGAAAGTGAGCCACAACGGCATGGCTTGCTGCCCGTTCCACAACGACAGGCATCCGAGCTTGAAGCTGAATGAGGACTATTTTTTCTGCTTTGGCTGTGGAGCAAAGGGAGATGTGATCGACCTTGTGGCAAGGCTGTTCAATATGAGCAGCTATGAAGCAGCGCAAAAGCTGGCTTCGGACTTCGGACTTGACCCGAAACCGCCCACTGCCGCAGCTATGGCCAAGCCAAAGCGTCCTTATATCCGTCAGTTCCGGGAGGATGAAATGCTGTGTTTCCGGGTGCTGACGGATTATCTGCATCTGCTGGATGATTGGAAAGTGCGGTATGCACCCAAAACACCGGAGGAGGCTCTGGATGATCGTTTTGTGGAAGCCTGCCAGATGCACTGTCCTATCGAATATATGGCAGATGTGCTGACCGTGGGTGATCTGGAAGAGCGGGTGGCATTGGTGGACGAGCTGATGAAGGAGGGAAAAATTACTTTTCTGCAAGAGTACATCACACGAAAGAAAAAGGAGGTGGCGCACCATGGCGAAGAACCGGAAAACGCCTGATATGAATTTGCCTGTCTGGTTTGATGAGCAGAACATCAACGAAGCTCTGTTTTGTGAAGAATTTCTGCATGAGCGCAGAATTATCTTCGCAAACGGAGCTTTTTTTACGCCCGATGGTCGAGTGACGGACGATCTCCCACTGCGTGGGGAGATTTACGACAAGCTGAAATTTTGTGCCGTAAACAATATCCCCCGGAAGATCACCAACATTCTGGAAGTGCTGAAACTGGAAGCGCAAGTGCCGGACTTTCCACCGGAGCAGGATCGGATTCATTTGTCCAACGGTACGCTGCTATTGAACGGCACATTTACCGAGGGCAGACCGGCTATCGTGCGAAACCGTCTGCCTGTTGTTTACAATCCTCATGCACCTACACCTGTGACCTGGCTAAAATTTCTGGATGGGCTGCTCCATGCGGAGGACATCCCCACTTTGCAGGAGTTTTTCGGCTACTGTCTGATTCCTTCCAACAAGGGGCAGCGCATGATGGTGATTAAAGGCAACGGCGGCGAGGGCAAATCCCAAATTGGTGCGGTGCTGTCCGCTATATTCGGCACGAATATGAAAGACGGCAGCATCGGAAAAATTTCCGAAAACCGCTTCGCCCGTGCTGATCTGGAACACATCCTGCTGTGCGTGGATGATGATATGCGGATGGAAGCTCTGCGCCAGACCAACTATGTAAAATCCATTGTGACTGCACAGGGCAAGATGGATCTGGAACGCAAGGGAAAGCAGAGTTATCAGGGCTGGATGTTTGCCCGGTTGCTGGCATTCAGCAACGGCGATCTGCAAGCTCTGTATGACCGCAGCGACGGTTTTTACCGCAGACAACTTGTGCTGACCACCAAAGAAAAGCCCATGGACAGAGCCGATGATCCTGACCTTGCAGAGAAGATGAAAGCTGAAGCCGAGGGTATCTTCCTGTGGGCATTTGAAGGCTTACAGCGGCTTGTTGCCAACAACTTTAAGTTTACGGAGAGTGACCGTATCCGGGAAAACCGGGAAGCGGTCAAGCGTGACAACAACAATATCTTTGATTTCATGGATTCCGAGGGATACATCCAGCGTAAAGCGGATGCGTCCATCAGCTCCAAGGATTTCTATGAAATCTACCGGATGTGGTGCGAAGAAAATTCCCTTGCACCGCTGAAAGCCCGCAGCTTCAGCGACGCCATGATTGCCAATGCCGGGAGATTCAATCTGGAACATTGCAACAACATCACCAACTCTGCCGGACGGCGGGTGTGGGGATTTATGGGTGTGGAAGCTGTGGCAAGACCTCATATAAATGGGTTTTACGGAGATTCGCCGTGTACGTACGTACCGGAGGACATTCCGGAGGAATGGCGGCAGGTCGAGTAAATCCCATTGGCTGGTACGTATGTACGCAGCAAAAGAGCGTGAAACGCTTGTGATAGAAACAGCTCATTTCCTTTATTTGGGCTGTTTCTATTGCAGTGAAAGATTTGATTTTCACTGCCGCCGGGATGGGTGGTGTTTCGCAAAACAGCAGCTATCCCGGCTGAACAACAGAAAACGATGCAGACAGTTTTCGGGCAGTTCAGCAGAGGTCACCGCAGTGACCGCATTCCCCCTCGGGAGAGCCCTCGGAGAGCCCACGGCACTTTGCAGCCAGTATGGATGAAAGTGTCATAGTGGGTTATTACACTTTGAAAAAGTGCTTCTCCGTAGCTCCCCGCTGTCTGCAAATCCCAAAGAAAGGGCAAAAATTCAATGGCAAGAAATGATGGAATAGATCGTACCGTAGCCCGGAATCAGGACTTGGAAACGCCTGCGGATGTGGCGAAGGTACAGGAACACAATGAGCGTGAAAAGGACAGCTACAGCAATCAGGACATCGTGCCGGAACGCACTTCTCTGAACGTCCATTTCAAAGCACCCACGGACGATTATGTAAAAATGTTTGAGCAGATGGAACAGGATGGTGTGATCTCCACCAGAGGTCTGAAACCCGATGCCGTCAAATACGGCGAGCTGGTTTTCGATGTGAACTCCGCTTACTTCTACAACCGCGGCGGCTATGAATTTGCAAAACAATTTTATGCCGATGCCTATAAAGCCGCTGCGGAGATCGTAGGTGGTGAGCAGTATATCCTCTCCGCTGTGATGCACGCCGATGAGCGCAACCGGGCAATGTCCGAAGCTCTTGGCGAGGATGTGTACCACTATCACCTTCATGTGGTTTATATCCCGGTGGTGGAAAAGCAGATTCTTTGGTCGAAGCGGTGTAAGGATGAAGCACTCCGGGGAACGGTAAAGGAAACAATTACACAGGTCAGCCGAAGTAAGAAATGGGACTCCAAGCCGTTGCTTGATGAAAACGGAAATCCCATGCTCAACGCAAACGGAAAAAAGATTTTGAAGTCGTCCTACAGTGTGTTGCAGGATGACTTTTTTCATTTCATGCGAGCTGCCGGATATACCGATGTGAAGCGTGGAGAGCGTGGAAGCACCGAGGAACATCTGACGGTGACACAGTTCAAGGTGCAGGCAGAACAGCAGCGTTTGGAAGCTGTGACCGGACAGGTGGCACAGGCGGAGCAGAGTTTGGAGAATGCCAAAGCTGCCACGGAGAAACAGAAAAGGAAACTGGAAGCGCTGCAAAAGGAAACCAAGACGGCAAAGACTCTTGCACTGACGGTGCAGGATATTGAAGCGATGGGCAAAAAGGCCACATTCGGAAACAATATCACTCTGACACCGGATGAATGCCGCACACTCAAAGATTATGCTGTCAGTAGCTTTGCGGAAAAGGCAGAGAAGATCAAGTACAAGCAGAAATTCGAGCAAGCGGAGAAAAGTGCAAAAACATGGAAGCAGCGGTACGATGCGTTGCATGAACAATATCAAGAGCTGAAAAAGAAAGCCCAGCCCTTCTTGGATGCACTGGAAATCGCATCCGAAAGGGTTCGGGCTTTTCTTGATGTTGTCCTCAGCAGAGGAAAGGAAACACAGGAACACAAAGCACCTGCCCGGAAGCGTGGGCAGGATATGGAACTTTGACGGAGGAATTGCCTATTGAAGAAATATTATGAGGAAGCGAAATATAATGCGGCATTTGACCGCTGTGTGGATGTTATGAGCCAGATGCTCCAGAAATATGGACATCAGGTTTTGGATAAATTGGAACAGGACGCTCCGCAGGAAGTGGAGCATTCCGAGGAAAGTAATCAAGCGCAGCCTTTGACGGATAAGGCTGCGTAAAAATTTACAATTTACACGTTGCGTACTTGTTGCGGATATGCTATAATATGTACGCAACGTGTATTTTTGCTTTTAGGGAGATAGGCAGATGGATTGTAAAAACAGAATTATAAAGTTGCGGGAAAGCACGGGATTAAACCGGAAGGACTTTTGCAAGTTGGTTCATATCCCATACCGGACGATGACCGAGTGGGAATTGGACAACCGCCATGCACCGGATTATGTGCTGTGGCTTTTGGAGTATTATATCCGTAACGAAGGACTTGTGGTAAAAGAAATGAACGAAGGAGGTGGCGATTCTGAAAAAGAAACAACTTAAATGTTATCTATATACGAGAGTGTCCACCTCCATGCAGGTTGACGGGTACAGCTTGGATGCCCAACGTGACAAGCTGCGGAAGTATGCGGCATACGAGGATATGATCGTTGCCGGGGAGTATTCTGACGAAGGATTTTCCGGCAAGAACATCCAAGGGCGGCAGGAGTTTCAACGGATGCTGAATGACATCCAGGACGGCAAAGATGATGTTTCTTATGTGTTGGTCTTTAAGCTGTCCCGATTTGGCAGAAATGCAGCGGACGTTCTGAACTCTTTGCAACTCATGCAGGATTTCGGTGTCAATCTGATCTGCGTGGAGGATGGCATTGACAGCTCCAAGGATGCAGGAAAGCTGATGATCTCTGTGCTGTCTGCGGTGGCAGAGATTGAGCGAGAAAATATCCGCACACAGACAATGGCAGGACGTGAGCAAAAGGCTCGTGAGGGCAAATGGAACGGCGGTTTCGCTCCATATGGATACAAACTGGAAAATGGAAACCTTGTCATTGCAGAGGATGAAGTGGAAGTAATTCGTGTCATTTATGACCGCTACATTCACACTAATGAGGGTGTTGCAGGAGTTGCAAAATATCTGAACCGCAATGGTTATACTAAGAAACTAAGACAGAATAATACCATTCCGGGATTTTCAAGAGATTTTGTGAAAAATGTATTGTACAATCCTGTTTATATGGGAAAGATTGCTTACGGCAGACGAAGAACAGAAAAGAAACAGGGTACAAGAAACGAGATGCACGTGGTTGAGCAGTCGGAGTTCCCGGTTTATGAAGGACAACACGAAGCTATCATTTCCGAAGAGGATTGGTATCTGGCACAGGAAAAGCGCAAGATCAATTCCTTTAAGCGGGAAAAGGTCAACAATCCAGACCACGCACACATCCTGTCCGGTATCTTGAAATGCCCATGCTGCGGAAAGAGTATGTACGGCAATATCGCCAAGGCGCACAGCAAGGACAAGAAAACACGGTATTATTACTACTGCAAAAATACGGTTACACCGACAGGGCATGAGTGCAGTTTCCGTCTGAATATCGAGCAGACGGAAATCAACAAATTTGTGGCGAAGGTTATCTCCGCTATGGTCAATAATCCACGGTTTGTAGAAGCGATTCAGGCGAAAATCGGAACAGCAGTTGATACAGAAGATATGGAACGGCAGATTGCTGTCCTACAAGGGCGGCTAAAGCAAGCCTTTGGAACGAAAAGCCGCTTGGAGCGTCAGATGGATACCTTGGACATCAATGATGCCCACTATGACAGAAAGATTTTGGACTTGCAGCGCCGCTATGATGAGCAGTATGATACGATAGAGGAAATCGAAGTTCAGATTGGCGAATTGCAAAGTCAGATACGCAGCATCCAGCAGGAGAAAATCTCCGGCGATAACATTTATCGGCTCTTACTGGCATTTGATGAAGTCTACCATTCCGCAACGGAAGCGGAGCAGAAGGAGTTTATGAAGGCCTTTATCGAGCGAATTGAGATGTTCCCGGAGAAAAGGAAAGACGGAAGCTGGATAAAGAAGATCGTATTCAATTTTCCTGTGCCTGTTGATGGTGAGGAAGTGAAAGAACTTCCCTTGGAAACTGAAACAACTGTCGAGACGGTAGTCCTCTTGTCACGGGAAACAAATCCACTGACGGTTGAGGTCAGAATGGAAGTGGAAACCGGAGAGGTTAAGGAGCATCCGACCTATAAACGCATTCAGGAGTATGTGCAGGAAAAGTATGGCTTCAAAGTTCATACGGCATATATTGTCGAGGTCAAGCGCATGGTTGGACTGGATATGCACAAAGCCCCGAATGCTGTTGAACAGAAAAAGCATGAGTATCATCCCTGCCCGCCCGAAAAGGTCGAGGCAATCAAGGATGCGCTGCGGCATTTTGGCTTAATTTCAGAGTAAATCGACTGTGAGGGCAGTAAAAACGCCGTGCTAAAATCGAGTGTAGTGAAAACAGTAAAGTTCTTTCTCCCTGCACGAAAAAAACACATCGGAAAGTAAAGCACGATGGAGTGTACACGGTATACTTCTGCGCGTGAGATTTTGCGAAACAGTACATTCCTACGCCATGCAGCAAAATGCGAAAGAGCTATCTGCAAGCAGAGCATTGCTTCACCCGCTGAAAATCGCTGTAATCAGGAACAGCCCAGCATCACGTCAAACGGCGTGGTGCTGGGCTTCTTTTATGTTGCGTTTCGGGGCTTTTTTGAGGATAAAATCGCCTATGTGCCGTTCGTTTTTCTATGCCGTATTGACATACTGCGCTCTACCCATCACGGTAACTGCGCGCTCTTGGAGTAAAAATGAACACTTTTCTCTGTATAGGGAGAAAGCCAGAGAGGAAAAAGAGGGTAAGCACAGGCTTTGGGAACGGTGTGTAAACCGCTTGCGGTTTTCCGCGGTTTCCATAGCAGCAGCGAGGGAGAAAAGGGAGGGGGGGCTTTTTCGCTCAGGCGGCTTGCCGCCGCTCTTTTGCTCTCCCTTTTCTCCCTGAATATCAGGGATTATTCTGCATCATTGTTCGGCGTAACAGGGCGAAAGTCCTCCTGTACCCCTTCATTAAGGTCAAAGCACATGGTTTTTGCATCGGCAACCCAGAACCCGCGCACCCTGTAACGCTTGCCGGGAATCCAGTCCTCGCCGGTGACAGCGCGAAGCGGGTCAAGCAGATTCTTGTTGGAAATCGTAACAACACCTTTCTGTTCGCCTCTTGGCTTGGAGAACTTGAAGCCCTTCGGCTCGTTGCTCTTGCAGGAACGGATCGCAAATACTCTTGCTTTCGCATCCAGCAGACACAAAACAAAGGCGATGTCGAAATCCTTTCGATTTCGGTGGACCTGCCCTTTGCACAAAAACGTTTTTGCGCTGCCGAAGGCATCGACAACGTGCATGTATATTCCGATTACCGCGACCTCGACTTCGGTATGAAGTACGGCTTCGTAATCAAGGAACTGAGGCTATTGGCCCGCGGCGTAATCGTAATCGACAAAAAGGGCATTATCCGCTACATCGAATACGTCCCCGAAATTGCACAGGAGCCCAATTACGAAGCGGCCCTCAAAGCGGTCAAGGAATTGGAATAGCCCCGCTCGCGCACCGACCGACCCGCGGACGATGGAGGCCACGAAGGGATACTTCGATGCGCTGATGCGCCTGCTGCACCCCTTCATGCCGTTCGTCACGGAGGAGATCTGGCAGGCGCTCGCCCCGCGCGCCGAAGGGGAGTCGATCTGCGTGGCACCGATGCCGGAGCCGTGCGCCGAACGGCCGGAGACGCTCGCCCGCTTCGAGCTGGCGAAGGAGGTCGTGTCGGCGGTGCGCAACATCCGCAACCAGAAGAACCTGCCGCAGAAGGAGGCGCTCGCGCTGCACGTCATCGCCGACGGAAACTACCCGGCGGAATACGCCCCCGTCATGCGGAAACTGGCCAACCTTTCGGCCATCGAAACCGTCGCAGAGAAGGATCCCGCGGCCGCGGCGTTCCTCGTCAAGACGACGCAGTACTTCGTCCCGATGGAGGGCCGGATCGACGCCGAGGCCGAACGCGCGAAGCTGCGCCGCGACCTCGAATACTACGAGGGATTCCTCGCATCGGTGATGAAGAAGCTCTCGAACGAGCGCTTCGTGCAGTCGGCGCCCGAGAAGGTCGTCGCCAACGAACGCGCCAAGCAGGCCGATGCCGAGGCGAAGATCGCGGCGATCCGCGAACAACTGGAGGCGCTCGCCTGAAAAAACGGTCCGTCCCGAAGCACCCGTTTCGGGATGGGCGCTTCGGAACGGCCCCCCGCAGCGGACGCGGCGGCATGCCGCGACACAAGACACAAACCGCCGAACGTCCCGGAAACCGGCGAGCGAACGGCATACGCACAGCACGAGAGAATTTGCCAGCGATCACGATCTATACGGACGGCTCGGCCCTCGGAAACCCCGGGCCGGGAGGCTACGGCGCGGTGCTCCTCGCAGGACCGCACCGCAAGGAGTTGTCGCAGGGTTACCGCCTGACGACCAACAACCGCATGGAGCTCACGAGCGTCTGCGCGGCGCTCGAGGCGCTCCGGTTCGACGGATCGGAAGTGGTGATCTACTCCGATTCGAAGTACGTCGTGGACGCCGTTACGAAGGGGTGGGTCTTCGGCTGGGAGAAGAAGGGATTCGCGGGAAAGAAGAATCCAGACCTCTGGCGGCGGTTCCTGCGGGCATACCGGCGTCACCACGTCCGTTTCGTCTGGGACAATGGCCATGTCGAAACGGTGGAGAACAACCGCTGCGACTTCCTGGCCGTCGCCGCGGCCAACGACGCCGCGCACCGGATCGAGGACACGGGCTACGAGGCCGAAGGCCGCTGACCGGAAGGAAAGGAGCCGCCGGCAGGAAGAGTCCCGGACGGGAACCGCGGACAGGGAGCTGTGAACGGAACCGGCGGACGGGAACTTGCGGACGGGAACTTGCGGACGGGGCCTGCGCATCCGGCCGGAGCGGAGGATGTCCGTCCCGGCGGCACAATTCGCCGAAATTTCGCCTTTTTCTCGGTTTTCGAGTTTATTTTCCTATCTTTGCGCCGATTATTGCGCAACCACAAATCCGACGCTCCGAATGTTCAAAACCTACATGCGGCTGCTGGGATTCGCCCGGCCGATCAAACGATACGCCATTCCCTACGGAATCTTCTCGCTGCTCTACGCCCTGTTCAACACCCTGACATTCGGTCTCATCATTCCGATCCTGAACACGATGTTCGACGACGGGTTCACGCCCGAGTACGTCGAAAAGCTGCCGCCCCTGCGCCTCGACGGCGACTACCTGAACGTGCTGTTCAACTACGCCTATTCGCACCTGTTCGATGCCTACGATCCGCGCAACGTGCTGCTGCTGCTGGCCGTCGTGGCCGTCGTCATCAGCTTCCTGAGCAATCTGTTCCGCTACCTGGGCTCGTGGACGATCGAGACCATGCGCGCCCGAACGCTCCAGCGGATGCGCAACGAAATGTTTTCGCGCGTGATGGACATGAACGTCGGCTATTTCAGCGAGCAGCGCAAGGGCGACATCATCTCGAAGATCACCTCGGACATAGGCGTCGTGCAGTTCTGCATCACCAACACGCTGCAAGTCTCGTTCCGCGAGCCGTTCCTCATCGTGGGGTACATCGTCATGATGGTGGCCATCTCGTGGGAACTGTCGATCTTCTCGATCCTCTTCCTGCCGGTCGTGGCGCTCATCATCGGCTCGATCGTCAAGCGGCTCCGCCACCCGGCGCGCACCAACCAGCACCGCATGGGCGAAATGGTCTCGACGCTCGAGGAATCGCTCGCCGGCATCAAGGTCATCAAGAGCTACAACGCCACGCGGTACGTCAAGCGGAAATTCTTCGAGATCAGCGCCGACCTGGCGCGCCTGACGCTCTCGATGGCGCGCCGTCAGCAGCTCGCCTCCCCGATGAGCGAATTCCTGGGCATCACGGCCGTGGGCGTGATACTCGTCTTCGGCGGGTCGCTCGTCACGAAGGGATCGCTCGACCCGGGCGGATTCATCGCCTTCGTGGCCATCTTCTCCCAGATCACGCGCCCCGTGCGCACCTTCATCGACCAGTTCGCCAACATCAACCAGGGAATCGCCGCCGGAGAGCGCATCTTCTCGGTGATCGACACCCGGCCCGAAATCGAGGACAGGCCCGGCGCCCGGGAGCTGAAGGGGCTGCGGGAGAAGATCGAGTTCCGCGACGTGCACTTCTCCTACGACGGGCAGCGCGAGGTGATCGACGGCATCTCGTTCGAAATCCGCCGCGGGGAGACCGTGGCGCTCGTCGGTCCGTCGGGCGGCGGAAAATCGACCCTGAGCGAGCTGCTGCCCCGCTTCTACGACCCTGCGTCGGGCGAAATCGCCATCGACGGCATCCCGCTGCGCGACTACACGCAGGAGAGCCTGCGCGCCCACATGAGCGTCGTGGCGCAGGACACCGTTCTGTTCAACGACACGATCGAGAGCAACATCGCCATGGGAAAGCCCGGCGCCACGCACGAGGAGATCGTCGAGGCGGCACGGATCGCCAACGCCGACCAGTTCATCCGCGAATGCGCCGAAGGCTACTCGACGAACATCGGCGACCGGGGCGTGAAGCTCTCCGGAGGCCAGCGCCAGCGCCTCTCGATCGCCCGGGCGGTGCTGAAGAATCCCGACATCCTGATCCTCGACGAGGCCACCTCGGCGCTCGACACCGAAAGCGAGAAGCTCGTGCAGGAGGCCCTCAACAAGCTGCTCGAAGGGCGGACGTCGGTGGTCATCGCGCACCGCCTCTCGACGATCCACAACGCCGACAAGATCATCGTCGTGGATCACGGGCGCATCGCCGAACAGGGCACGCACAACGAGCTGATGGCACGCGGCGGCATCTACGCCAAACTGATCGAAATGCAGTCGTTCGACTGACGGCGCCCGCCCGTCCCGCACCGAAGAGCGAAAGCCGGACAAAACCGGCAAAGACCGGACGACTGCCCCGGTTCCGTCCGTCGTCCCCCGAAGCCGGACAGCGGCCCCGGAAGGGCGCGCGCATCCGCCGCAGGCATCCCCGGAAGGCTCCGGCTGCGGCCCCGTCACGGGGAATCGCGGGAAGATTGCGGGCTTTTCAAATCTTTTTTATATCTTTGCGAGTTGTCAGAAAATTAGCGAAGAAACAGCTTACCGATATGAAGTTCAAGGAGTACAAAGGGCTCGACCTGGCCGGTCTGGCCGCCGATGTCCTGAGCGAGTGGGACGCCCGCGACACATTCCACAAAAGCATCTCGACCCGCGAGGGCCGTCCGACGTTCGTATTCTACGAGGGTCCCCCTTCGGCCAACGGCCAGCCGGGCATCCATCACGTCATGGCCCGCACGATCAAGGACGTCTTCTGCCGCTACAAGACCCAGCAGGGCTACCTGGTGCACCGCAAGGCGGGCTGGGACACCCACGGGTTGCCCGTGGAGCTGGGCGTGGAGAAGAAGCTCGGCATCACGAAGGAGGATATCGGCAAGACGATCTCGATCGAGGAGTACAACCGCGCCTGCCGCGAGGCGGTGATGGAGTTCACGGGCATGTGGGAGCAGCTCACGCGCAAGATGGGCTACTGGGTCAATATGGACGATCCCTACATCACCTACGACAACAAGTACATCGAGACGCTGTGGTGGCTGCTCAAGCAGCTCTTCGACAAGGGGCTGCTCTACAAGGGCTACACCATCCAGCCCTACTCGCCGGCGGCGGGTACGGGTCTCTCGACCCACGAGCTGAACCAGCCGGGCTGCTACCGCGACGTGAAGGACACGACCTGCACGGCGCAGTTCCGCGTGGTGCGCGACGAACGCAGCGAACGCTTTTTCGAGGGCGTCGAGGGCGAGCTCTACTTCCTGGCCTGGACGACGACGCCGTGGACGCTGCCGTCGAATACGGCGCTGGCCGTAGGCCCCGCGATCGACTATGTGCGCGTCAAGTGCCGCAACCCCTATACCGACGAGGCGCAGACCGTCATTCTGGCGCGCGAGCTGGTGCCGTCCTACTTCACCAAGAAGATGGAAGGCACATACGAGATCATGGAGGGGAGCTGGAAAGGTCCCGAGCTGGAAGGCATCCGCTACGAGCAGCTGATCCCGTGGGTGAAGCCGGAAGGCGACGCCTTCCGCGTGATCGTCGGCGACTACGTGACCACCTCGGACGGTACGGGCATCGTGCACATCGCCCCGACGTTCGGCGCCGACGACGACCGCGTGGCCAAGGCCGCCGGCATCCCGCCGCTCTTCATGGTCGACCGCGCGGGCAAGAACCAGCCGATGGTCGACAGGCAGGGCAAATTCTTTTTGATCGAAGAGCTCGACCTGGAGTTCGTGAAGACGCACGTCGACGTCGCGAAATACGGGGAGTATGCGGGCCGCTACGTGAAGAACGCCTACGACGAGCGGCTGAGCGAGACCGACCCGACGCTGGACATCGACATCGCGGTGATGCTGAAAGCCGAAAACAAGGCCTTCAAGATCGAGAAGCACACCCACTCCTACCCCCACTGCTGGCGCACGGACAAACCGGTGCTCTACTAC
>OGNU01000623.1_pt1 | contig 14494 bp, 10 predicted proteins | sample 1573581 | NCBI WGS metagenome assembly OGNU01 (sample SAMEA2581992, study PRJEB24529) | metagenome | biome: Human gut stool | place: China | collected 2011 | reverse complement strand
CCCTAACGTCACCGGTGTGTTGCACATGGGACATATGCTTAATAATACCATTCAGGATATTCTTGTTCGTCGTGCCCGTATGGAAGGTAAAAATGCCTGCTGGGTACCGGGTACTGACCACGCTTCTATCGCTACGGAAGCGAAGGTAGTAAATAAGCTGGCTGCACAAGGTATCAAGAAGACAGATCTTACCCGTGACGAATTCCTGAAGCATGCCTGGGAGTGGACAGATGAACATGGTGGCATCATCCTGAAGCAGCTGCGTAAACTCGGTGCTTCCTGTGATTGGGACCGCACCGCTTTCACTATGGATGAAAAGCGTAGCGAAAGTGTATTGAAAGTATTTGTAGACCTCTACAATAAGGGACTGATTTACCGTGGTGTACGTATGGTAAACCGGGATCCGAAGGCTTTGACAGCCCTTTCTGATGAAGAAGTTATCTACAAGGAAGAGCATGGCAAACTGTATTATATGCGCTATAAAGTGGAAGGTGATGCGGAAGGACGCTATGCTGTGGTAGCTACTACCCGTCCTGAAACGATCATGGGTGATACTGCTATGTGTATCAATCCGAACGACCCGAAGAACGAATGGCTGAAAGGTAAGAAAGTAATCGTTCCTTTGGTAAATCGTGTGATTCCGGTAATCGAAGATGATTATGTAGATATTGAGTTCGGTACAGGTTGCCTGAAAGTAACCCCTGCGCATGATGTGAACGACTATATGCTGGGTGAAAAGTATAACTTGCCAAGCATCGATATCTTCAACGATAATGGTACATTGAGCGAGGCTGCCGGTCTTTATATCGGTATGGATCGCTTTGATGTTCGTAAGCAGATTGAGAAAGACTTGGATGCTGCCGGCCTGTTGGATAAGGTGGAAGCTTATACCAATAAGGTAGGTTATTCCGAGCGTACCAACGTAGTTATAGAGCCGAAGCTTTCTATGCAGTGGTTCCTCAAGATGCAGCATTTTGCAGATATGGCATTGCCTCCTGTAATGAATGACGATCTGAAATTCTATCCTGCCAAGTATAAGAATACCTATCGCTACTGGATGGAGAACATCAAGGACTGGTGTATCAGCCGTCAGTTGTGGTGGGGACATCGTATTCCTGCATACTTCCTGCCGGAAGGTGGCTATGTAGTAGCCGCTACTCCCGAGGAAGCTCTGGCAAAAGCAAAAGAAAAGACGGGTAATGCCGCCCTGACAATGGAAGACCTTCGGCAGGATGAAGATTGCCTGGACACTTGGTTCTCTTCCTGGTTGTGGCCTATCTCTTTGTTCGACGGAATTAACAATCCGGGTAACGAAGAAATCAACTATTACTATCCGACCAGCGATCTTGTGACAGGACCCGATATTATCTTCTTCTGGGTAATCCGTATGGTATTCTCATCGATCGAGCAGACAGGCAAGCTTCCGTTCCACACGGTACTCTTCCACGGTCTGGTCAGAGACGATCAGGGACGTAAGATGAGTAAGTCCCTTGGAAATGGTATCGATCCATTGGAGGTTATCGACAAGTATGGTGCCGATGCGCTCCGATTCACACTGATTACCGGAAATGCACCGGGTAACGACATGCGTTTCTACTGGGAGAGAGTTGAAGCAAGCCGTAACTTTGCAAATAAGATCTGGAACGCATCCAGATTTATCATGATGAATATTGAGAAGGCAGATATCACAGGGATTGATGCTGCCATGACCGCTGATGTCGATGCAGCGATGAAGCAGTACGGCTTCACACTTGCGGACAAGTGGATTTTGTCGAAGATGAATGATCTCGTTCAGGAGGTCACAGACAATATGGAAAAATTTGAGCTTGGTATCGCAGTATCAAAGCTGTACGATTTCCTGTGGGAGGAGTTCTGTGACTGGTATATCGAGATGGTAAAACCAAGACTCTGGGACGACGCAGACGAGACAAAGGCAGCTGCACTCTGGACATTGAAGACGGTTCTTACAACCGGTCTGAAGCTGTTGCATCCATATATGCCATTTGTAACAGAGGAGATCTTCTGTACACTGACCGACGAGGAATCTATCATGATCTCCAAGTGGCCGGAATATGACGAGGCATTTGATTTCAAGGCAGATGAGGCTGCTGTGGATAAGATCAAGGAAGCTGTACGCGGTATCCGTAACGTGCGTACAGAGATGAACGTTGCACCGAGCAGAAAGGCAAGTGTCTATGTTGTATCGCCGAAGGAAGACATTCGTGCAATCTTTACGGCAAGTAAGAATTTCTTCGCTATGCTTGGCTATGCAAACGAGGTACATGTACAGGCAGATAAGAGTGGAATCGCAGATGATGCGGTATCGGTTGTGATCCATGATGCAGCGATCTACATTCCATTTGCAGAGCTTGTGGATATCGAGAAGGAGATCGAGCGTCTGACGAAGGAACAGACAAAGTTAGAGGCAGAGATCAAGCGTGCATCCGGTATGCTTGCAAATCCAAAGTTTGTAGATAAGGCACCTGCAGCAAAGGTTGAGGAAGAACGTGCAAAGCTGCAAAAGTATACAGAGACATTGGAGCAGGTAAAGGAAAGACTTGCGAATATCGCAAAATAGTCACTGGGAGAGGCTGTTTGAAACGGCAACAGGTGAGAATCGATGAATAACGAAAAGATCTTAAAAAAGAAAATACAACAATATCTGCTGATGCCATTGGCACTGACTGTGCTTCTGGTTGGCATGGTGATCGTGCTGTATGTACATGACAAAAAGAGCGGTGCGATTGCCGCTGCGGCAGTTTTTATCTTCGTTGTATGTGAGATTATATTTTTCATTGTAATGAAGGCGGCGATCATGCCGGTTGTCTTCCGGTTTGCGCTGGAACAGGGGCAGATTCAGAAGGAGCTTTTGAAAGAGCTGGATATTCCGTATGCGCTGCTGGATACGGATGGTAAGATTCTGTGGGGCAATGCAAAGTTTATCGAAGAGATTGGCGTTGGATCCAAGAAGCGGATTCGGAAAAACATTTCGGCATTCTTCCCGGCGGTGGATGCGGAGGCGTTATCGTCCGAGGAAATGCAGATGGATCTGGAATATAACGACCGTGTCTATCGGGCATTGTTGCGCCGTATCGATTTTTCCGAGGCGTTAGTGGATTCGGATGAGGATGCGATGGTCGATCATCAGGCAGATGCCATGATTACTTTGTATTTGTATGATGAAACAGAGCTTCGGATCTACAAGAAGGAAAATGAAGACCAGAAGCTTGTCGCAGGACTGTTGTATATTGATAATTACGATGAGGTTATGGAGAATACAGAGGAGGTTCGTCATTCGCTGGTGGAAGCACTGGTTGACCGACGAATCAACATGTATCTTTCCACGATCGACGCGATTGGAAAGAAGCTGGAGAAGGATAAATATTTCTTCGTATTCCGGCAGCAGTATCTGCCACAGCTTCGTGAGACAAAGTTTGCGATTCTGGACGAGGTAAAGAGTATCAATGTCGGAAACGAGATTCCAGTTACGTTAAGTATCGGTGTCGGTGCTGGAACAGACAGCTTTGCGCAGGCGTATGAGCGGGCGCGTACCGCAATCGGACTGGCACTTGGACGAGGCGGCGATCAGGCAGTTGTTAAATATGGTGATAAGACGACGTATTTTGGTGGAAAGAGTGCAGGAACTGAGAAGTCCGCAACCGTTAAGGCGCGTGTTAAGGCACAGGCGTTCCAGGAGCTTCTGACAAGTAAAGACAGTGTTATTATCATGGCACACAAACGACCGGATGCGGATGCGTTTGGTTCGGCAGTGGGCGTGTATCGTCTGGTTAAGACGTTAAATAAAAAGGCATATATCGTAGTGAATGAGGTGACCTCAGCCATCCGCCCGATCATCAGCGGATTTATGGGGAACAGCGTTTACGGCGATGATATGATCATCAACAGTGAACAAGCAATCAGCCGGGTAACTCCGAACACGCTGGTTGTCGTAACGGATGTGAATAAACCAAGCATGACCGAGTGTGAGGAGCTGCTCAGTCTGGCAAAGTCTATCGTGGTATTTGATCACCATAGACAATCGGACGAGGTGATCGAGAATGCAACACTTTCGTATATCGAGCCATATGCAAGCTCTGCATGTGAGATGATTGCGGAGATCCTGCAGTATATCGAGGGCAAGGTAAAGCTTCGTCCAATCGAGGCGGATGCCATGTATGCTGGTATCGTGATTGATACAGATAATTTTCTGACCAAGACGGGTGTGCGTACATTTGATGCAGCATCGTATCTGCGCCGGAGTGGTGCGGATGTTGTTCGTGTCAGAAAGATGTTCCGAAGTGATATGTACACGTATCGCCAGTTGGCAGAGGGCGTCATCAATTCGGAGATTTATATGGAGCATTTTGCGATTTCCACGGTTGATCCGAAGGAATCCGATGCACCGACGGTGGTTGCGGCGAAGGTTGCGAACGACCTGCTCAACATCGAAGGAATCCGTGCATCATTTGTTACGACAGAGAAGGATGGCACGGTTTATATGAGTGCACGGTCGGTCGACGATGTGAACGTACAGATTATTATGGAAAAAATGGGTGGCGGTGGACATGCAAATATCGCCGGAGCCCAGTTTACAAATAGTACAAATGAATTGGTATTGATCCAGTTAAAGACGCTTTTAGATGAGATGTATCGGGAAGGCGATATTTAGGAATTAAGGAGGAACCAGACATGAAAGTTATTTTATTGCAGGACGTAAAAAGCCTTGGGAAAAAAGATCAGATTGTAGAAGTATCCGATGGATATGCAAGAAATATGCTGCTTCCAAAGAAGCTTGGTATGGAAGCAACCTCAAAGAACCTGAATGATTTGAAGCTGAAGAAGGCACATGAGGATAAGGTTGCCGCAGAGGTGCTGGCAGACGCACAGGCACTTGCCGCACAGATTGAGAAGGAGAGCATCACGCTTTCCATCAAGATGGGTGAAAACGGAAGAACCTTTGGTTCCATTTCTTCCAAGGAAATTGCAGAGGCAATCAAGTCGCAACTTGGACATGACATCGACAAAAAGAAGATTGTTATGAAGGATGCCATCAAGGCACCGGGCACACGTACGGTTGGAATCAAGCTGCATACAAAGGTAACCGCAGATCTTACCGTGAAGATTGAGGAAGCTTAATTTTATGGATGAAAATACGATAAGACGTGTACAACCGCATAATGAAAAGGCGGAGCAGGGAATCGTGGGAACAATGCTTGTAAACCGGGATGCGATTTCTGATCTGGTGGATATGCTGACAGGAGAAGATTTCTACAATAAACAGTACGGAATTCTCTTCGATAACATGGTTGAACTGTACTCTGAGGGCGCAAGTGTAGATCCGATCACGCTGGTGGAACGGCTGCGGATGAAGGATATCCCGGAAGAAGTGGCAAACACAGTGACGCTGGCACAGTTAGTGCAGTCAGCGCCGTTATATGCTCCGGTGAAGGACTATGCGAAGATTGTCAAGGATAAGGCGGCACTCCGACAGCTGATCAAGCTTTGTGAGAATACCGAGAAGGATGGATACCAGTCACAGGAACCGGTTGAAGTCATTATGGAGCGCGCAGAACAGAGTATCTTCAAGCTCGTGCAGAACCGAAACGGCTCCGAGGATACAGTGCCGATCCGCGAGATTGTGATGAATGTCATTCGTGAGATGGAGGAAGCGGCAAGAAACGATGGTAAGGTTACTGGTGTTCCGACGGGATTCCGGGATTTGGACAATATGCTGACTGGTATGCATGCCGGAGAACTTTTGCTTGTAGCAGCCAGACCTGCGATGGGTAAGACGGCATTTGTCTTAAATATTGCGCATCATCTGGCGGTTATGAAACATATTCCGGTTGGATTCTTCTCATTGGAGATGAGTAAGGAACAGCTGGCAAGCCGTATTCTGGCGGTAGATGCAATGGTTGATTCCAAGAGTATGAAGGTCGGCGATCTGTCGGATGATGACTGGGATAAGGTCATCGAAAGTACAGAGGCAGTTGCTAATTCGCCGTTATACATAGAGGAAAATTCATCGGTTACAATCTCAGAGCTTCGTTCAATCGCAAGAAAATGGAAGCAGAATTATGGAGTGCAGGTTATCATGATCGACTACCTGCAGTTGATGAGCCCAAGCCGTGCCGTGGAGAGCCGGCAGCAGTTTATCGCGGAGGTTTCCCGTGCATTGAAGAACTTGGCGAAGGAACTGAAGATTCCAATTATTGCATTGTCGCAGCTTTCCCGTGCGGTAGATGCAAGACCGGACCACAAGCCAGTGCTTTCGGATTTGCGAGAGTCTGGATCTATCGAACAGGATGCCGATGTGGTTATGTTTATTTATCGAGACGAATATTACAATCCGGAGACAACGACAAAACCGCAGACCGCGGAGATCATCATTGCCAAGCAGCGTAGTGGTGAGACGGGCAGCGTCGATCTTCGTTGGATTGGAAAATATACGAAGTTCGCAGATCCGGAGAAGCATTATAAAGGGTAATCTGTGGCGAGAAGCAGGGAGGCAAAAAACAGATGGGGAATCGATATAAGAGAATGGTAACACTTGGCATGATCAGTTTCACGGCGCTTCTGGCGTGGGGATACTGCATGCTTGCATATCGTTCACAGGCAGTCTATGTTGCGATAATCTCGCTTGTATTGGTGGGAAGTATCTATGCGTTGCTTCTGTCCTTTGTCGACATCAAAGTGGCGAAAGAACAGGCAATGCAGGAATATGTGACAAAGACCTTGCAGGAATATACGAAAAAAGAGGATACGGAGATCCTCAACGATATGGAACGTCTGGCAAAGGCGTCCTATGTCCAGCAGAGAAAGACAAACACCTATCTGTCTGCGCAGGCAGAGCAGTTGGATGAGGCGTTGAAAAAGACGATCAAGATTCTGATCAATTATGATCGGAAGAAGGAAGAGGAAGCAGCACAGCAGGCGGAGCAGATGCAGAAGGAACTGGAAATGCAGGCAGCATTGCAGGCACAGAAGGAGCCGGATCATACTGCACTGGTGCTGGAGGAGTTTGGCAAGCTGGCAGGCGATGTACAGGCAGTGGTTGCCCAGTTACAGCAGGTGACAGCCCAGCTTACTGCATTGCGTGAGGCAGTGGATGCGATCGAGATGCCGAAATATGTGGAGGCAGCACCATCAGTAGAGGCAGCATCGACAGCCGTTACCGCGGATGTGCAAAAACGAGTGCCGGAAGATGAGCAACCGGAAGTGGTAACGAATGTTGAGAATACGACTGAGACGGATGTACCAGAGTCACAGATCCCCGGTGGAATTGAGAATGATACAGCTGATGAGGCAGAACTAAAAATCGCAGATGATTCTCTGACTCAGACAGATGATACACCAGCAGAGGTAGAGGCAGCATCAACAGAAGAACCAGAAACGGTTGCAGAAGAGGCTGCACCAACAGAAGAAACAGAGCCTGCATTTAATACGGAGGACTTCTTCTCGCAGTTTGGCGGTAGTGCCGATAAGGAATTAAAGGAAGAGGCAGAATTCAAGGAAGAAGCAGCCAATACAGGTATGTTAGATCAGAGTATGATCGATGCTCTGCTTGGCAATCTGCAGGCAGATAAACCGGCAGAGGATGTGAAGAATGCAGATGTGATCCCGTTTCCACATCAGGGACAGACAGATCTGTCCACAGAGGAAGCACATGCGGAGGAAGTTGCAGAGGCAGTGCACGAAGTAGAGCAGGATATCACAGATACAACGATGAATATGGATGCAGAACCAGCACCGACAATGCCAGTGGACGACAATCCAAACCGGACACTGTCGCCAGAGGAGATTGCGGCGTTATTTGCATCTATGCAGTAAAGAATAGAGAATGAATCATTGCAAAAGTATCAGGGGTGGGTACTTTTGCAATTCTTTTATAGGAGGAAGTTACATGGAGAGAACAAAAGCGATCGTCAAATTCTTTTCGCAGGAACCAATTGAGAATGTGATGGTGATGATGAAATACATGCCGGAACGCGTGATTTTTCTCGGACACAAAGATAATATGATTACGAAGCAGATCCGGGATATCGAGCAGTTTCGTGACCACAAATATCCAGATGTGGAATTGGAATTTATTGAGGTACCAAAGGATGATCTCGATAACATTATAGGAACTCTGGCGGGCATTATCCGGGAATATCCGGGGATTCGGTTTGCTCTGACCGGTGGTAGTGAGATGCTTCTGATCGCGCTTGGGTGTATTTCCGCAAGAATGGAAGTCAGCAAGCTGCGTATCGATCCATTTACCGGAAAGGAAATTGATGTCCGTGGTTCGAAGGTGATCACGTCCGATTATCATTTTAATATCAGTATCGCGGAGGATATCATGCTGCATGGCGGTCTGCTCACGAAGGAGACGGGAAGTATCTCCGAGTGGAAATTTACCGATCAGTTCCGGGAGGATATCCGGATTATGTGGGATCTGTGCCGTAGATACCGTGGAGATTGGAACAAACATTGTGGAGTCATTGACGAACTTCGCAAGAACACACCGAACCAGCGGGAAGGTTGGAGTGAGTTATACATCAATCAGCTTGGCGATGCCATCCGTCTGCTGCGGGATCTGTATGAGATTGGCATGCTCAAGGATTACGAAGAACACGGGAAAAAAGTGATGTTTCGGTTCAAGAATAATCAGATCAAGAAGATTATCGCAAAGGCAGGAAACATGCTGGAGCTGCATGTCTATGAGGTAGCGACGCGGGAAGGTTACCTGTTCTCGGATGCGGTGATCGGTGCGCATATTGACTGGGATGGTGAGGTGCATGACACGATGAATCCCGGCTATGATACGATGAACGAGATCGATGTGATCTTGATGAAGCAGGTGTGTCCGATCTTTATCTCCTGCAAGAGTGGTAAGGCAGGTGGAAATGCGCTGCATGAGTTAGAGACCGTATCACGAAAATTCGGTGGCAAATATGCCAGAAAGGCACTTGTTTTAGCACGTGCCTGTGATAACACGACTGGCACGATGTTCTTCAAGCAGCGAGCAAGGGATATGCATATCTGGATCATCGATGATGTATTTCGGATGAGTGATGAGCAGCTGCTCAATAAATTGAAGAGGATATAAAGATAATAAAAGGGGCGTTTTATAACGCCCCTTTTTGCATTCTGCATAATACACTAATCTATATTAAAATTACATCTTCAACAGATTATCATTATCAAAATAATCAATCTTCATAGAGCGGCGGACATCTTCAAGTGTCTTGCCTGCCGTCTCTCTGGCTTTCTTGCTGCCAGCCTTCAGGATATCATAAACATCTGGAAGCTTCTGCTCCCACATCTTACGGCGCTCACGGATTGGAGCAAGCTCAGCCTGAAGCACATTGTTCAGGAACTTCTTCACCTTTACATCGCCAAGACCACCACGTGTGTAATGTTCCTTCAGCTCGTCCATACCAGAATACTCTGGAAGGAACTCTGCGAAATACTCTGGCTTGCTGAATGCATCGAGGTAGATAAATACCGGATTGCCTTCAACTTGTCCCGGATCTTCGACACGCAGATGGTTCGGATCGGTGAACATCGACATAACCTTCTTCTTGATATCCTCTGGCTCCTCTGCAAGATAGATGCAGTTGCCAAGAGACTTACTCATCTTTGCCTTACCGTCGATGCCAGGCAGACGCAGACATGCGCTGTTTTCCGGAAGCACGATCTTTGGATCCGTCAGTGTCTCGCCATATACGGTATTGAACTTGTGTACGATTTCCTTACACTGCTCGATCATTGGCATCTGATCCTCGCCAACCGGTACGTGGGTTGCACGGAATGCTGTGATATCGGCTGCCTGACTGATTGGGTAGCAGAAGAAACCAACCGGGATGCTTGCCTCGAAGTTACGCATCTGAATCTCAGCCTTTACAGTCGGGTTACGCTGTACACGGGAAACGGTAACAAGGTTCATATAATAGAATGTAAGCTCCGTCAGTTCCGGAATCATAGACTGGATGAAGATCGTTGCCTTCTCCGGATCAAGTCCGCATGCGAGGTAATCGAGTGCAACCTGCATGATGTTCTGACGTACCTTCTCCGGGTGCTCTGCATTATCTGTGAGTGCCTGTGCGTCCGCGATCATGATATAGATCTCATCATAGACACCAGAATTCTGAAGTTTCACACGCTCTTTCAAAGAGCCTACATAATGTCCAACATGCAAACGTCCTGTCGGACGATCGCCAGTTAAAATAATCTGTTTCATAGTAGAAGTCCTCTCTTATAAAATATCACACTCTATAGAATACTCATTTTGCGTTGGAAGGTCAAGCAAAATTGCGAAAAAGGAGCAGGAATCTTACTTGTCTGCCACATATAAAACAGGTATAATAAAAAAAGAATGTGTACGGATAAACAAATGATGCGAATGACAGGGGGTAGCAATGGCAACCATCAGTTTATGTATGATCGTGAAAAATGAAGAGCAGGTTCTGGCGCGGTGTCTGGACAGTGTCGCTGACCTGATGGACGAGATCATCATTGTGGATACAGGTTCCACCGACCGCACGAAGGAGGTCGCGGCACGCTATACCGATCAGATCTATGATTTTACGTGGATTGGCGATTTCTCGGCGGCGCGGAATTTCTCATTCTCCAAGGCGACGATGGAATACATCTATGCGCCGGATGCGGACGAGGTGCTTGATGCGGAGAACCGGGCGCGTTTCCTTGATCTGAAGAACTGTCTGCTTCCGGAGATTGAGATCGTGCAGATGTGGTACGTCACAGAAGCGTTCAATACAGTTATGAATGTGAAACGGGAGCTTCGCCCGAAGCTCTTTAAGCGTCTTCGGACGTTTACGTGGATTGACCCGGTGCATGAGACGGTGCGGTTAGATCCGGTTGTGTTCGACAGCGAGATCGAGATCTTACACAAGCCATTGTCTGTCCATGGCAGCCGGGATTTTGAGATCTGTGAGCGGATCTATGCAAGGGATGGTGCGTTGTCGCCAAAGCTTCGAAAGATGTATGCGAAGGAACTGCTAAAATGTGGTGAGCTGCCGGATTTTGAGCGGGCAGAGGATTTCTTCACGATGGAATGGGAGAAAGATCCGATGGCGGAAGCGGGCAGAGAGGCAGCCTGCGTGCTGGCACATCTGGCAAGACTGCAGGGGAACGGCGCGGAGCTTATGAAATACGCACTCCGGGATATGCTTGATACGCCGTGTGCGGAGATCTGCTATGAGCTTGGCTGTTATTATAAAGATAGCATGGATTATGATGAGGCAATCGTCTGGTATCAGAATGCCGTTTCCGAGACGGAATGTATTCTGGATGTAGAGGCCGGCGGAAAGAAGAGTCTGGAGGGGTTGGTTGCCTGCTACGAGGCTTTGCTTGCGCAGGCGGAAAAAGCAGAATTACAGACATCATCGGAACAGCAAAAGCAGTCCATAGAAATATATGAACAGCAGCTTGCGGTGTACCGGGAGGCACTGGCAGACTGGCAGCTACCGGAAGAATGACAGGGGTGAAATTATGTCAGATGGAATGATTATTTTGATTGTGATAGCTGTATTTGTGGTTTTATCGTTGATAGCAACGATTGCGAATATAAAGGCGAAACCACCGAAACCAATCGAAAAAGGAAACTTGAATAGACCGTCTCATTACATGTACAAGACAGAGACAACATTGGATGATAAGATTGCGCATTTGTTTATACCGGAACCATTGCGTGTAGATCCGCCTCCGATGGTGGTGGATGTGGCTATGGATCTGGTTGAACAGCAGGAGCGGGAAGAACTGGCAGAAGAACGGAGACAAAAACAGATTACAGAATCCATTTTGGCACAGAACAAACGTGATTACCGTCAGGATGTGAAGTCTGGAAGAATCTGGATCTGTCCAAAATGCAGGAAGAAAAATGAAAAATACGTCACAACCTGTACCTGTGGAACGCCGAAGCCAGCAAAATAAGAAAAGATAAAAAAAGCGAGTATGCCAAATGCATACCCGCTTTTTCTGTGCGATCGTCTGTATAATATATAATACATTATGCCTGAATGATCGTATTGATGATTCCGACAGTATCTGCAAAGATCTGCTTCATCTGCGCCAGATGGTTGCGCCCCATCTCGGTAATATGATAATAGACACGCTTGGACTTCGGTGTTTTCTGTACCGTCTCCATCGTAACATCGCCCTGCTCTTTCAACCGTCCAAGTACGGGATACATAGACGCTTCCATAAGGGAGAACTGTCCATTGCTGCGCTTTTTAATTTCCTGTGCCAACTGGTAGCCGTACATCGGTTCCTCGCATAACAGCGAGAGAAGGATGATTTCTACAGAGGCTCGTTTGAGGTTTGTAATAATCGTCTGCATATTCGTCCTGCCTTATTCCTGAATTGCCCGCGATTCAACGACCACAGGTTCGTGGATTACAACGGTGTAACGTGATTTGATCAGGTCTATGAGAACATCTTGATTCTACGCACATGTCTCTCATCGTTTGAGAATGGTGTATCCACGAATTTGTCCACGATCATAAGTGCAAGACCAGGTCCGATTGTACGTGCGCCCATGCAGAGTACATTGGCGTTGTTGTGCTCGCGGGTTGCCTGTGCAGAGAAACAGTCACTGCAGAGTGCGGCGCGGACACCTTCGACCTTATTTGCAACCATGCTCATACCGATACCGGTACCGCAGATGAGAATACCCAGATCCTGCTTGCCGGCGGCGATTGCCTCTGCAACAGCCTTTCCATAGATTGGGTAGTCGCAGGATGCTGTGCTGTCACAGCCGTAATCTGTCACTTCAAATCCGCGATCCTTCAAATGCTTGATAACCTCCAGCTTGAGTTCATATCCGCCGTGGTCACTTCCAATTGCGATTGTCATATCTTAAATCCTCCTGTAATTAAATGTCAACATTGTAATTATTATATATCACATATAGTTTTATATAGTTCATCCTATATACAATGTATTGAACCTAAGAACTGCTAAAAGGCGGATTTTCAAATGCATACAAGGAATATCGCGACAAAGCATATTTCTGTTCAAGCGGTCCCTCCCTCTATACCGTTTTCGGTAGCCTTTGCTATGATTTGGCAGGTCAGCAACAAAAGTTAACTCCTGAACTGGAAGCAAAGATAGAAGAATGGTTAAGTAAAAAGCCCAAACACGAAGTTGCTCTGCCGGACAGTAGTACTAATCGCCGCACCAATTGCATCATCATTCTGGCAGAATCATTGGAAAGCTGGGTATTAGAGAAAGAAGTGGAAGGACAGGAGATCACCCCCTACTTGAACAAATTACTGAAGGATTCTACCACCATCTATGCCCCACATGTACTGACACAGGTAAAAGGCGGCCGTTCCATAGATGCCCAACTTATACTCTGCACCGGACTACTACCAATCAACAGTGGTACGTACAGCAGCCAATATCCCAACCATGTTTACCCTTCGTTGCAGAAAGCCATGCACGAAAAAAATCATTCGCGCAACTATCTGTTAACCATAGATAAGATATCCACCTGGAACCAGGGCCCCATAGCCCAAAGCTTCGGCATGGATACAATTATCGCCTATCATGATTTCGAACTGACGGAAGCTTTCGGTACCCACAAACGTACCGGAGACGGCTCATTCTTTGCTCAATGTCAGGAAAAGATAGAAAAAGGGGAGATATGGAAAGAAGGGGAAAACGCATATATGCAGCTTATTACCTATTCCGGTCATGCTCCATTCATATTACCGGAATATCTCAGAGAGATTTCATTCTCCTCTGACATTCCGGAGAAGATGGGTAACTATATGATCACTGCCCGCTACACAGATAAAGCTATCGGTAAATTCGTGGAGTATCTGAAAACACTCCCTCAATATAAGGAAACGCTGATTGTAATAACAGGAGATCACGAAGGTTTAGCGTCTTATCGTGCAGAACTATGCGAAAGTCCCGGTGGCAAAGGTATCGTGTCCGACAAGCAGTTTACTCCTTTCATCGTTGTCAACTCTCCCATAGGTATGCGTTACGATGAAGTGATGGGACAAATAGATATGTATCCCACCCTACTGAACCTACTTCAACTTGACGACTACTATTGGACCGGCCTCGGAGAAAGTATCCTCAACCCTGAAAAGAAAGAATTTGCTGTAGGTTCACAGATGAATGTGGAAGGAGAAGGATATAGTCCGGAAGATGAGGATTTTGCAAAGGAGGCATATAATATTTCGGATGAGATGATACGGTTTAATTACTTTGGAAAAAAGTAAGATAATAAAGAAAGCGTTCCATGTTTTTAAGAATCTTTGTTTGGAGAAACAGCAGAAAGGGCGTACCTTTGTTTGCATTCAAACCAAACTTCTAAAAAGGCATCAGTTATGGAAGAATATATAGCACCGAACAGAAAACGCATCCCCTACGGCATGATGAACTTCGCCGTGATTCGCCGTGATGATTGTTATTATGTAGACAAGACCCGCTTTATTCCCATAATAGAAGACGCGGATAAGTTTTTCTTCTTCAT
>OGNU01000612.1_pt1 | contig 14682 bp, 17 predicted proteins | sample 1573581 | NCBI WGS metagenome assembly OGNU01 (sample SAMEA2581992, study PRJEB24529) | metagenome | biome: Human gut stool | place: China | collected 2011 | reverse complement strand
AAGCCTCTCCCTTTGGGAGAGGTGTCACCGCAGGTGACGGAGAGGGCAAGCCCGGTGCGATAGAGCCGCCGCACACCGATGGGCAAAAGCCTTGGTCAGAGCGATGCTGTCGCAACGCGGATAAGTCCCTGTCAACATCCTTGCCCTCTCAGGCGCTTCGCGCCAGCTCTCCCAAAGGGAGAGCCTTCAACGGCTTTATCCCACACTTTTTGTCATTTTCATCGTCTTTTTTGCCGAAACCCCTTGCCAAATGGCGCGGGATTGGGTAAAATAAATAGAGATATGCGTAATGCATCTGAGACATTAAACTAATGGAGGAATTCCTATGATTTCTGCAGGCGAGTTTCGCAATGGCGTGACCTTTGAGCAGGACGGCCAGGTTCTTCAGGTCGTTGAGTTCCAGCACGTCAAGCCCGGCAAGGGCGCTGCCTTTGTCCGCACCAAGACCAAGAACGTCATCACCGGCTCTGTGGTCGAGACCAGCTACAACCCGACCGCTAAGTTCCCTCAGGCTTTCATCGAGCGCAAGGACGTGACCTACAGCTATGAGGATGGCGATCTGTACCACTTCATGGACAACGAGACTTACGATGACATCCCCGTCAACGCAAGCGACGTCCCCGAGAACTTCAAGTTCTGCAAAGAGAACGAGCTGTGCAAGCTGCTGAGCTACAAGGGCAAGGTCTTCAGCGTCGAGATCCCCAACTTCATCGAGCTGGAAGTCACCCAGACCGAGCCGGGTGTCAAGGGCAACACCGCCACCAACACCCTGAAGCCCGCTACCGTCGAGACCGGTGCTGAGATCCGCGTCCCCCTGTTCATCAACGAGGGCGACCACATCCGCATCGATACCCGCACCGGCGAGTATATGGAGCGCGTCTGATTTTCTGACGACGATAAGACCGGGCAGCGGGCGACCGTTTGCCCGGTTTTTTCTTAAAAAGAAGAGCTGTTTTGCGATAGGAGGTATTCCCTATGAAGGAAAAAGCTGCATACCTGAAGGGCCTGATCGACGGCCTCGGCATTGATGAGAACACCAAAGAAGGCAAGGTCATCAAGGCCATGAGCGAGCTGCTGAGTGAGATGGCAGAGACCGTGGACAGCATCGACGAGGATGTCACCCACGCCTACGACCAGATCAACGACCTGAGCGAAGAGCTGGAAGACCTTGAAGCAGACCTGTACGAAGACGAAGATGCCGAGGACGAAGAGGACGACTCTGACGACTCTGACGACTCCGACGACGAGACCGAGGCAGACGACGATGACGACAACGCCGACGTGGCCGGTGAGCCTTATTATGAGGTGGCTTGCCCTGCCTGCGGCAAGACCGTCTACGTGAGCGAGGACGACCTGGACGCCGGTGAGGCCATCTGCCCCAGCTGCAAGGTGGCTTTCGAGGTGGCTCTGGAAGACCCCGAGGACGACGAGGCCGCTGAGAACGACGGCCCCGTGCAGTACGAAGTGACCTGCCCCGCCTGCGGCGCCACCTCTGTGGTGGACGAAGAGGCCCTGCTGGACGGCGACCCTGTCTGCCCCAGCTGCGGCAAGCCGCTGGACTTTGAGGTAACGGAGGAGTAATTCTCCGCCTCCCGAAAGCACAAGATAAAAAGCGCCCCCGGAACTCAGATCCGAGTTCCGGGGGCGCTTTGCTCTTTATAAGGTACGGAGAAGCGGCTTACATCTTCTCAGGGACGTTGATCTTGAACATGGTGAGCACGTTGAAGATGACGTTCTTGACGCCGATGCAGAGGGCCAGACGGGCCTGCTGGACGGCGGGGTCTGCGCCCTGGATGCGGCAGCTGCCGTAGAAGCGGTGGAAGGCGCTGGCCAGGTCGATGACGAAGCGGTTGATGCGGCTGGGGTCGTACTTCTCGGCGGCCATGACGATCTCCTGCGGGAAGGCGGCCAGCATCCGGATGAGGTCCATCTCGGAAGGCTCGGTCAGCAGGGTGGCGTCGATGTTCTCAGCGCCTGCGAAGGCCACGCCCTCGCTCTCCATCTTCTTGAGGATGGAGCAGATGCGGGCGTGAGCGTACTGGACGTAGTAGACCGGGTTGTCGTTGTCGGTCTTGACGGCCTGGTCCAGGTCGAAGTCGATGCCGCTGCCGGCGTCGTGCATATTGAACAGGAAGCGTGCGCTGTCGATGGGGACTTCTTCCAGCAGGTCGGTCAGGGTGATGGCGTTGCCGGTGCGCTTGGACATCCGGACGGGCTGACCGTCCCGCATCAGGTTGACCATCTGCATCAGCACGACGTCCAGATCCTCGCCGTGGAGGCCGATGGCATCCATAGCGCCCTTCATGCGGGCGACGTGGCCGTGGTGGTCAGCGCCCCAGACGTCGATGGCCTTGGCGAAGCCGCGGGTGGCCAGCTTGTTGTAGTGGTAGGCGATGTCGGCGGCAAAGTAGGTGGGGATGCCGTTGGCACGGACGAGGACTTCGTCCTTGGCCTCCTCCTCGGTGCCGTCGTCGGTCTTCTTCTTGTTGACGGTGCCGTACTTGGCAGCGTACTGGGCGCTGCGGTACATGATAGCACCGTCCTCGGCCTTGTAGCAGGCACCCAGCTCCAGCAGCTTATCTACCACAGCCAGAACTGCGCCGGACTCGTGCAGGGTGCTCTCGTGGAACCAGACATCGTAATCAATGCGGTACTTGCCGAGGTCGCGCTTCAGTGCGGCGATGTTCTTGGGCAGGGCATAGGCCACCAGTGCGTCCTTCAGGGCGGCAAAGGCCTCGCTCTCGAACAGAGCTTCCTCGCTCAGCCCGGAGCAGGCGGCAACGTACTTGTCGCCGTTCAGCTGGGCAAACTCACCGGCCCGGGAGCTTATTGCAAACGGCACCACGCGGGTGTGCATGTTCTCCTCTCTCCACACGGACGCCACGCTGATCCTGATGGAGGAACTGGAGAAGGCCGGCGTCACCGGCTACGTGGGCAAGGTGACACGTTCCTTCGTACGACCCATACCTGCGATGATCACATCGTAATCGCCAGCATCGAGTGACATTCCGATGGAATCCCATTCTACCTTGTGGATTTCCAATGTCTTACCCATCTGCTTTGCAAGCTTCTCTGCTACAATTACGTCATATCCATATGCATACATGTTTGTTCCGTAGATTGGAACTGCCTTTTCACCATTTGCAAGCTCATCCGTTTCCTGTGACCAGTTGAATGGAGCATATGCACATTCCATTCCGACTCTTAATACACTGTCATCACTGGATGAATCCTTCTTTCCACAACCGGTAAGAGATGTCAATGCCAATGTTGCTGCAAGCACCATGCTGATTAATTTTCTTTTCTTCATAAACATCATCCTCTCTTTCTTCTCACATTTTTCTTAATTTTCTTAAGTCCTTACCTTTGACTTGGCTGTATTATGTGCCTGTAACGTTATTTTGTCAACACAGATAAGGGATTTCCTAATTTATTTAAAGTTTTGGGGAGTTCATTTTTTATTTTTAGAAAAATAGAGAGGTTTTCTTATTATTTTTATGTTGTTGCGCAGCTTTATCAAGTTGAATTTTATTTTTGCTTGTGTTTCCTTTGTGTAAATCAATTTACAGTTGTTTTTATCAAGCTTTGTTTTTTGTCAATTTCTTTACACCCGTCATAAACAAAAAAGCAGCCGTTTTTTTCCCGACTGCATTCTTCTTGTATATGAAACTTAATATCGAATTGTATGGTTCTTCTTTTCCTCTGACCAGTAACACTGTTCCTGCACGGGGCAGTCAAAACAGTTTCTAGACTGCTTATCCGCATCATACAGCAATGTTGCAAGCGATCTTGCCTGCTCACTCGGTGCCTTATGTCTGCCGATTGCATCACAGATTTCAGCACATTCATGCTCTGTATATCCACATGCCAGAAGGATAGGTCGTGCCAGCTCGGCTCCCGCCTCATGATGGGATTTCCCGGAAGCATACTCCTCACATCTTCCGATATCGTGCAGCAATGCCATTGCATAGATCACATCCTGCCGGAAGGAAAGTCCCTGTTCCAGATTCTTTATATATCCGATTCTTGCCACATCCAGACTATGCTCGATTCCATGCAGGCAGAACACACGCGTGCGTTCCTGCTCCCTGATCCGACGCATATACACCTGAAATTCCGGATGCGCGAGAATTTTATCTACTCGCTCCATTGTTTTCATCTCCGCTTTCTAATTGCAGATACTCTGCCAGAAAAGATAACGAACCACTCACGAGAATGACACCCGTTTCTCCCGCCTGTTCTCTTGCCTTTTGCAGTGCTTCCGCGCTCGTATCCGCAAGCAGGACCGGTACGCCCTGCGCCTGTATCAACGGTGCCAGAATCTCTTTCGGCAGGCCGCGCGGTGTATCTGGTGTGATCACAACTGCCGCTGCCATCGTCGGTGCCAGAATCTCCACCATCTTCTCGTATTCCTTATCTTTCAGTACTCCTATTATATAGATTACCCTGCGGTTTGTAAAATATTTTTCCACCGATGTACGCAAATATTCCCACGCTGCTACATTGTGCGCACCATCCACATAGATATACGGATGCTCCGCCACCTTCGTCATACGCCCCAGCCATACCGTCTGTGCGATTCCCTTATGAATGGCTGTTTCTTCTATATATAGTGTACGCAGCACCGTGATTGCTGTCTGTGCATTCGCAATCTGATGCTCTCCTAAAAGCGGGATATGATATGGTTGTTGCCGTTGATCCATATCCGCATCCATATTGGATTCATCTGGATTCGTTCCACAATCCACCACCTCAGTGCCATCCAGATTCATCTGCACAACTTCCCAGTCTGATGGATTCACTTCTATATAAGAAGCATGTTGTACTTCGCATATCTCCCGTAATACTTTCGATACTTCTGGCACCTGCGGTGCGGAGATCACAGTTGTATACGGCTTGATGATACCTGCTTTCTCTGTTGCAATCTTCGTCAGAGTATCGCCTAAGAACTGCATATGATCCATGCTGATCTGTGCGAACACGCAGATTTCCGGTTTTGCAAGCACATTCGTCGCATCTTGGCTTCCACCCATGCCACATTCGAGCAATACATAGTCAACGTGGTTTCTCGCAAAATACAGAAACGCAACCGCCGTCTCAATCTCGAATACAGTGGGACTGGCAAACCCATCCGTCTCCATTGTCTCGATCACCGCTGCAACCTCTGTGAGCAACACCGCAAATTCATCCTCTGTCATATAGCGTCTGTCAAGCTGGTACCGTTCCAGATACGTCAGAATTGTCGGGGAAATATATCGTCCCACATGATACCCTGCAGCAAGCAGGCTTTCCTGTACAAACGCAAAAATAGAGCCCTTCCCGTTTGTCCCGGCGATGTGCAGTGTCCTGCACGCATCCTGTGGATTGCCGAGTCTCCGTAAGAGCTCCTTTACCTGTGTCAGGCCAGGTACAATGCCCAGCCTGCTTTTTTCTTCAATGTAATTTTGTGCTTCTAAGTAGTTCAATTATTTGTCTCCCTTATATTCTACATGCTGCACTGGCTTTGTAGAATCATCAATCGGACAAATCTCATATCCTTCATCCTTCAAAGTCTGAATCAATGCCGGAAGTGCTTCGATCGTTGCATGATTGTTCTGCAGATCATGCATCAAAATCACGGAATCGCCGGCATTGGCATGTACATACCCAAGTATATTATCATTTAACTCACTTGGTGTCAAAGATGCATCCACTGCATCACCTGACAGGGAATTCCAGTCATAATAAACGATACCCTCGTCATGCAGATATCCGATCAGATCCTGAATATCTACCTTACTTACCTGGTTCGAACTTCCACCCGGGAAGCGGTACAGATGCGTATCCACACCTGTCTGTTCCTGTATGTAATCGTGAATCTTCGTCACGTCTTCCTCGAAGCTTTCCTGACTTGCATATACCTGATCGTACACATGACTGTAAGAATGCATTCCGATCGAATGTCCTTCGTCAACGATCCGCTTGTAATACTGCTGTGCTTCCTTATCATCATTGTAAACAACAAAGAATGTTGCCTTCACATTGTTTTCCTTCAACACATCCAAGAGTTCTCCGGTGTATGTACTTGGTCCATCATCGAAAGTCAAGTATACTTTCTGTCCATTGTAGTACGTCTGTTCCGGTACATCACTGGCTGCTTCCGTCGTCGCCTCTGCATCGTCCGTGGTTTTGTTTGAACCATCGCCATTGTCTGTCAGAGCTACGTGCACACCTTCCGAACCCTTTCCAAGATCTCCATACGCCATCTGCTCACTCGTCATCGTCTCCGTCGATTCATCGATCAGTCCGATGTTTGTACTGACCAGATTCTTTCCTTCCTCCACCCGGTCAACCAGATTCTCTATCCGGTGATCGAGCCGGTTCATCTTCACCATCAGGAACATACACAACGTAATCGGGATCGCACATACGACCAGAAATGTTACCATCAACATCCGCTTAAAGCTCCGTACCTTTCGTTTGTGTGTGTTTGCCTCTTCCATCTCTTGTGCTTCGGAAATTTCTTTCTCATATTCAGTTAAAGTTTTTTTCTTGTCTTCCATAAAATTTTCCTTTACATTCTCTATATATTGTGGTACATTACCTGTGTAATACAAATTACCATTTGCAGCCTTGGGACATTCCCGAAAAAAAGGTTGCAATTTTTATATTATAAAATTCTATGAGTTATGTCAAGCAAATTTTATTTTTTCTTAATCTTTTGTAACACTTTTGTAATATAATTCCCGCCACTTACGGCCTTCCTCCTGCATACCCTGTGTCAGTTTTGCCAGCTCGTCATATTGCTGTTTATACCGCTGCTCCATATTTTTTACTGTTGATTTCAACCGTGACTCATAATCCTCCTGCGTCTTTCGAATTGCTTCATTATAATTCTTATCATTTTCTTTACATCGTTTTTCAAGTTCTTGCATTGTCTGTTCTTTACATAATATATATTCCGACAGACTTATGTCTCCTAGTCGTGATACATCCACGGCATATATCCGCGGTTTGGCTTCCGTTGCTAATTTATATAGAAGATAACTGACTTCCCCGTGCTGTAAAATCTCATATCGTTCAATCCTCTCTGTACCATATACCAATCTCTGAACCTTCCTCTCTCCCAGTGGATTTATCACATACAGACTATCCGTGCCATTTCCCGGATCTGCCATGCGATACCATACATAAAGCTGTGTCCGTTCTCCTGCGACTGGTGCGATCCGAACCGTAGAGATACTCCCCCAGTCGTCACCCTTCACAAGTACCAGTCGTCCTTCCGCAAAAAGCTTATCCCACATTAAAACATTTTCTGTGTTGACATATGCCACATAGATTTCATCCTCCCAGAACAGACTTACACCACAGGAATGATAATCCCGGCATAAACTGCCCCATTGCACTGTCCTGCCCGTCCCAATCACCTGTGCTAAGATCTGATTTCCCTCCTCATAAAGTAAAATCCGTTTATCTCCTTTCCATCTATAAACCGCTTCCACGTTTTCCTCCCAATTCTTTCTTTTACAAATATATTGCCGGAATCGAACAAAAATGCATATTCTGAATATATTATTGTAAGCATATTTGAAAGGAAACGAACATGTCTAAATGCTGTGGCTGTAACAAGAAAGTCTTAAGTAATGCAGTTGCTAACAACACCGATTCCTGCACATGCAGCTTAACAGATAACTGTACCGATGTATGTGTCACACCTCAATGTGGTGACCCAAAGCTGCTCACGGTACTTGTTCCTGTTATCTACGACGAGATTGGCATCAATGTATGCCGGACAATTCCGCTTGCAACCCTGCTTGCAGATTATCCAACAGCAGCATATATCCGGGCAGAGGTTACAAACATCACCTTTGCAACAGGGGCAGCACCTTCCGTAACAATCAAGCCGATTGCCGGACGTCCAAACTGCTACGAGCTGACACTCACAAACCTGACTGTGGATTTTGTCATCTATGTCTATGACTGCTGCAAACGGCTGCTTGCAACCCTCCCTGTCACAGGTGTTGTCTATCTCCCTTCCGCAACAACCGATCCGGAATACGATGAAGATACCAATCCTACTTCCGTAACCATGCAGCTGTTTGCCCCATATGGTGTCACCTACACGGATACGACTGTAGCAACACCAAACCTGAACTTTATCGGATTCCTCTCCACGAACGGAACGGTTTCGCAGGGACTGAATCTGATGGCAATGTCCAAAGTATTAAACTTCGATATTGCAAATGCGGAAATGACGGTAGGACTTACCCTGATCGTGAAATCCATCTACTACAACCAATACCGGATCCCTCACAACGGAAAAGCGCTCGTATCCAAGGGCACGCTTGCAAGTCCGGAGGAGTCTGTCTGCATGAGCTTTGTAAGCGGAAGCCTCTTAGACCGGAACATCAAGCCATTGGAGCTTTGCAATCCGCTTGACCAGAAGCGAAACTGCGAAAGCTGTACCGATCCCGATGACTGCACCTGTCTGACACCGTCGGATTGAATTTCAAAAATTACCGGAAATTGGTAAAATAATCTCCTTATTTAGGTTCATACTATTTTTATAGAATGAAAACTAGATAAGGAGTGTTTTATTATGAAGAAATTTAAAACAACCGCTGCCATTGCAGCAACTGCTATGATGCTTTCTATCTGTATGTGTGGATGTGGTATGGATGAGACGAGCAAGGATAATGCAACCACTTCGGAACAGACACAGATGACAACCGAAAATAACAACGCAACTGGCGGAAATGCAACAAATTCCAATGGCGTTGGAAATGGAATCAAAGATGCCGCGGACGGTGTCGGCGAAGGTGTCAAGGACGCAGCAGAAGGCGTTGGTGAAGGCGTCAAGGATGCTGCCGAAGGTGTCGGAAATGGTGTCAAGGATGCTGTGGACGGCGTGGAAGATGCCGTAGATGGAAATCAGAGTAAGCGATAATAACAAAGAAAAAGGTTCCGCCTGTGGTATAGTTTTCATACCGCAAACGGAGCCTTGTTTTATTTTTTATCGTCCGGTTTCACCTGAAAGGATGGCTCGATCTTATTCATCATCCGGTCATATTGTTCGTACATTTTCTGTACACTGTTTTCTAACAGGTAATAATGCATCACATAAGGAATCAGCAGCACCAAAAGCGCAAACACAAGCGCAACGATGATCAGTGAGCCGCTAAAATTCAAATACAAGATTGAAATCACAGTTGCCAATGCAAACAGTGCCATGACAATAAGGTGTACCTGCCGCTCATGTGCAAAAAACGCGATCTGTACAAGATGCTTTTCCTTCTCATGTTCCCAGTCGACATCCTCTTTTTCTAACAGCGCATCAATATATGCCAGATATTCAGTAATTCGTTTTTTCATATTTCATTCCTCCAGACCATATAGCTATATTTGATTTTTTCGTTTCCTTATTGTATTTCTGTATTCACTTTCATTTCTTCATTATATCGCTGTCTGCATAAATATTCCATAGTCATATGTATATTTCCGTGCTATAATAAGGGTGCATTTTTATGCGCATACATAAGGAGGAAATTATGCCAGACAACAACGGAAATAATCAGAATAACAACGACGATGATGAGTACGAAAAGTATTGCTATCTCTGTCGCAGACCGGAATCCGAGGCCGGTCCATTTATCCGGATGCCGGGAAATATGTATATCTGCAACGACTGTATGCAGAAAAGTTTCGACTCCTTCAACAACGGAGCGATGCAGTTTTTAGACCTCTCCAAGATGCCGAATATCAACATGTCGCAGTTCATGCCATTTGATGATATCCCGACTTCCCAGAAGGTCAAAAAGAAGAAAAAACAGAAGGAAGAAAAGGAACAAAAACCACTCACAATGGCAGATGTTCCAGCCCCACATAAGATCAAGGCAATGCTTGACGAATATGTCGTCGGACAGGAATACGCAAAGCGTGCCATGTCCGTTGCCGTCTACAACCATTACAAGCGTGTGATCACAGACACAATGGATGACATTGAGATTGAAAAATCCAACATGCTCATGCTCGGGCCTACCGGCTGTGGTAAAACCTATCTGGTTCAGACGATTGCCAAAATTCTGCAGGTGCCACTCGCAATCACCGATGCGACCACGCTGACTGAGGCTGGTTATATTGGCGATGATGTAGAAAGCATTCTCTCCAAACTTCTTGCCGTTGCGGACAATGATGTTGAAAAAGCCGAGCGTGGAATCGTCTTCATCGATGAGATCGATAAGATTGCGAAGAAGAAAGAGACGCGCAGCCGTGATGTCAGTGGAGAGTCTGTACAGCAGGGACTTCTGAAGATCTTAGAAGGTGCCGAGGTTGAGGTACCTGTCGGTTCCGGTAGCAAGAATGCCATGACGCCGATGACAACGATGAATACACGGAATATCTTATTTATCTGCGGTGGTGCATTCCCGGATATCGAGGACATCATCAAGCAGCGTCTGAACAAACAGTCTTCTATGGGCTTTGCCGCAGACCTGAAGGATAAATATGACAAGAACGATAACCTGATCAAGGAAGTAACAACGGAAGATCTGCGTGAATTCGGTATGATTCCAGAGTTCCTTGGTCGTCTCCCAGTGCTTTTCACTCTGGATGCGCTGGACAAGGACATGTACATCAAGATCTTGAAGGAGCCAAAAAATGCAATTCTCAAACAGTACAAGAAACTGCTTGCATTGGATGAGGTAGATCTGGAATTCGATGACAGTGCCTATGAAGCAATCGCAGAAAAAGCGATGGAGAAAAAGACAGGTGCCCGCGCACTCCGTGCGATCATCGAGAAATTCATGATGGATATTATGTATGAGATTCCGCGCGACGATAACATCGGTCGTGTCACCATCACCGGCGATTATATCAATGGCAAGGGCGCACCGATCATCGAATTACGTGGTACCAATATTTAAACGACAGGATCAGGAGGTATCAAGATGAAAAAAGTGGAAGTAATCATCCGACCTGAGAAGCTGGATGACATGAAAGAGATTTTGGATGAATGCAGCACAACCGGAGCTATGGTCAGCAATATCATGGGCTACGGTAACCAGAAGGGATATAAGTCCCAGCACCATAACGGCGATTATTTCGTCAATCTTCTCCCGAAACTGAAGGTTGAGACCGTTGTCTCCGATGATGTATGCGAGAAGTTGATCGCCATGGTTACAGAACGTATTCCAACCGGAAGTTATGGGGATGGTAAGATTTTTGTATATAATATAGAAGATGCTGTACGTATTCGTACCGGAGAGCGCGGAGATGATGCTCTATGATGACTGCGATCATCGCACATCGGGGTGCTTCGGCACTCGCCACCCACGAAAACACATTGGAGGCGTTTCAGATTGCGATCAATCTGCAGGCAGATTTTGCAGAGTTTGATATCCGTCGAACGAAGGATCATCAGTTGATTGCATTTCACAATCCAGATTTAAACGGCACGGATATCCGCCAACTTACCTATGACGAAATCTGTAGAATCACCGGCACACACGGTTACCGGGTTCCGCTTTTACAGGAAGTATTGGAGCTGTGCCGCGGAAAAATCAAGCTGGATATCGAGTTAAAAGAAACTGGATATGAACAGAAAATCATTGATCTGGTGGAACGCTATTATGATTACTCCGATTATATGATGAAGTCATTTATTGACCGCTCGGTACTTCGTATCAAGGAGATTGATCCGAACATCAAAGCGGGGTTGCTGATTGGGACACCACGTAACACGGTTGTCCACCGGTTAAACGAATATTTTCCGCTTCACCGGTTACATGTATGCAAGGCAGATTTTATCTCCCCGCATTTCCAGTTCGTGACACGGGAATTTCTCCTGCGCATGCATCTGCATCGCAAAGAAGTTTATGCATGGACAGTCAACGATATTGCAAAAATGAGCAAACTTATCCGCAAAGGTGTCGATGGTATCATCACCGACCGACCGGATTTTGGATTACAGGCACGCATGGCTTTTGAATAATCAGACATGCAAAAACAGAAAGGATGAACAAGCATGAAATACAAAGTTGGATTTATTGGTTGTGGAAATATGGCAAGCGCCATTATCGGCGGATTGAAGGCACACGCCGGAATCGATGCTTCGGAAATCATCGCAGCAGATGCATCGGAAGCTGCACGTGAGAAAGCAAAGGAAACCCTTAGTATCTGTACAACTGCATCGAATACGGAAGTATCCACACAGGCAGACGTATTATTCTTATCCGTAAAACCTCAGTATTACGAGACGGTGATCTCAGAGATCCAGCCAACACTTCCTGCCGGTCAGATCATCGTTACGATCGCACCGGGCAAGACACTGGCTTGGCTTGGAGAGCGGCTTGGTGATGTAAAGATCGTTCGTACCATGCCAAATACACCAGCCCTTGTCGGAGAAGGCATCACAGGTGTCTGCAAGAACAACCTTGTCACAGAAGATGAATTTGCATATGTATTGAAATTACTGAGTAGCTTTGGACTTGCCGAGGCAATCCCTGAATCCCTGATGGATGCTGTTGTCTCTGTCAGCGGCAGTTCGCCAGCTTATGTATTTCTGTTTATCGAAGCGATGGCTGATGCAGCAGTAGCCGATGGTATGCCACGGGCACAGGCATATAAATTCGCAGCCCAGGCGGTACTCGGAAGTGCAAAGATGGTTTTAGAGACTGGAAAGCACCCTGCAGAACTCAAAGATATGGTATGCTCTCCTGCCGGAACCACTATCGAAGCGGTTCGTGTCTTAGAAGAAAAAGGATTCCGCGGGGCTGTCATGGACGCCATGAAAGCCTGCACTGCAAAAGCGAAGGGAATTTAACACCCTTCGTCTTGATAAAAAAGAAGCACTTGATCAATTTCATCGAGTGCTTCTTTTTTATGAAAGGTTTTGGGAATACAAATTATAATGAGAAAGAACCCTCTGTTCCATCTGCTGTATAGTATACCATATTTGTCTCTGGCTGATAGTATACGTTCAACTCCTTGATTGCTTTCTTTCCACTTGCCTCTGCTGCCTTTGCTGCGATATCTTCTGTGGAAACCTGACCACCCTGATACTCAACAAAAAGCTTTACTGCCTTAGGAGCGGTTGCCTTAGCTGGAGCTGCTTTCTTTGCAGGTGCTTTCTTAGCTGGAGCTGCTGCCTTCTTTGCTGGCTCTGCTTTCTTAGCTGGAGCTGCTGCTTTCTTTGCTGGCTCTTCCTTCTTAGCTGGAGCTGCTGCCTTTGCAGGTGCTGCCTTCTTTGCTGGAGCTGCTTTCTTTACTTCTTCCTTAGCTGGAGCTGCTGCCTTTGCAGCTTCTACCTTTGCCATAGTTGCATCAACTGTTGCTTTCTTTACTGCCATGATCCATTCCTCCGTAAATATGTATGTATATTTTTTAGTAATACTATGTTGTCTTTGATTTCTTTTGTTGACATGATATTACGCCACTTTCCTTGAATTTGCAAGGCTTTTTGGGATTTTCTTAAGTATTTACCAATTGATTTGCGCTTTCATGAAAAAAAGAGGACATTTTGCACAATGATTTTCTATTGACTTTTCACCCCGACAAGACTACTATAAACGACGGCTTTTATTGCCTGTAATTGATTATATGGAAAAGGAGTTCTTTCTATGTCTACGCAAAAACGGAACATCTGGCTGGACAATGTAAAAGGATTTTTGATCATCTGTGTTGTCGCTGGACATTTTTTAGAGAGCGGAATTGATTATCATTCCAACATGTGTAAATCTTTATTTTTGTTTATTTACAGTTTTCACATGCCTTTATTTGTATTTGCAAGTGGATTGATGTGCGAGCATGCGATTCAGACAAAGGAACGCTTCTGCAAAAAACTTGCGAATTTTGCAGGTCTGTATGTCCTGTTGAAGCTGCTGATCTTTCCATTCCAACGGCTGACCAGTCCCGGACTTACATTTTCACTTGTGAAAACCGACGGCGTTCCGTGGTACCTTTTCGCCATGTGTGTATTCTATACATGTGCCTATCTGCTTCGCCATGTCGATAAGCGCAAAATCTTAGCCATCGCAGTTTTGGCTGCACTTCTGGCTGGCTATGACAACGGAATCGGGGATGTATTTGCTTTTTCCCGGTGTCTTGTATTCTTCCCATGGTTTGTGCTCGGGTGGATGTGCAATGTGAACAAATTAGAATACCAGCTTCACCGTCCGGTTATGCAGATTCTTGCATCGGTGACCGTCCTTGCATTTTTTATTATTTGCCGTTTAAATATTGACAGTTTTTACATCTTCCGCCGCTTCTTCACCGGCAGAAGTTCATATGAAGCCCTGTTGGACGATGCTGGTGAGGTCGGTATTTTATTCCGGCTATCCGCATATATGATCACATTTATTATTGGTGTATGTATTTTAAGTATCATCCCAAGGCATAAGATATTCCATTTAGATGCTCTCGGAAAAGAATCCATGTCGATTTATTTCTTCCATCGTCCGGTTCTCTTCTATCTGGAATACGTGGAGACATATCCGTTCCTGTATCAGCATTTTCATGGATGGGCAAATATTTTATGGCTTATCATCGCGATAATTCTCGTGATCATACTTGCACAGCCACTGTTCGAAAAGCCATTCAAAATCTACAATGCATGGATTCAGCAAAGGGTTCATGTTTCCTGAATCATCTTGTATCCGGTGAAACCTTATAGCAAAAGGCGGTCTGCACATAACATACAGACCGCCT
>OGNU01000610.1_pt1 | contig 14694 bp, 12 predicted proteins | sample 1573581 | NCBI WGS metagenome assembly OGNU01 (sample SAMEA2581992, study PRJEB24529) | metagenome | biome: Human gut stool | place: China | collected 2011 | reverse complement strand
TGCTTATTCTCTATATTCACCCAAGTACCTACTAATGGAGAATTATTTTCATTTTCATCATTATCGTCACTACTGCAAGCAACAAAATTCACACTCATAATCACGGCAATTATTGCCATTCCAATAAATCTTAATGTTTTCATTTTAAAATAGTTCTAATTATTTACTTACTAGGATTAACTTCGTTATCATCTAAATCACCTCCATTAAAGCTCATATCAACATTCTCACTTTCCATTGAAGTATCTTCTTCCTTAACCCCTAATGAAGAATCTGTACTGCTACCATTTACATTTATGTTAATAGTAGTCATCACATTACGTTTAGCCGTTACTACCTTCTCAAATGTTTGAGTTGCTCCGTTACCTCGTACCCACATCAATTTTATCGTGAAATCTTCTGTATACTTTTCAACTTCCCAACATCTATAAACATCATAAAATGTATACATAGAGGACATTTCTACAGTATCTTCGTTTGATGATATTTTAATATTAGGATTAATACTATAACTATCAACAGAAAGCGTGCCGTCTGTTGGAGGTGTTACGACAAATTTAAATCCAAATGCTGTACGCTTCAAATCAATATTAGCAACTCCTTCTTTTGTTGGTACGTAATCAATAAGTTCACCATAAAACCTATCTGTCTTGGGATAACGACAAATACCATATCTATCATCAATGTTTATTGTACCTTCCCGTAATCCAACAAAACGAGCGTAGGTAGTAGTGGATATATTAAACTTATTTTCTAAAGTAACACTTTATAACAGCCATCAACGACTATGTGCAACGCACCAAGCGCTATCTCTCATTCGAGATGGAAGTCATCCCCGAACTGAAAAACACCAAAAGCCTCTCTATGGAAGTTCAGAAGGAAAAAGAAGGGGAACTGATACTGAAAGCTCTCCAGCCGGGAGATGTGGTCGTACTGCTGGACGAAGGTGGAAAAGAGATGCGCTCCATAGAGTTTGCAGACTATATGAAGCGCAAGATGAATACCGTAAACAAACGGCTGGTATTTATTATCGGAGGCCCTTACGGATTCTCTCAAAAAGTATACGAAGCGGCACACGAGAAGATGTCCCTCTCACGCATGACCTTTTCCCATCAGATGGTACGCCTCATTTTTGTGGAACAACTCTACAGGGCAATGAACATACTAAATGGGGGGCCGTATCATCATGAATAATTAAAATGCTCGGGCAGCCAGCGTACAATAGAGCGCAACACTATGCGGTGTTCTACGCAAGGTTTGATGTACACTTGTAAAGGTGCTGCCCGTTCAGCTCAATAGCAATACTCACCACATTCTCACAGGTAAACAAGGAGTAAGGCAGAGTGTTCGTCCATCCTCCCACCATATCCATACGTACGGAGCTATGCCCCCCATACTATCTGGAATGGCTTTTCCAATCAAGTTCGTTATTTAAAACAGAGAAAAGAATTGATTAAGAGTTAAGAATTGTCGAAAAAATATTATTAAGGATTCTTAGTAAATTTCTCAGTAATAAAAGATGGAAATACACATGAACAGATACAAACAATTAATAGCGTGCAATACACGATACTAACAACATGTCGTGCAAGAAGTTAACAACGTGTCATACAAAAAATAAATATCGTGTTTGCAGGATATTAACCTCCTGCAAACACGATATTTATTTGCTTTTATACAAAGCTATACGAGGCTGACCACCTGCTGCAACAGCCCCGGCAATTCAAAAGTAGCATTCTTGATATCCGAAATCCGGTTCTTGCCTTCTGTCGTAAGAAAAAAACGCATCTGACGCTTATCTTCCTTACCTATCAGACGGGTAATGAGTTTCTTTTCCTCTACGGAACGAATGACCTTTGAAGTGTTGGAGGCAGACAAACCCAGTGCCTCAGCTATCTTACTGGAGGTAAGCTTAGGAGTATTGAGCAGCGTGCACAACAGCATTCCTTCATTCAGTGACAAATCGTACATCTGCGTAAACTGCACCTCGAATTCGGCAATAGCCCGATAAATATCACGAATTTTACATAAAGTCTCCATATCTTTTTCTCCTATATAAATAAGTTCACATTTGCTTTGTCCGCACGTTCCATATAGGTAGCCACGCCACCGATGGTTACTTCATCCAGAAGTTCTTCGTGCCGGATGCCCATCATATCCATAGACATCTGGCAAGCGATGAATTCCACTCCTTGCGCCAATGCTTGCGAGCGCAACGACTCCAGAGAATCCACACCCTTGCGCTTCATCAGGAAGCGCATCATGCGACTGCCCATGCCAAACATATTCATCTGCGACAACTTCAGTTTCAAAGAACTGGCCGGCAGCATCATGCCGAACATCTTGCCGAAGAAATCTTTCTGCACGCTGGGTTTCTGCACTTTCTTCAAGACGTTCAGTCCCCAGAAGGTGAAGAAAATGGTTACTTTCTGTCCCGTTGCCGCTGCTCCGTTTGCCAAAACGAAGGTTGCCAGCGCTTTGTCCAGGTCGTCACTGAACAGAATCAGCGTCTTTCCCCTCCCCCCGGCTACGGGAGTGTTGGAAGCGGATGTACAAGCCGGAGCGCCTTTTTCGATGACTACCGTATAGCGTCCTTTCTCGTCATGCTTCTCTATCAATTTATTTCCCGTTGTATCGCACCAGGCAGAGGCGTCGCGGGCAAAACCGGCATCGGTAGCCACAATCTCCACACGCTCGCCCACAGCAATGCTATCCATCGCCTTCTTCACCTGCATGATAGGTCCCGGACATTGCAAGCCGCAAGCGTTTATCTTCAACGGTTCCTTTTTGGAGACAGATGCCGCCGCAGGAACATCGTCGTTGTCAGCAGAGGCAGCCGAAGAAGCAGAAGAAGAGTCACCTCCTGCCGGAGCAGATGGAGACGGCAGAGGCGCTGTTGCCATGGAATAGGTCTTATAACCACCTATCAGATTGCGCACATTGCGATAACCGCGTCCCATCAGGATGCGCAGGGACAGATAACCACGCAAACCCACAGCACAGAAAAGCACTACCGGCTTGTCCGTAGGTATCTCTGCCAAATGCTCGCGCATTTCATCCAACGGAATATTAACAGCTCCCGGAATGGTGCCGAAAGAGAACTCCTCGGGCGTACGGGTATCTATCAGCATCACTTTATCCTTCTCTTCCACCAACTCGCGCCAAGAGATGACGGGCATAGCACCGCTAATAATATTCGATGCCACATATCCGCCAATGGCGATGGGGTCTTTGGCTGAGGAGAAAGGAGGTGCATACGTATGCTCCGTCTCCATCAAATCGTAGACTGTGCCACCCTGCTTGATGAGTCCGGCAATCTGGTCGATTCGCTTGTCCACCCCCTCGTAACCGATACATTGCGCGCCATAGAGTTTACCGGTTTTAGGATGGAAAGTCAGTTTCAAAGTCAAAGGCAGGGCATCCGGATAGTAACCGGCGTGAGATGCCGAGTGCGTCACCGAGCTTTGGTATTCCATGCCCCACTGCTTCAAGCGTTTGGCTGCAAGACCCGTAGAAGCTACCGTCATGTCGAATACTTTGGCAATGGAGGTGCCGATAGCTCCTTCGTAGGAGACGGTATTGCCAAACACCATATTATCGGCAACGATACGTCCCTGGCGGTTGGCAGGGTTTGCCAGGTAATTGAGCCACGGCTTTCCGGTCAGCGGATGAGGATATTCGATGGCATCGCCCACGGCATAGATGTCTTTTTCGGAAGTCTCCAAGTGTTCGTCTACCCAGATACCGCCCATCTCGCCCAACTTCAAGCCGGCTTGTTGCGCCAATACAGTGGCAGGACGCACACCGATGGAGAGCAACACCATATCGGCAGGAATGGTCTTTCCGCTTTTCAGGAATACAGTGATTCCGTTGTCCGTACGCTTGAAATGGGTCACGCCTTCTTCCAGATAGAGGGAGACGCCTTTCTGTAACAAATGCTGATGGATGGGTGCCGCCATGGAGAAATCGATAGGCGCCATTACCTGATTACCCATTTCGACTACGGACACATGGACACCTGCATGATGCAGGTTCTCTGCCATCTCCAATCCGATGAAACCGGCACCTACCACCACGGCGCGCTTCACCTGCTTGTCTGAGATATAAGCCTTGATATGGTCGGTATCTTCTACATTGCGCAACGTGAAGATGCCTTCGGAATTGATGCCTTCCAAGGGGGGCTTCACGGGGTTGGCACCGGGAGAAAGCAAAAGTTTGTCATAGCTTTCGTCGTACTCCTTACCTTCCGCGTTGCGTATGGTAACAGTCTTGTTTTTGGGATGGATGGCGATTACTTCATTCTGCACACGCACATCAATACGGAAGCGCTTGCCGAAAGATTCGGGTGTCTGTACCAGCAGCTTCTCACGCTCTGCTATCACTCCGCCTATATAATAAGGTAAACCACAATTAGCATACGAGATGTAAGGGCCTTTCTCCAATAAGAGGATTTCAGCCATTTCGTCCACTCTTCTCAGTCGGGCGGCTGCTGTGGCTCCACCCGCTACACCGCCAATGATTACATATTTCATAATTCTTCGTCTTTTAAGTTTGATGATACAAAGAAAAGAATTACTTTCAATAAAACATAATTTCCAAAGGAAAATATTATTAAAAGACTTATATTTAATGAGAACGGACATAAAAAAAGGATTATTACAAGTTGTTACACCTATAATAATCCATTCAGTATGCAGTTTTTTATAAGCTTACCAACCAAGCCGAGCAAGACCGACAGCACTATACCATGAAGTAGAACGATAAGCGGCATTAGCAGCTTGGGCAACAGCAGAAGTAGCAGTGGAAGGTATATAATGGCTAACCCCATTTGCCCGCTTCATGGAGAACATACCAACAGACATCGAATAAATCATCGGTGTTTTTTTCCAACAGACAGAAGCTGCATCATATGCTTGCTTCCATTCATCCAAGGCAACTTCATCCACAACGAGTTTTTCCACCATTTCTACGAAATCATAATAGCCTACATAATAAGACGATCCTACTTTACGCTGATCATAATTAAAGACCAATGACCGAAGAACTTCTCTATCTGCTGTCACTCCCGACAAAACATTTGCTGTAGCAGCAGCTAAGTTCTCAAGCTCAGAAGATTTCAGCACATCTATAGCAGTGCCCATCGTCCAATTGCTATTACTCCCTATTTTTCCAGTATAAATTTCATCATAAGCAGCAAAAGTCCCAATAGCCATTTCTACCGCTGCACCCTTCTGAAATATAAATGGAAACATTCTATCATAGGCAGCACCAGGACCTGGATTCTCAGCAGGGAAACCAATATAGTAATCGCAATAATCACGCAACTCATACGCGACTTCCACCGACTGCATAAAGCAAGCATCAAACATAATAAAATCAAAATGAGGAGCCTTCTGTAATACTGACTTCAAGTCCTCAATATTCATATAATGTCCTCCTCCAGTCTTATCATTTCCTATCCAGCGAGTAGAAGGCAATGGAGTAGGTATCCATCCTTCCCCATGCGACCAATAAATCAAACCATAACTTTCCGCTTTATATAAAGAATTCCCAAACACATCATTGAATACCTCCTGCGTCTCAGCGACTCCACACGAATTTCTATCTTCATATTCTTTGACTATTGTTTCAACAACAGTACCACCTTTATTTTCAATTTCAATCAAACGAGGAGATCCCGTATCTATATACACCAATAAATGCATATCAGATGTATTATCAATTGAAGCCATCCCAGCTTTCAATTCCTCCAAATCCCCATCCGTAAAGCTAGCCAATGGATTTATACTATTATCCGCTGCCATATATACCAGCACAGTACGTTTCCCATCAACCGGAGGATCAGGTATCGGGTCGTCACCACGGCACGCCGACATGAACAAGGGGAAAACAAAGAAAAAAAGAAGATATAGTTGTGTTTTCATACTTGAAATCTTATTCCTGCGGTTTTGTAAACGTGAAAGCCTCAGGCTTCACCACCTGCAAAACCATATTCTTACTCTTTTTATACTTGCCTTTTACCTTTACAGCCTCTTTTTCCAACTTTTTCTTGTTTTCAGAGAAATAAATCATGCAAGTATAATCAGGTTTCTTCAGATTGTACTCCAGATAGTTCTTAAGCTGGTAAGTGTATAAATCACGCTTGGGCAAGAATCCATTCTTATCCAGCTCTACGCTGTCCAATACCTGGATGTCTGTATAATATACGATGGAATCATTGAAAGAAGCCGCCACCCCAAAAGCATATACAGCCTTTTCCTTATCTTTCATTGTAAAAGCCGAACACAACGCAAAAACCAAAGCTACGGCACAAAGTATACGAACGTATTTCATTGAGTTATGAGTTATAAGTTATGAATTATCAATGGGGCAAAGATATAAAAAAAACCGCACGCCTACTAAAGACGTACGGTTTTTAATTCCTTCTATTTGTCGGAAACTGATATTTCTTATTTATCCCAAATAAGATTTGAGCAATTTACTACGATTACTTTGTCTTAATCTTCTGATTGCTTTTTCCTTAATCTGACGCACACGCTCACGGGTCAAGCCGAATTTGTCGCCGATTTCCTCTAATGTCATTTCCTGCTGTCCGATACCGAAAAACATCTGTATGATTTCTTTTTCCCTATCGGTTAACGTAGAAAGAGCTCTATCAATTTCCCTCGCAAGAGACTCGTTCACCAAAGAGCGGTCAGCCATAGGGGAGTCATCGTTGACCAACACATCGAGCAAGCTGTTGTCCTCTCCCTCTACGAAAGGTGCGTCTACCGAGATATGACGGCCTGACACCTTCAGCGTATCAGAGATTTTGTCAACAGGGATTTCCAGTTCATCGGCAAGCTCTTCGGGAGACGGACGACGTTCGTTTTCCTGCTCGAACTTGGAAAAGGCCTTGCTGATTTTATTCAGCGAACCCACCTGGTTCAACGGAAGACGTACAATACGCGACTGCTCTGCCAAAGCCTGCAGAATGGACTGACGTATCCACCATACTGCATAACTGATGAACTTGAAACCACGTGTTTCATCGAATTTTTCGGCAGCCTTGATCAGTCCTAAATTACCCTCGTTAATCAAGTCGGGCAAACTCAAACCTTGGTTTTGGTACTGCTTGGCCACAGATACAACGAAACGCAGATTGGCACGTGTCAATTTCTCCAGTGCAACACGGTCACCCTTGCGGATGCGCTGAGCGAGCTCCACTTCCTCTTCAACAGTAATGAGGTCTTCGCGACCGATTTCCTGCAAATACTTGTCAAGAGAAGCGCTCTCTCTGTTAGTGATACTTTTTGTAATTTTAAGTTGTCTCATTCTTACTAATACAGATTTGGGTTGCAAAGGTACGACAAATTATTTTGTTACAATAATCTCATCCTAACTTTTTCACCTTATTTATATCTTATCCTATATAACAAAAAGGATGCCGGTATGTATTGTACCGACACCCCCTTTTCGCTATTGTTAGCTAATATTACAATCTTCTTACCTAACTATCCTTATTTTTTATTCTTGAGTCAAATCAACGGCATACATTGCACGTTTTCCTGACGGGAACATACCGGTGATGAACAAACCTTGCTCAGGAGACTTTCTTGCCTCTTTCATCGCCTTTTCCAAATCGTCTACCGTCTTCATCGGCACTCCATTGGCTTTCAGAATGATGAAGCCCTTGCGGATACCTGCATCGGCCATCTTACCATTGGTAACCCCGGTAACTTCCAGACCGTACCCCAGGTTCAACTGCTTCTTCAGCTCGGAAGATACGGGCTTGAAGGCTGCACCCAAGATTTCCATTCCGGCATCCTTCACTACCTTCGTAGTGCCTTGCTCATTCTTCAGCGTGATTTCGAATTCCTTTTCCTTCTTGTCACGAACCACCGTTACCTTCACTTTGTCGCCCGGACGGTGTTTTGCCAGCATTTCCTGCAAATCCGAGAACTTGTGAATCTTCTTGCCGTTCAATGCTATGATTACATCGTTTTCCTTCAAGACGCCGGCAGCGGAACCACCTTCAACAACTTCGGCCACATAGATACCCTCTTTCACACCAAGTTCGTCGGCCTTCTTCTTCAGCTCTTCAGTCCAGCGTTCGTCCATCTGCAGGTCTGTGCTCAAATCACTACCCTTGATGCCAAGGAGCGCGCGCTGCACGGTACCAAACTGTTTCAAGTCGGCTACCACCTTTGTCATAATGCTGGTAGGGATGGCAAAACCATAACCGGAATAAGCACCCGTGGGTGAGTAAAGCATGGCATTGATACCAACCAACTCGCCTTTGGCATTCACCAATGCACCGCCACTGTTACCTTGGTTGATGGCAGCATCCGTCTGAATGAAAGACTGGATGTTTGCAGCTTGTCCGTTGGAGGCAGAAGAACCAATGGAACGGGCTTTTGCACTGACGATACCGGCTGTTACGGTAGAGTTCAGGTTGAACGGATTACCTACTGCCAACACCCATTCCCCCACCTTCAACTGATCGGAGTCACCAACCGGAATTGTCGGGAAGTCATCCCCTTCAATCTTAATCAGCGCCAAGTCCGTACTGGGGTCAGTACCGATGATGCGTCCTTTCAGCTCACGGTCGTCATTCAGTTTCACGGTGATTTCATCAGCACCTTCCACCACGTGATTGTTCGTCACAATATATCCGTCTTTGGAGATGATGACACCCGAACCGAAACCTACACGCGGCTGGGTCTGTATCTGGCGCTGGCGTCCACGACCGTCTCCAAAGAAGAAGTCAAAAATATCCGGTTGTTCTTGCACCGTCTGAGTCTTACTCAACTGAGTGGCACGTATATGCACTACAGCATGGAGCGAACTCTCCGCTGCTTGTGTCAAATCCACAGGCTGGGCATCCGTTGCATGGAAAGCTGCCGGCAGCAGATTATTCGGGTTCTGTTGGAACAACTCGCTGAATGCGGCAGGCTTTTCCTTATTCAGCATCTTATAAGTGGTCAATCCAGCCACTCCAGAGCTCAAGAGCACGATAGCCGCAACTCCAAGGATGTTTTTTGTTGTCTGTTTCATACTATTCTTCCTATTCTTTAAATTGTTAATATTCAAGTTTCGTTTAACATTACGACGTTAAAATAACGACAAAAAACGTTCAGTTATTCCGCTTGTCACTCTTTTTTGTTCTCTTTTAACAGAGGATATTTAGGGCTTAACAGCGGTTAACGGCAAAGACTGACAAATTAGCATTTATGTACGATTGCTGACTGTTAAAGAACTGACAGATAGAGCATAAAAAGACGCATCACCCGTTGCGGCCGAAACGGATGATGCATCTGTTTTTAGAGGGCAGATAGTACCTTAATAATTCAAGTAATCAATGTCCATGTGGTAGTCCCACTGTGGGAAGTAGAGGTTACCTCCCTTCCACTCCACCTCGCCACGTTGAAAGTCGACAGTCTCGCTGCGGGGATACTGCTTTTCGGGCTGTAGCGGCATGCCGTAATCAGTGTTCACAATCATGCGCCAGGAGTCGATACCACCCAGGAAGAAATATTCTTCGTCGGCATTGCAGGCAAAGGCAGGAATGCCGAATGACTGGTCGACAGGCACCCAACCCACACCCTCAAAATAGACTTCTGCCCAATCGTGCAGATTCCATGCACGGGGATGCATCATGAAGCCGCTCTGGAAATGTGCGGGAATTCCACTGATGCGGCAAAGCGTAATGAACAGCAGGCTGACTTGGCCACAGTCTCCGTGACGGTTGTCCAACACATATTCCGGGATATTCTCAATGGTGGAATATTCGCGTGCAGAAGCCCACGGGAAGTTGTCATTCACCCAACGGAAGATACGTTTGGCTTTCAAGTAGGGGTTGGTTTCACCGGCTGTCAATTTGGCAGCAAGTTCGCGCAAGCGCGGGGAAAAGACGATATGCTTCTCACGCTCGGCAGTATATTCCTTATAAAGAGCGGTCGTCGTATCATAGGGCTGCACGTCTTCCGGCTTCAGATTATGCCATTCGCCGTTGGCGGTAAACTCAAAGGTTTCGGAGAATACGGTAGGTTCGCCTTCGACAGCACGTTTCTCCATGTACAATGTACTGTGACGGCACTCGGGCGACGAAAAGGTGTATTGCGGTTCACTGGCCGAAATGAACTTGACATCCTGCTGCCGGGCCTGGTCCTGACGGGGATAGGGCAACCAGCAACGGATGATTTTCCCGGCAGGTACGGCATTGGTATCCACGATCAACGTGTAGGTGACGCGCATGCGCTTCGGCTCAACAATGGCCTTGCCCTCCTTCTTCACAGCAGAAATGATTTCGGGCAGGTTCTCCATATTCACTTTCTCGCTGCCACTCGGCGAAGTACCTTCCTTGGCTATCTTGATGTCATAGCAAGTGGAGTCCACACGAAACAGATTAGGTCCGGCATTGCGGAAATAGCGTTTCTCTCCATCCAGCATCATGCACTCCAAAGCTTTGGAGGCTTCCCACTGGCGCATCTGCTCATCGGTCACGTCGGGAATATACTTGCGGATATAGTCCTTCACCTGGGATTCCGTCATACAGAAGTCCGTAAGCAGACGTTGGTGCAGGTCGTCCTCCCAATTGTAGGGCTTGCTCTCGGGCTTCGTGCTGCATGCAGAAGCCATCACAAACAGAGCGACGGTATACAATAGCTTTCTCATAACTTCACCACTCCAATACCCGGCAATTCGGGCAACGTTATCTTACCTTTCACAACCTCCATACCCTTGAAACGGTCATTCGCAATCAACAGACTACCGTCCAAGTCAGCAAAGTCCACTGCCGGAGAGAATTGGGAGGCAGCGGTAATGGCACAAGAGGTCTCGGTCATACAGCCTACCATCACTTTCATGTCCAATGCACGTGCCAAAGTCACCATCTTCCAGGCTTCGCGCATGCCGGTACACTTCATCAGCTTGATGTTGATGCCCGTAAAGGCGCCCTTCAAGCCTGCCACATCCTTCAGACGCTGGATGGACTCATCGGCAAATATGGGTAACGGGCTTTGCTGAGCGACCCATGCGATATCGTCCAATTGTTCCTTGGGCATCGGTTGCTCTATCATGACAATTCCTTTTTCGTGCAGCCAATGTATCATATCGAGCGCATGATGTTTGTCTTTCCAGCCCTGGTTGGCATCAATGGCAATCGGAAGGTCCGTCACCGAACGGATGGTCTCTATCATTTCTTTGTCGTTCTCCCGCCCCAGCTTTACTTTAAGGATATTGAACCGGTCGGCACACTCTTTCGTCTTTTCACGCACCACGTCGGCCGTATCAATACCGATGGTGAAAGTTGTAAAGGGAGTCTTCTCCTTGTCCAACCCCCATATCTTATACCAAGGGGCTTGCAACAGTTTGCCCACAAGGTCGTGCAAGGCGATGTCCACAGCAGTTTTAGCAGCGGAATCCCCTGCCGAGAGGCTGTCTATATAAGCCAGTATATCTTCCAGCTGAAAGGGGTCTGAGAATTGGCCGATGACATCCTGCACCTTCTTCAAAAAAGCTAATACACTGTCCATCGTACCTAGTTCGTGTTGCAGGTACGGGGGCATGGAGGCTTCACCATAACCGATAATGCCATCATATTCTATCTCGACCTGAACGTCGGGAGTGGTAGTACGCGAGTAGGTGGCCACTGTAAAGACATGGCGCAATTTCAGTTCATAGGGGAAGAAACGCAGTTTCATTTTTGGAGTTACACCTGCCCTACTGTTCACGTTGAACAAGGAAGGAGCGTCATTTCCTCCGGCAAATACATGATTGATTGCCATGCCTGAGCCGAGTGCGGCAAAAGCGGCGGTTTTCAGGAAATCTCTTCTGTTTGACATAATTGTGTGTGTATTAAATGTGCCAATATGCTAATGTACTAATATGCCAATGGGCTGCACTATATATACTACGTCATGTTTGCACCGTCACGCCGAGGTCATTGGCATATTGGCACATTAGCACATTATTACATTGAATAAAATGGATTCGTTTCCGTTGTATTGAGCGACGCCTCCTTATTTATATAAGGTAACACGCGCGTAGCGAACAACAGTCTACCGAGATTGTATTCATCGAACAGCTCGTCGTCGGGGCTGAAGCTATTGACGCGCACATCGCCTTGCGAATGGATGAAACGCTTGTTGCCGATATACATGCCGACATGTACCACACGTTCCTTGCGTTCCGGCGTCGCCTTACGCCCGAAGAAAATCAAATCGCCCGGCTGGAGGTTACTGAAATCAGGAACGATATCGATATGCTTGCCCACGTATGCCTGCTGGGAAGCATCCCGCGGAATGATGATGTCGTGCATGAAAAGAACGGTGCGCATGAAGCCGCTACAATCCACCCCTTTGGAGGAAGTGCCAGCCCAAAGATAAGGGATGCCCATCATGCTATGCGCCGTAGCTATAATGCTGGCTGCGTCCTGCTTCAAGGCTGCCCGCCATTTTTTTTCAGGCATAGAGATGGATTTGGAGATATATCCCTGGCGGCCGTCGGGATAAGCCACCTTATAAAAGGCACCTTTTGTCCCCTCCCACTTCAGGCGGTTTCCGGCAGCAACATCAGAGACGGTCTGCGATACCTGGCTGGACTGTGAGTAGACAAAGCCGTAATGCGAAGTCACCACTATTTTCTCCGCATTGTTCCAAGCGGTCAGCTCTTCCCGCGTGACGGGATGTATGCCTACCCGGTGTACCCATGCAATGTAGTTGTCCGGTGTCTGGATACGGTACCAGCCGTCGCGCTGCAACACCCGCACCGGCATCCCCATCAAGCCTTGCGTCATCATTTCTGAAGAGAAATCCGGGTCTACCCGAAGATTGCACACAGACACATTGACAATGCCATACGTCTTGCCTTCAAGTCCGGTCTCATCCGGAAGCACTTGCAGACAATCCATCACCGCATATCCTTTCTTTGCCAAACCATCCAGCAAAGCCGTCTTTGCTTCTGCCGAAGTGGTGACACCACGCAACATCACATTCTTTCCGGAGAAAGAGTAATCTACATCGAACAAAGCTACGCGCTTGTCCGGTGCAAACTTTTGTTTCAAACTGTCAGCGAGTTGCGCCACCTCTGCAGGGATGGTACGGTCACCCACTTCCGAAGCGACAGCAAAAAGCGGGATTAACAGAAATAAAGGAAAAAGAGAGGATAACTTTTTCATTGGTCAAAAGGATTTGGGGGTTATTACTAATAGCAAAGCTACGAATTTATTCCGAAATAGATACATGTTTTTAAGATAATTAAGGGTAAAGAATGAAGAATGAAGGATTCATCCGTACTGCATCCGCACACTGCACAACAAATTCTTCATCCTTCATTCTTCATTCTTCATTAATATTCCGTATCTTTGTACCCCTATAAAAGCAGTTGGTCGGTCTGTCGCTTGCGCCTTCGTGCGTATGAGGAAAGTCCGGGCAACACAGAGCGTCCCACTTCCTAACAGAAAGCTGTCCGTGAGGGTAGAGTAACGTAGAAGAAAATAACCGCCGTCGCCCTCGGGCTATGGTAAGGGTGAGAAGGTGGGGTAAGAGCCTACCAGTCTTGTGGCGACACAAGGGCTGTGCGTCTTGGGAGTTGTAAGGTCATGTAAACCGACGTTATGAGAGTTGCTCGCTCCATGTCGGAGGGTAGACCGCTAAAGCTTGTATGGTGACATGCGGCTCAGATAAATGACAGACACTTCTTTTAATGAAGAATGGATAATTCCTAATTAGACTTTTTCAGGAACAGAAGAACAGAACCCGGCTTACAGACCGACTGCTTTTTTATTTCTTTTCTCCTATCTGTGATAATCCCCTTTATCTTTAATCAGTATGACCTTCAGTTGGGGGTCTTTCAACATCTGCCGTCCCTTATGTGAAGCCAACAATGCAAGTTGGGTAGTCCGGTGTCTCCAAGTCAGCAAGTCAATGGGACGGTTCAGTTCCTCTTTTATGACAGAATACCACCAGCCCGGAAAAGACAATGCACGAATAGCACCTCCATCAACAATCTTCTGCAATTCAGCAATGCAAGCATCCAGTTCCCTATCGCTCAAATCATTAGGTTTATCAAAAGCTACATAATAAGATGTATAATATCCGTTTTCTGTAAAAAGCCTCAATGCTTCCCAATTGGAACTTTCAATAATCAACTCATCTTTCTCCATACGATAAGTTTCAACCAACTTATTCAATTCAGCGAGTATTTCCGTCTTGTTGCCTGCCTTCAAGTTCTTAATATCCAACCAAATTTTACCATCAGTCTCATTCATATAAGAGAAATAAGGCTCCAGAACCAGATTAAAACTTGTATCCACATCATGCGTCACATCAAACTTCCGGTTTTTCCGAAAAACGACATCAACTTCCACGTTAGGATACTCGTCACCTTGCTCATAAAGTTTTTCTATCGAATTACATCGATGCAGCCATATCTTTTCGGGATAATCATTCATAAGTAGGGCTCCTATAACTAAATTACTCCCCACCCATGCTAACAATACAGCCAACAAAACTACCAGAATTCTCTTTTTGCGCATATTTTCAGTCTTTTTATCTCTAATAAACTTTCTTTCCCGCAAAATACATAAAAAGAATATTCTTAAACAAAACCTCCACTCCATTTCTACCTTTTTATTCGTTTATTCCAGAAATTTTATATAATTCTGGAAGATTTTTATAACCACTTTATTAGCAAGCAGTTCTGAGGATAAGG
>OGNU01000607.1_pt1 | contig 14745 bp, 10 predicted proteins | sample 1573581 | NCBI WGS metagenome assembly OGNU01 (sample SAMEA2581992, study PRJEB24529) | metagenome | biome: Human gut stool | place: China | collected 2011 | reverse complement strand
GTGTAGAGCACCTGCTAGCCCGCTACACCGTCAAGGGTCTGCTGGGCAAGCAGGTGCTCTACACCGCCCGTCAGGAAGGCCGCGTGCTGACGCTGGACGTCCCCGATGACAACGCCACCTTCCGCACCACCATCCTCGACATGCAGACCCTGATGAATCAGGGCGTAAGCACGCTGGTGCTCAAGACCGACAAGACTTCCACCACCCTGAACCTGACTCTGCTGTGCCAGAACCAGAAGCCCGGCACCAAGGTGACCCTGCGCCACCTCGGCAGCAGCGCTCACCTCACCGTGGGCTTCCGCAGCCGCCGCGACCTCATCGTTGGCCGCTGATGCCCCCTCCCCTGCTTTTTGCCTGTATCATAGCTGCATCGCAAAGGACGCCGCCCCAGCCGGGACGGCGTCCTTTTTTTCGTCAAAGTGCCAAAAACCTCAGACGGCAAGCTGTGACACCTGCCAAAAATATGCCGATTTGCGAAATTCTATTGCAAATATGGGGGGGGGGTATAATTCATTTAGAGCTCCCGCAGGGTGCGGGAGCCGACTAACGATACAGGAGGAAGCAATATGATGTGGGCCAAAAAAATTGCCGCCGGTGTTCTGGCTGCAGCACTGTCTCTGACGCTGTTGACTGGATGCAGCGGAGGGGGACGCAGCGGGAGCGTGATCAGCGAGGGGGAGACCATCTCCTTCGATACCAGTGCAAGCTATCGGCTTGTTCAGTACACCGGAAATATCTATCTTACCTACGAGCTGGAATGCACCAACGAAAAGGATGGCACAAAAATCTATGCCGGGCAGGCAAACAAGGCCCGCTGCTTTGCAGGCACCCACGAGGCGATCACTATGGATGTAAGAGCCGTATCCGACGGTAGTGGAACAGACGCAGACGGCAACGTGATCCAGCCGGGCCTTTACACGGTGAATTATAAAGACAATACCTACAAAGAGGGCGGCACCTTCGACAGCGTGGAAAAAGTGCTGGCCGCTACAGCCTTCTGCAACTATGAGAAGGAGAACGGGACCCTGAAGGAGGTGCGTGCAGCCACCGGCACCAAAAACAAGCAGGAGTATTATGTCGAGCTGCTGAAGTTTGATTTTGGCACGGCGGCGGTGTTCTACACCAAGGAGCCCTGGAAAACAAACACCCCCAACGAGACCGACCCTGCGGCACTCAAGTACATCGAGGTATACCTCCCCGGTGAAACGGCCGCAAGAGCATCCTTTGAAGTCAAAGTGACGCCCATCCAGGGTTCTTTTGTAGAAACTGCGCACAGTGCCGTGACAGAGCTTCATAAGGTCACAGAGTAAGATTTTATAAAGAATAGAACCATCCATTTCCGCTTCCGCCCCGGGCGTTCCGCATCGCCCGGGGCGGATTTTGTTTGCAGCGCAGGCAAAAAGCCCTCTGCCGGCAGGATGCGGCAGAGGGCTTTGGGTGTCGTCAGATATTCTGTGCGTCGTCGGAGCCGCTCTGCTCCGATGCATAGAGCACCATCAGGTGGTTTGCGGATGCTTCGAGCTGGCTCTTGGCCTGACGGAGGTTCGCTTCCTCCGTCTCGTTCATCTTCTCGGGCTTATCCTTCCGCAGGCAGCGGCGGAGGTTGGCCACATCGGCCTTGATGCGGTTCTTCTCCTCTTTATCCAGCTCCTTCTTGCACTTGGAGAGAGCCTCGTCCACCTTGTAGGCCAGCACCTCGGCCTGATTGTGGAGGTCAAGCCGCTCTTTGCGGCGGCTGTCCTCGGCCTCGTAGGCGGCCGCGTCGGCCATGGCGCGCTGGATCTCATTTTCCGAGAGGTTCGTGCTGCCGGTGATGGTGATGTTCTGCTCCCGGCCGGTGCCGAGGTCTTTGGCCGAGACCTTGACGACGCCGTTGACGTCGATGTCAAAGGTGACTTCGATCTGGGGCTTGGACGAGAAGCTGGCCCGGATGCCGTTCAGCTTGAACTTGCCGAGGCTCTTATTGTCGCGGGCGAAATGCCGCTCACCCTGCAGGACGTTGATCTCCACGCTGGTCTGCATGGGGCGGGCCGTAGTGAATATCTGGCTCTTGCGGGTGGGGATCATGCTGTTGCGGGTGATGAGGGGGGTCGCCACGCCGCCCAGTGTCTCGATGGAGAGGGTCAGCGGGGTGACGTCCATCAGCACAAGGCCCTGCGCCGCTGCACCGGAAGCGCCAGCCAGCTTGCCGCCGCCCTGCAGCAGACCGCCCTGCACAGCGGCACCCATCGCCACGCATTCGTCGGGGTTGAGGCTGTGGCTCGGCTCACAGCCCAGCAGCTCCTTCACCTGACGCTCGACGGCAGGCATCCGGGTGCTGCCGCCCACGAGAAGGACTTTGCCCAGCTGCGAAGCCGAGATGCCGGCATCCCGCAGTGCGTTCTGCACCGGGGCCACCGTCCGTGCCAGCAGGTCGCCGGTCATCATCTCGAACTGGGGGCGGGAGATGGTCAGATCCAGGTGGTGGGGGCCGTCCTTTCCCACCGCGATGAAGGGCAGATTGAGCTGGGCCGAGAGGGCGCTGGACAGCTCTTTCTTGGCCTTTTCGGCCTCTTCTTTCAGGCGTCCCATGGCGGCGGGGTCGCGGGAGAGGTCGATGCGGTCCGATTTCTTGAACTCTGCCACGGCGTATTCCACGATGCGCTGGTCGAAGTCGTCGCCGCCGAGGCGGGTATCGCCGCCGGTGGCCAGCACCGTAAAGGTGCCGTCTTCGATCTCGATGATGGAGACGTCGAAGGTGCCGCCGCCGAGGTCATAGACCAGGATCTTCTGGGGCGCTTCGTTGTCAAGGCCGTAGGCCACGGCGGCGGCGGTAGGCTCATTGATGATGCGCAGGACGTTCAGGCCTGCGATGCGGCCCGCATCCTGGGTGGCCTTGCGCTGGCTGTCGTCAAAGTAAGCGGGGACAGTGATGACGGCCTCTGTCACCGGCTCGCCCAGATAGCTCTCGGCGTCGCGGCGTATCTTGGTCAGGATCATGGCGCTGATCTCCTGCGGAGTCAGGTCTTTGCCGTCAATGTGGACGCGGTAGTCGCTGCCCATATGCCGCTTGATGCTGGACACCGTCCGGCCGGAGTTGGTGGCAAGCTGGCGCTTTGCCGCGCCGCCCACCAGACGCTCGCCGTCTTTGGTGAAGGCCACCACGCTGGGGGTGGTGCGCTCTCCCTCTGCGTTGGTGATGACGACGGGCTTGCCGCCCTCCACCACTGCCACGCAGCTGTTCGTGGTGCCAAGGTCAATACCGATCACTTTGCTCATTCTGGTCGTCCTCTCTGTTTTTGCGACGCGCATATTTTTCCTTCAATATCATATCGGTTCCGTATGACGATTTCTTAGAGCATTTGTAAAGATTTTGTGTTTCCGCTCATTCTCTCTCGAGCAGCTGGCGGATGACGGCCTCCGTCTCGTCCAGCCAGCTCTGGGCCGTCTCGTCCCCCTCTTTTTTGCGGACGAGGAAGCCCTGCTTCGCCTCAGCCAGCTGAGCCAGCGCCTTTTTGCGGGAGATGTACTGGGTCTCATACTGGGCCACCCGCAGGCAGACCTGCGGCATATAGGCGATGTCGGGGGTGGAGGCGCAGAGCTTCTGGGCCTTGCGGTAGGCCCGCAGAGCCGCACCGGCCCCTTTTCCCTGCACCATGGCATCGTCGCCCAGCGCCACCCATGCGGCCACATCGCCGGCGTCGGCGGCTTTTTTCCAGAACTTGCGGGCCTGTGCAGGGCTCTTGCGGCAGCCCCGGCCCTCGTAGAGCATCTCGCCCATCATGGCAAGGCCCTCGGCGCAGCCCTCTTCGGCAGAGAGCTGATAATAGTGCATCGCGTCGTCCCAGCGTTCCTCGGCCATGGCATGGTTGCCGGCCCGCAGCTCCGCTTCGCCCGGCTCATCGGTGTCGTGGCTGGCGTGGAGCAGACCGTTCAAAAGCGAGCAGTCCAGCGTGGCAGAGCTGGTCCACGGGTCGATGACCACGCCGTCGATGTTGTCGGAGTCCAGCGCCATCTGCATGGCGGAAGCCAGAAGCCGTTCCGCCATGGGGCGGCTGGCCGTGCCTTTATCGGCCTCCGCCATCTTCACTGAGGTGAACACCGGCAGGTAACACCGGCCCTTCTGGGTACGCAGAGTCCAGGGCTGCAGGTCCTTTGCTTTCTCCGCCGGGACAGGATGCTCCGCCCACGGAGCTGCCCCGTCCGGCTGGTCGGACGCAGCTTCCAGCGGCACCAGGACCCTGGTGTCCAGCTCGAGGGCATAGTTGATGGCGTTCATCAGCGCCCAGAAGCTCTCCTCGTTCTGGCCCTTATAGAGCGCTGCCACAGCCCGCTCTATCGCCGGACAGCCCGTACCCAGCGGCCCGTATTCCGGCAGCTTTTTGCGGTCTGCCGCGCCCACCGGGCGCAGCCGCAGCCGTGCCGCACCATCTTTTGCCATTGCATCCACCATTCTTTCCGTTGAGATTCCCTTCCAGTATAGCAGGATTTTTCGGTTTTCTCAATCTCCGGAGCTGAAATCTGCATCCAGAGCCGGTTTTTCTCTGGCAAAAACATAGCATTCCTGTTGGGAGTGCGCTATAATAAGGAGCGTCTCAACTAAATGGATCAAAGAAAGGGAGTATCGAGTCTTGAACAAAATGCTTCGCTATCTCAGCGACTACAAGCGCGAGAGCGTGCTTGCACCGCTTTTCAAGATGCTGGAAGCTACGTTTGACCTGTTCGTGCCGCTTGTGATGGCCGACATCGTCAACGTGGGTATCGCGGCCCACGATTTCCACTACATCCTTGTGCGGTGCGGCATCCTGCTGCTTCTGGCCATCGTCGGCCTCGCGTGCAGCCTGACGGCCCAGTACTTCTCGGCCAAAGCCGCCGTGGGTTATTCCACCGGTCTGCGTCATGCGCTGTTTGAGCACATCCAGACTCTGAGCTTTTCCGAGATGGACACCATGGGCACCAGCACCCTCATCACCCGGATGACCAGCGACGTCAATCAGGTGCAGAGCGGATTGAACCTCTTCCTCCGTCTGTTCCTGCGCAGCCCCTTCGTGGTGATTGGCGCCATGATCATGGCCTTTACGGTCAACTTCCGCGCCGCCCTCATCTTCGTGGTGGCTATCCCGCTGCTGAGCGTCGTGGTCTTCGGCGTCATGGTCATCACCCGTCCGCTTTATAAGTCGGTGCAGACCCGCCTCGACCGGGTCCTTGGCCTCACCCGCGAGAACCTGACCGGCGTGCGCGTCGTCCGCGCCTTCGACAAGGAAAAGAGCGAGGTGGACCGCTTCGAGGACGCCAATGAGCTGCTGACCAAAATGCAGCTCCACGTGGGCCACATCTCCGCCCTGATGAACCCGCTGACCTACGTTATCATCAACCTTGCCATCGTGGCGCTGCTGTATGTAGGCAGCATCGAGATCAACATCGGGGGCATGGCCTCCGGCGACGTCATCGCGCTGGTCAACTATATGAACCAGATCCTGGTCGAGCTGGTCAAGCTGGCCAACCTCATCGTTCAGGTGAGCAAGGCTCTGGCCTGTGCAGGCCGTGTGCAGGCGGTTCTGAACACAAAGCCCGGCATGGAGTTCCCGGCCCAGCTCACCGGCAATGTTCCGACGGAAAAGGCCGGCGACGCCGTCCGTTTCGACCATGTGAGCCTGACCTACAAGGGCGCAGGCGCCCCCAGCCTCTCCGACATCAGCTTCACTGCCAGGCGCGGCCAGACCATCGGCGTCATCGGCGGCACCGGCAGCGGCAAATCCAGCCTCATCAGCCTCATCCCCCGCTTCTACGACGCCACTGAGGGCAGCGTGGAGATCATGGGCCGACCGGTCCGGCAGTACCCCCGCGCCGACCTGCGCGGCAAGGTGGCTGTGGTCATGCAGAAGGCCCAGCTCTTCGGCGGCACCATCCGCTCCAACCTTTTGTGGGGCAACAAGGATGCCACCGATGCCGACCTGTGGGCGGCGCTGGAAACGGCACAGGCTGCGGAGTTCGTGAAAGCCAAGCCCCTCGGCCTCGACGAGCCGGTGGAGCAGGGCGGACGCAACCTCTCCGGCGGTCAGAAACAGCGTCTGACCATCGCCCGCGCCCTCGTAGGCAAGCCGGACATCCTCATCCTCGACGACAGCGCCAGCGCACTGGACTACGCCACCGACGCGGCCCTGCGCAAGGCTCTGGCCGCTCTGCCGGGCGATCTGACCGTCTTCATCGTCAGCCAGCGCGCCGCCAGCCTGCAGCACGCCGACCAGATCATCGTGCTGGACGATGGCCGCATGGTGGGCCTTGGCCGTCACGCCGAGCTGCTGGAAAGCTGCCCGGTCTACAAGGAGATTTACGAGAGCCAGTTCAAGAAAGGGGATGCGCAGAAATGAGTGCAAAAGCAAAAAGCAAGCTGACCCCTGAACAGCAGAAGGCCACCATGACCCGGGTGCTGCAGAAGATCAAGCCCTACGGCTTCTTCGTGGTGTGCAGCCTCATCGTGGCCGCTGTGAGCGTGGCGGCCCAGCTGTATATCCCCATCCTCTGCGGCAGTGCCATCGACATGATGCTGGGCAAAGGTGCCGTGGACTTCGCGGGCGTGCTGCGCATCATCTACGAGATCATCGTGGTGGCGGTTGTCGCCGCCTTTGCGCAGTGGCTGCTGAGCGTCTGCAACAACCGCATCACCTTCGCAGTCAGCCGTGACCTGCGCAACGCCGCCATGCGGAAGATCCAGACCCTTCCCCTCTCTTACCTCGACAGCCATCCTTCCGGCGACATCGTGAGCCGGATGGTGGCCGATGTGGATACCTTCGCGGACGGCCTGCTGATGGGCTTCACCCAGCTGTTCTCGGGTGTGCTGACCATCCTCGGCACCCTGCTCTTCATGCTGCAGCAGAATGTCCCCATCACGCTGGTGGTGGTCTGCATCACCCCGCTGAGCCTCGTTGTCGCCAGCTTCCTCGCAAAGCGCAGCTACAAGTATTTCCAGAGCCAGAGCACCGTGCGCGGCGAGCAGACTGCCCTTGTCAACGAGATGATAGAGGGTCAGAAGGTCGTGCAGGCCTTCGGCCACGAGGCCCAGAGCCTCGAGGCTTTTGACGAGGTGAATGGCCGCCTGCAGGACGTGAGCCTGAAGGCCATCTTCTTTTCCAGTATGACCAACCCCGCCACCCGCTTCGTCAACAACATCGTCTACGCAGGCGTCGGCCTCGTGGGCGCGATCTATGCCGTAGCCGGAGGCATCACCATCGGCCAGCTGAGCATCTTCCTGAACTACGCCAACCAGTACACCAAGCCCTTCAACGAAATTTCCGGCGTCGTGACCGAGCTGCAGAACGCTCTGGCCTGCGCAGCCCGCGTGTTCGAGCTGCTGGACGCCGAAGACCAGACCCCCGAAGCGGAGAACGCCGCAAAGCTCGTGCCGGACGGCCACGTCCAGATCGAGGACGTCTCCTTCCGCTATCTGCCCGACCGCCCGCTCATCGAGGGCCTGTCTCTGGACGTCAAGCCCGGCCAGCGCATCGCCATCGTCGGCCCCACCGGCTGCGGCAAGACCACCCTCATCAACCTGCTCATGCGGTTCTATGATGTCAACGGCGGCTCCATCAAAGTCTCCGGCACCGACATCCGGGACGTGACCCGCGCCTCCCTGCGCGGCAGCTACGGCATGGTGCTGCAGGACACCTGGCTCCGGGCCGGCACCGTGCGGGAGAACATCGCCTACGGCAAGCCGGACGCCTCCCTCGACGAGGTGGTGGCAGCGGCCAAGGCAGCCCACGCCGACAGCTTCATCCGCCGCCTGCCCGAGGGCTACGACACCGTCATCGCCGAGGACGGCGGCAACATCAGCCAGGGCCAGAAGCAGCTGCTCTGCATCGCCCGCGTGATGCTCTGTCTGCCCCCGATGCTGATCCTGGACGAGGCCACCTCCTCCATCGACACCCGCACCGAGGTGCGTATCCAGGCAGCCTTTGCCCGGATGATGCAGGGCCGCACCAGCTTCATCGTGGCACACCGCCTTTCCACCATCCGGGAGGCCGACGTCATCCTCGTGATGAAGGACGGCCACATCGTGGAGCAGGGCGACCACGATACCCTGCTGGCGCAGGGCGGCTTCTACGCCAAGCTCTACAACAGCCAGTTCGAGGGCGTGGAGACTTAACGCTTCAACTTATAGCAATTCGACTTTTTAATGCAGCAGCGGTGGATCGCACATCGCAAAGATGCCGTTTGAATGCTGCACTAATTTCTTGACTTGCGATAAAATTTGCGATAAACGATTTTGGGAAGGAATATAATCGTGTCGAAAGATGAATATTTGATTACAGATCCACCCCTTAAAGCGCTGACTGTTTTTGCGATGCCGATGATCCTTGGCAGCTTTTTTCAACAAGTATACAATATGGCCGATTCCATAATCGTTGGTCAATTTGTTGGCTCCTCGGCACTTGCGGCTGTTGGTGCTTGTGCTGCACTGACCAATGTTTTTATTTGTGTGGCGCTTGGTGCCGGTGTGGGCGCAGGTGTGCTTGTAAGCCGCTGTTTTGGTGCAAAAAATTATGGCAGAATGAAAACCATTGTGTCAACGTCCCTGATCAGCTTTTTGATCTTAAGCGCTGTCCTTGGTGTCTTTGGCTTTTGCTTTTCCCATTTCATGATGAGCGGATTACAGACCCCTGCCGATATATTGGAAGAAGCAGTATTGTATCTGCGTGTCTACTTTGTGGGTTTCCCGTTTCTATTCATGTACAACATTCTTTCCACCATGTTCACTTCCATCGGTGAATCCAGAATTCCGTTGGGACTGCTGATATTCTCATCTATCCTGAATATTTTTATGGATCTCTGGATGGTGGCCGGTCTTGGTCTGGGGGTGTTTGGTGCAGCCCTTGCGACCTTGATCGCACAAGGAATTTCTGCCGTGTTTTCGTTTTTGATCTTTCTGTCTCGGATGCGGCAATACAAGAGCTTCTTTAGCAGGTTCGACCGGCAGGAGCTGTATTCCATGCTTCGCATTGCGGTACCATCGGTTTTGCAGCAGTCCACAGTGTCTATCGGTATGATGATCGTGCAGGCAGTGGTAAATCCCTTCGGCACACAGGCACTTGCCGGGTATGCGGCAACGATGCGGGTAGAAAATGTTTTTTCGCTGATCTTCGTATCCATCGGCAATGCAGTTTCGCCGTTTGTATCCCAGAATCTTGGCGCAAAGAAAATTGAGCGTATCAAAAAAGGTTATCATGCTGCACTGGTGTTGGATCTATGCTTTGCAGTTCTTGCTTTCGTGGTCATTGAAACACTGCACACACAGATCTCCTCGTTGTTCCTGGGAAAAGACGGAACCGCGTTGGCCTATCAGGTGTCCGGTGATTATATGAGATGGCTTGGTTACTTTTTCATCTTCATGGGCATCAAGATGGCAACCGATGGCGTTCTTCGCGGACTTGGAATCATGCGGCCGTTTCTTATTGCAAATATGGTAAACCTTGCGATCCGCTTGTCTGTTGCTTTGATTTGTGCACCGCGTTTTGGCATTGCTTTTGTTTGGCTTGCAGTCCCGGCAGGTTGGCTTGCAAACTTCCTTATTTCCTATGCGGCGCTCAGAAGATCACCGTTTCTGTTGTAGTTGGTTCATTGCAGTTTCAGCTTACAACAAAAAATGAGATAGGCAACCCCTTTCGGGGAAGTCTATCTCATTTTTTTCGTTGGGGCTATTTTGCAACAGCCCCATTTTTGTTTGCTCTGTTTTATTTTTTGCGGGTCGGCTATATTTTCTTTTTTACTTGTTTTCGGCTTTCAGCACCGTTGCCTCAGCAGGCGGCGGTGTGAGGGTGGAGTGGGCCAGAATAAAGGCAGCGGCGCGGCTGGATGCGATGCGCTGGGCGGCGCGGCGGCGGTCGTTGGAAGCGAAGGTGTGCTCCCCGTCCCGCTTTGCGTCCCAGTGGGCAAGCTCGTCATCCACCTCGGCTTCCGTCGGCCAGAGCCCTTCTTTCTGCGCCACCAGCAGCAGACCCATCCGGCTGCGCAGTTTGCGCTCGGCCTCGGCGTGGAGCCAGGCTCGGAATTCTTCCACGGTCTGGCCCTGCACCTTTAAGTACTGGTCGAAATTGACGCCGTTGGCCTGCATCCGCAGATTGAACTGGCGCTGCTCGGCAAAGTAGTTGCCGGCCACCAGCTGCTTGGGCAGCGGGCCGGTGACGTGTGTACCCAGCTGGGCGATGAGGGCCTGTTCGGCCACGGCGCGGGCCTGCTGGCAGCGCTGGGCATAGATGTCCTGCGTCACCTTGGCACGGAGGGCGCGCTTGCCCTCGGCGTCGGCGGCGCGGTCTTCGTCACCGTGGCGGCGGTTTATTTCAAGCTCGATGGTCAGCTCCCGGATAGGCCGGGGCTGGATGGGCTGGGTAAAGCCGGTGTACTCTCCCAGTTCCAGCGGCGGCAGACAGAAGAACTGCACCCCCGCCCGGAAGCCCTCGGCCCGATTCACGGCCAGAAGTTCAAAATCCGGGTCGGTGACGGGCTGCAGATCGTTTTCTTTCATCAGCTGGGCGAACAGGGGCGAGAAACCCTCCAGAATCGCCCGATTGACCGCCGCCGTCAGCAGGTCATCCTCGTCCTGCGGGGCGTCCGGGGCCGCCTTTTCGGCCTGCACCGCCGCTTCCAGCTCTTCTGCCGATGCAGAAAAGACCACCCGGCAGTCACCGGGTTCTGCCATGCCAAAATGCTCGAGTTTCATTTTCTTCTCCCCCTCTCAGCGGACGATGCCTGCCATCAGCACCAGCAGCACGATGCCCAGCACGACGTACAGCACCTCGGCACCCAGGACGGACTTGTCCCCCTCGACATACATCTCGGCGGGGTCGTCGGGGTTATAATAAAGGGTGACGACAGCCCCCTGTGCAAACTCTCTGCCCTTGGCAGACTTGGGGTAATGGAGGCGGTGGGTGCCGCCAGCAGTGGAGAATTCCAGCAGGTAGGCTTCGCCGTCCCGGCTCTGGACGGTGCCTGCCACAGCGGCCTCGACCTTTTCGCCCCTGGTCATGAGCTTGCGGCGTCTCGACCAGCTCCGCCATGCCATGTAGAACATGATGCCTGCACCGATGAGAAAGATAATGATGTTGAACATTCGCAGTTTCCCTCTTCCGTAAATAGTCCCGCCGGGCCGCTGCCCCGCAGGGGTAATATTTATTGTATCATACTCTGCCGGATTTTTCGCCCCATTCGGCCTATACGGAATGCAACAATTTTCGCAAAAAAATTTGTCGTACTATTTTTGCAGAAAATGCTTGACTTTCTTTGCACCTGTGGTATAATAAACATCGTTCCGAGCCGAACGGCAGCGAACAAAACAGAATATGCGGATATGGCGGAATTGGCAGACGCGTTAGATTCAGGTTCTAATCGGGGCAACTCGGTGGAGGTTCAAGTCCTCTTATCCGCACTCTTGAACGACAGCTTTCAAAAAGGCTGTCGTTTTTCTTTTACCTGTAGTCCTTTTGGAAACTTTCTACCAGCGGATAAGAGGACTTGAACAGCAACAGCGACGACCGCAGCCTGCGGCTGAAACAGGGAGGAGCTGTTGGGGCCGCGTTCTGATTTTTCAAAGCCCTGCCAAGGGGCTGCAGAAAAATCAGTAAACGCAACCCGTCAGGCGGTGCGCAGCGGATAAGAGGACTTGATTCTTTCCGTTCAAAGGCAGGGCTTTGCGAAACGCCAAGTCCGCTCATCAAACAGGCCCCCCTGCCCCAATGGGCAGAGAAAGGACTCCCATGCAGAGAATCGACCTCTTCGGCGCAGCAGCCGCCTTTGAAACCGTCCGGATGCCGGACGGCACGGAAGCGGCCATTCCAACAGAACACGCCGCCGTTATCTATGTAAATGAACAGCCGGCCTTCCGGGTGGTATGCACACCCCAGCTTCTGCCGCAGCTGGCGCTGGGGCGGCTGCTGACCGAAGGATGGATCGCCTCCGCAGAGGAAGTGGAACAAATTGCCGTCTGCGCAGAAGGCTTGAAAGTCAATATCTACCTGAACCACCCGCTGACGGCCCGCCGCGCGGCAGCACAGGAAGTTTCCAGCTGCTGCACCGACAATGTCACGCTGGGCAGTCCGGTGGAAGTGCAGCCGCTGCGCACGGTGCCGCATCTGGACCTGCAGCCGGAGTGGGTGGACGCCCTCGCCGCTGCCATGAGCGCGGGCCTGCCGCTTTATCAGGCCACCCATGCAGTCCACAGCTGCTTTGTGCTGCACGAGGGCCGCATCCTCTGTGCCTGCGAGGACATCGGGCGCCACAATGCGCTGGACAAGGCCGTGGGCAGCGTGCTTCTGGCCGGTGTCCCCCTCAGCGAATGCGTGCTCTACACCAGCGGCCGCGTACCGATGGATATGGTGCGCAAAGCCATCCGGGCCGGCGTTCCGGCACTGGTGAGCAAGACCATGCCCACCGTCCAGTCGCTGGAGCTGGCGCAGGAATACGGCTTACAGCTGCTCTGCGGCCGGAAACATCCGCTAACATCGTCAAAAAGTGCGGGGTGACATCGGTTCGCGTTGACTTACTTTCAGCCTGAGTGATAATATATTAACGAAAAGACCGCTCCGCTGTTGCAGCAGCTGGGGCGGCCTTAACTGTTGTCCGGGGAAACCCGGGCAGAAAAAAACAGGCAGGTGATAACATGAAGCAGGCAACCAACCCGTTTGCGCCCGTTCCCCTGTGGCGCAAGCGGCTGCCGGGCTACGCAGCCATGGGTGCTGCCACTGTTGCTATGGCGATCGGTCTTATCGCAATGCAGCACGCGCGCACCACAGTTGCAGGCACCCTGCTGCCGGTGTCGGAGGCGGATGCAGCCGCCTACGGCATCAGCGCAGTGTACCAGCTCGACAACGGCAGCTATCGCGTGGAGGGCTCTCAGAAGGGCTTCCAGAGCGATGTGCAGACTGCCGTGACCCTTGACGCCGAGGGCAATGTTTCCGCTGTCGAGATCCTCTCGCAGGCAGAGACGGACAGCCTCGGCGGCCAGTGTGTCAACCCGGAGTTCACGTCCCAGTATCAGGGCGCAGCTCCCTTTACGCTGACAGGCAAAAGCTATACTGTGACCGACCCCCTTACCGGTGCCGCCTATGCCGCTGCCGGTGCGGCGGAGGAGCAGCCCGCTGCTGCGGAGGATTTTGACCCCGCGCAGTGGAACGTGTCCGACACCTCTCCCGAGGCCGAGGCCACCCGCAGGATGTACGCAGCAGGTCTGACCCTCTCGGCACTGAATGGCGAGCCGCTGGCTGACGAGCTGATCCCTCCGATGGATACCAGCGCCGAGGCTGTGGCACGCCGCAAGCTCTACGCTGCCGGTCTGAGCAAGAGTGCGCAGGACGGTGAGGAGCAGGCTCTGCCCTATGCGGACTGGTCCGCAGAAAAGCAGGCCGCTTATCAGCTGGCACAGGCCGAACTGACCACCGGGCAGACCAGTGCCGGCGCTGTCAGCGCAGACCTGACCGAGGTGGACGCCCTTTCCGGCGCGACCATCACCTCGACCGCCGTCACCAACATCGTCAACAACTCGTATTTCTATGTAACTGAGGTGCTCCGCGCAGAGTGACCTCAACGGAGGAATGGAACCTATGGCAAAAACTGATTTTCTGACGGCTGACATGACCCGCCGTCAATTTATGAAGATCTCGGGCAAGAGCCTTGCAGGGCTCACCCTCTCCGCATCCATGCTGTCCCTCTTCGGCTGCTCGCAGAAGCAGGTGGACAGCGGCGCAGTGGCTACCTGGGCGCTGCCCCAGGGCCTGCTGGTGGTCAACGCCGACCTGTGTACCGGCTGCCAGCGCTGCGAGATCAACTGCACGCTGACCAACGATGGTGTGTGCTCCTCTTACATCAGCCGCGTAAAGATCCAGCGCCGTCTGAATCTGGACGGTGCCGGCAACGGCCTGCTGTCCGGCAACGACAACTGCTTTGTCTACTTCCCGGATACCTGCCGCCAGTGCGAGGACCCCGCCTGCGGCAACGCCTGTCCCCAGAAGGCCATTACGACCAACGAGCAGGGCATCCGTGTGGTGGACACCGACAAGTGCATCGGCTGCGGCGCCTGCCACGAGGCCTGCCCCTGGCATATGCCCACCGTCAACCCCGAGACCGGCAAGTCGTCCAAGTGCATCGCCTGCGGTGCCTGCGTGGCAGGCTGCCCGTCCGGCGCTCTGTCCATCGTGGACTGGGATGCCGTCACCAGCGCAGCACAGGCTGCCTACATGGACCTGTAAAGAGGAGGAACAACAATGGCTGAAAGTTATGGCTGGGCAGGCAAGATCCTGCGCGTCAACCTGACCACCGGCGAGATCACCACGCAGGATGACGAAAAGTACCATAAGTATATCGGCGGTATGGGCATGGCCTACCGCATTATGTATGAGGAAGCTCCCATGGAGCTGGACCCCTATGACGAGAAGGCTCTGGTCATTTTCGGTGTCGGCCCCCTGACCGGCGCAGGCGTGCCCTGCTCCGGCCGTATGAACGTGACCTTCCGCTCTACCTGGTCCAAGGGTCACTCTATTATCGATGCACACATGGGCGGCCACATCGGCTCCATGCTGAAGTATGCCGGTTACGATGGCATCGTGGTCAGCGGCATCTCCGAAAAGCCCGTCTACCTGCGCATCGAGGACGGCAATGTCTCTCTGGAGGACGCAACCGAGATCTGGGGCAAGGGCACCTTTGCTGCCAATAAGTGGATGGTAGAGCAGAACGGCCGCGAGTTCGAGACCGCTTCCATCGGCCCTGCCGGTGAGAATCTGG
>OGNU01000572.1_pt1 | contig 15255 bp, 14 predicted proteins | sample 1573581 | NCBI WGS metagenome assembly OGNU01 (sample SAMEA2581992, study PRJEB24529) | metagenome | biome: Human gut stool | place: China | collected 2011 | reverse complement strand
TGTTAAGCCTGTAGCTAGCGTTCATCCTGAGCCAGGATCAAACTCTTCATTGTAAAAGTATTGTTAATCACTCCAAAGGAGTGGTTCTTGCTCTGTTCAGGACGCTCGAATTTAAAAAAGCTTTTCAATTACCTATATATTATAAGTATTGACGGTTCTTTTTTTTACCCAGATACATATCTCAAAGATTAAGAATGTACCTGCTCTTGTACTACTTGTATTGTTTATGTAAATCTGTTCAAAGATCGCTTGTTTTACGATTGCTTTTCTTTTCAAAAGCGGATGCAAAGGTAAGGACTTTATTTAATATCTTCCAAATATTTTCGGAAGTTTTTTTTTATTTTTTTTCTTTCTTCGAGTCATCTCTCTTGCGAAAGGAAGAACAAAGAAAAAGAACTGTCGTTACCGCCCGGGTTTCAAAAAGATTGTCAAACAACGCTGCTCTCATTTTGAAAGCGGGTGCAAAGGTAAGAACTTTATTTCATATACTCCAAATAAATCTGAAGTTTTTTTTCATTTTCCTTTTTAAAGGCGCCACTCATGAAACAAACAGCACCAAATAACAAGAAAAAAGGAAGGGTTCCTACTCCGTTTCTGTCAGAATGTCAAACTATCGCCGCCCCCGTTCTCGAAAGCGGATGCAAAAGTAGCGGATTTGGGAATACGCACCAAATATACAAGGCCTTTTTTATCAGAAATATCAAAACTTTTTCATAAATGACTGATTGACAAACAGGTTGCAGAACATGATTTTTTAAAGGAAAACAAAGGGGGAAGGAAGACACACAATATATATACACACGCACGTACGGGCGGGCGAATGGGCGGGCGTACGTGCGTGCAATGTTATTCAATGAAAGGGCAAACAAGCCTGCAGCTTACAAGACGGTGCCGTTGGAGAGGATACGCAATTTCACTTCCCTGTCTCCTGCTTCCAGTTCCACCAAGTAATAGGCCTCTTGGGGCGTTTCCACAAAGTCCGCATCATCTATCTCGTAATTTGCATACGATTTTTTGATGGCATCGGATACAGCCGCGGGCAGTTCACTCACCCGTACTTCCCATTGGGTTTTCACCCACTCCTGTGCGCCGTTGAAATAAACATCCTTCTCGCGAGCATCGTGGAAGATTTCCACTTCCGTCATGCCATTTTCCATATCCGTCTCAATGATACGGGCTCCCGCATACTTCTGTGCAATGAAATCCTTGATTTTCCCGGGCAGCACGCCACCGGTATTGTTTCCGGGGTCAGACGGACTGTATTCCATGAGCGACAACACGCCGGCGGCGGTGATCTTCACCTTGACGTCACCTTTGACTGATTCCAGTTCGAGACGGTAGTATTCCTCTTCCGGAGTTGCGTAATGATCCACATCATCCACATGATAGCCTGCATATTCCGAAGCCTCAAGCGCCTGCTTCACCACTGCCGGCAATGCGGCATAAACGGTTTCGGTCTTGGTGAACAGCCAGTTGCTTGCCTTGTCGAACAGCAGTTCACGCACCACCTGTCCATCCAGAATCTCCACTTCCGTCATGTTGTCCTCCCGGTCGATGTCCAAGATACGGGCATTGGGGAAGTTTGCCTTCAGGAACGCTTCGACGCCTTCCACCGGAGCAGCGGGGATATAGTCGCCATAGTCATAATCGTTGTCAGCATCCACCAGCTTCTTCACCAGCACGCCGTCTTTCGAGTAATACAGATCTATTTCCGTCTCTACGCCGTCCACTTTGTTTTTCACTTCGATCACGTAGACCTCTTCCGCGCCGTTGCGTTGCACCCGTTCCACCTCGTCGATGGTCCAAGCGGAGTATTCGCCCGCCCGGAAGGCAGCCTTCACTTCTTCCGGCAGTTGCTCAAAGAGGATTTCGCTGTCTGTTGTCATATACCATCGGCCTCCATTGTCGAACCAAGCGGCATATTCGCCTGCGGCAGAAGAAGCAGACAGATTGAAGTCCGCCACCACATAGTCTCCTTTCACAGTCCACTTCACGTCGGTGGCATGCGGGTAGCGTTCGAGCAGTGCAGCCCGCACCTCGGCGCTCACCTTGTCATCTTCCGGATTTCCGGTGGCAGGAACATCGTCGTTGCTGCAACTCCACATACCGATAGCCACACAAGCGATGGCAAACATTTTTCTTTTCATAGTCATCATACTTTTTATTGTTTTTATTACATCACAAAGCTACCGGACAAATCTGGAAAGAATCTGGAAAAACACAGAAAAGCAGAAGAAATCACAGATAAGCGGGGTTGGGAGGAACAGAATCTTGAAGAATGGATGCCGCATCGAAGCAAGGGCATGCCTTGATCCACTCTTCGGGTTCTATTTCGCCGTTACAGTCGAGGTCGGGGCTGAGGTCGCGGTGCCCGCAAAGGCGGCTGCCGGGATAGTCGCGCAGCAACAGCATGACAAGCACCCGCAGGGAATGTTTCTGAAAATCGGTACGGGTATCGGCGGGATGCCCCCTTTCGTCGAGCCCGCCTTCATAGCAGATGCCGACAGAATGGGCATTGTGGTTTTTGACGTGCGCTCCGGGCTGTCCGATGGGGCGGAGTGTTTTTATATCCCCGTTCTTGCGGATATAAAAATGATAACCTGCGCCGGAGAATCCCCGGCGCAGGTGGTCTGTTGTCAGGTCATGTTCCGTATAGCTGCGGTCGCAGCGGGTGGCGGAACAGTGGACAACGATGAGGTTGATGAATCGCATGTGAATTACGATGTATGAAGTGTGAATTAAGAACTACGAATCAGGCGGGCATGGCCTGTGCGCCAAAAGCGCCGAGGACGGCCGATGCCACTGCGATTACAATTTTAAGGAGTTTGTCCCACCAAGTTGATTTTACTGCCATGTGATTTGAATTTTTGAGTTTTGAGTTTGGAATTATTCAGAGAGTGTATCCGAATAATGATCAGGACACACTCCCCTTCATCAGAAAGAGCAAACGGAGAACGGTTTATCCGAGAGGATCGTTTTCCTCACCGTCGCCGGGGTTCTCGCTGCCACTGCCGCCGGAAGAGCTGCCGTCGGCAGGCTTGTCCAGTGCAAAGGCCACATTGACCGGGCTTCGGGTGGCGGCGGTGCTGCCGTTCACCAGCTTCAGTTCCTTGTCGGGGACAAAGCGTATGTTCACTTTGGAGATATTCCTGACGGTGCAATCCTCCGACTTTTCCACGCCGGGGCAGCGGAAAGTCATGTGAAGCGTGCCGAGCAGGTTCAGCTTCACCTTGTCGCCGTTGGCAAGGTTGGTCTGTATTTCCTCCACAAGGGCTTCGATGACGTGCTTCACGTCGCCTTTTGTCATGGCGCAATTCTTTTGGATATTGGCGGCGAGGACATCGACGTCCACCGTACCGCAGGTTTTGGGCTTCTGACGGAGATAATACAACTGGGGCGAGTTCTTGTCGCTCACGATTTTACGGCGTTTGAAACGCTCTACAAGTACATCCATAAAATAAAAAGTTAAGGTTTAAGTTCAATAAAAATCGCTCCCTGCCTGAAGCAGAGTTTGAAAGAAACATCTCAAAATCGTAAAGATATATCTTAAAAGAAAAAGTTCGGCCGGAACTATCGTAAACAAGGTGGGTAAGAGGAGGGATAAGGCGCTCTATAATCAATGATTATTCCTTTTCTTAAGCACATTACAAAGATACAAAATCAGCGAGGCAAAGTCAAGTATTTCGTCGTTTATTTTCAAAAAAAGGGTGATAAATATCAGGTATTAATTATTAATGCGAATCAGTAGTTGAATGACAGATACTATCGAGTAGCAAGATTAATATTTACTTCGCGTTTCGCATCATCCATTCCGTCGGCGGCACATACTCCCCTATTTTGGTCATGGCGGGATTGTGCCCGAAGTACACATCGCCGGTTTCGCCGTTGCGGTGTTTGGCAAGGATCACCATGCCCAGTCCTTCGGAGGGGAATTTGCTCCGGCGCTCGGAGGTCAGTCCGTAGAGGGCGGGGCGATAGAGCAGCATCACTACATCGGCATCTTGTTCTATGGCGCCGCTCTCGCGCAGGTCGCTCAAAGCAGGGCGCTTGTCGGCGCGCATTTCGCACTCGCGGTTCAACTGGCAAAGCAGAATGACGGGAATATCCAGTTCTTTGGCAATGAGTTTGGCTTTGCGGCTGGCTTCCGCCACTTCCTGTTCGCGGTTACGGTTCTTCTGTCCGGACTTCATTTCGCAGAGTTGCAGGTAGTCTATGATGAGGAGGTCGCAGCGTCCCTTGCTTTTTTGCAGCAGGGCGGACGAGCGGATGTGATCCATGCTCATCTTCGGATTGTCGTCCACGTAGACAGGCAGGGCCGACAGCAGCCGGGCGGCTTCCAATGCCTGTTGCCGTTCGCCGGCATCGAGCAGTCCGGTCTTGAGGTGTCCGGCATCCACGTTGGCCGCTTGGGCGCAGAGCCAACGGTCGCCCAGCCTTTCGCCTTGCATCTCAAGGCTGTTCACCAATACATGCTTTCCGGCGCGTCCTGCCGCCAGTGCCAGATGCAGGGCAAAGGCAGTCTTTCCCACCGAGGGGCGGGCGGCGATGATGTTCAGGTCGCCCTGCTGCCAGCCCGCCGTAAGCCTGTCAAGCTCGCGCAGTCCGGTGGGAATACCGGTGATGCCGTTCCGGTTGTTTTCCACACGCTTGTCCATTTGCTCAAGGGTGTCCTGCATGAGGCGTTCCATATCGCGCAGGCAGTTGTTGGAGACAGCGCCGCTTTCCAGATGTCCGGCAAGGCGGTGCAGATCTGCCAAAGCATCGCTCAGGTCCACCGACTCATCGGCAGCGCTGGCAAGCAGAGTGTGCAGCCCTGCAATCATCTCACGCCTGATGTACATCTGCCGGAGGATGAGCGCATGGTATTCCAGATGGGCGGAAGACGCCACGCGCCCCGCCAAGCGCACCAGCTCGTAGGCGCCGCCCACCGCCTCCAGCTTGCCGCGTGAAGCGAGTTCGGCACGCACCGTCACGAGGTCTATCGCCTTGCCGGAGTGGTACATGGAGAGCAAAGCGGAGTAGATTTCGCCAAACTTCGTCTCATAAAACATTTCGGGAGAGAGTTTGTCGCCCACAAGCACCATAGCGGTGGTTTCGGTGAGACAAGCTCCCAAGATGACCGACTCAAGATCGTCATCGTGGGGATTTAGGATTTCGGACATAAATATGAAAAGGATTAATTAAAACCGGGAAACTCATTCTCAAACATCCTATACTCCAGATATTTGGCTACCTGATAGCAGTAGTTCGTGTTGTTCAGGCTGAAATAGTAGTCCTCCACTTTCTTATAGGCGAGTTGCCGTTCGCCGGAGGAGAGCTTTCGCCAAAGGCTGCGCACGTAGCTGCCATTCTCTATGGGGAGGTGCGTGGTGCGGCTGTAATAGGCAAGAAAATCCTTCAACGATTCCTCAAAGGCATCGGGAGCCTTCGGTTTGGGAGCCGATGCCAGCTTCATTGTCCATGCGTCATAACCGGGTATGCGGATATGGCTGGGACAGTCGTCCGAAACCATCTCAATGAGTCCCGTACGGAAGCAGTTGTTGAAGAAACGCCGGGTGCGCCCCCTTGTCCAGCCGAAGAGATCGGCCCAACCCGAGTAAGAAATGGCAGACTCACCACGTGCACATTGCACTTCCACCCCGTTGCAGAACACCACAGCCGGCTTGAAGTTTACGTTTATCAGTACCCGCAGAAAAGCAGCCTCATCACAGCACGCCGCACCCTGTTTCTCGCAAACCTTTTGCAGCAATGCCCGAGAAACCATGACATAGCCCTTTTTTAACAGATTATTCTCCATGAAAAGTTATATATATGACACTTAATTTTTACGACCACAAAACGGACACCCCAATGGACACCCTATCACACTTGTTATCAACAGCTTGAATCGGTCCAACAACCAGCCCAACAACCAACCAACGGACACAATATAAATAATAAGAAGATAAGATATACTATCGTATATCTACCGGGCAACGCGGAAAAGACGAATGATGCGTTCCGCCCAAACAGATGATGTGTCCGGGGCAAACGGATGATGCGTTTGCGGTAAACGGATCATCCGTTTTTCTCCGGCACAATGATGCATAATTTTCTGAATTCATTATCTTTGTCAGTTGTTTAAATTTATACACACTGCACAAAGGTCTTTGCGGCCTTTTATCTGCAATGCTTGGGCAAAGATATTAAATGAGAATAACGCAAGAAAAGTAAATATTTACAGTTATGACAGTGTAAACATTTACCAAGCAAAGGGTTAAGTCCGGAAAAGTGTATTTTTTTACATGATTATACGGGGGGGGAACCGGAATGATAACGGAGTCTCATCCTGACATATCTCCCCCTAAGCCTTATGCACATAGAGCAGGTCTTCGATGAGTAAATCAAGTTCCTCGGCACCGATGCAGCCCTCGTGATAATGGAAGTAGTGGCTGAGGAGCAGCCGCACCTGCCTGACGCGGCATGTCTCGGTGTAGCCATGCCACTGCCCCACCCCCGCATCGAGCGCACGACGGATGACGCCCACCATAGGAGCGATAGCGGCGCGCACGTCGTCGCCGGGAAGAATCTGTATCTTCTCCTCCGGCAGAATAATGGTGACTTCGGGATGATAGGCGCGAACTACGCGCAAGGCTTCCGTCCAACGGACATGTTTGGCTATGACGTCACGCGTCTCTTTCTTGGGTTTCTTCATAAAAATTTACTATTTATCGGACAAGTGACGCCCGGTTACGCTTCCTGAAACGGTTCTCAAAAAACTCCATCAACAATATGGGCAAACCGAAAACAGCTACGAAGCCAACTAAAAACAAGACGCTTCCGTAAGCGGCCCCGTAGCATATCCCCCGGTGGATAAACAAACAAACAAAACAAAAATAAGAAGCACTGCCTTCTTTCATTGACAAGGGGATGTTTTCGGTTTTAGTTGTAATCATATCAGATTTTATTTCTAATTCTATTGCTATTTCTAAATTCTATATATAATCTTATTTCAATTCTATCCCTATATATAATTCCATTTCTAAATTCAATTTCTTGCATGCTCTCTCAAATACAGTTCCAGATGCTCCACTGTGACGTCTTTCAGCAGCACCCGCTTGTCGGCATCGAGCAGATAGAGACAGGGAACCGCTTTCAGGTCGTAGAGCCGGTGACGGTTGATGACCTGCGAAGCATCGCGGGCGTTGAGCATGCAGGGCGGATAAGCCGCCGCACGCCACTGCTCCACGTCCTCATCGGGATAGACGGCAAGGATAACCAGCCGGGGACGGCGGGCGGAACCCTCTCCCGTCATACCGGCGAGGTGCTCCGAAGCAGCCATGTAATCCTTTACGCGGCGGCAGTCCTCGCAGTCGGGCGAGTTGAAGAACAGCAGGGTATAGCTTGACTTTATCCGCCAAAGGCTGCCGACAGTGCCGTCGGCAAAGGTGTAGGCGAAGTCCGCCGCCACATCGCCCGGACGGTTCTTCAACGCCATGTCCAGCCTGAACTTAGCGCGTGCCTTGTCCGATTCGCCCAGACGGGGCGAAGCAATGACGTGGCGCAGCACAGGGATGTAGTACTCCTCGTTGCGGAAAGGCGAGTTGGGCTCGTAGAGGTATTTCCCCGACAACTTCATGAAGTGGGCGTACATGGCACTGTCCACAGCGGCGGAGTCCATCATTGCCGTAAGGCTGCTCTGCGCTTCCTCCAGCGGAACACGCGAGAGGATGTCCAGAAAATCGGCCAACGCCTGTTCGGTGACTTCCGGACGGGAAATGAGCGCAGTATCGCGGAAGTTGAAGCCCTGCCAGTAGTGCGCCGCCAAGTAGGAAGCGCGCGCCTCGGAGGTGACGAGCAGCGGGGGAATGTCGGGCAATGTGAATACCGCTTCGGAGTGCGCCGTACCGCGCTCCGTTTCTGCGGATTGCGAAGCGCATCCGGCAAGCAACGGCAGGAGCGACAGCAGCAACAGCACAACGGCGGCAAACCAGCGTAGCGCACGAGGTGTGCGGGAACGGCGGGGGTAGCGGCGGTAATGACGTAGGGGGCGGTGTGAGGTCATAAAGGTTATTGTCAAAAAATAGATTGATAATAGGGTTATGGGGTTATATCTCTGATGCAACGAGCATACGCGCTATGTGAATCTTTTAAAAAATGCCCAGAATGTGATATGTTCGACAAGGCGTAAGCAAATTTCCAATCATATTCAGTCGCTGACCAATGTGAATTATTCAGAATAAAATTTGCATCTCTAAGCAATTCATACCTAAGCAGATACATCAAAGAGAGCTCACGCCCAGTAGGTAAACGCCATCCACCACCGTCTTCAAGCAAGTCATGACAGTAAGTTAAAGCATTTGACCAAGATAATTCATGTGTGGAGTCATACTTTCTCACTTCAAACTTTTGGAAAACCTTTTCGTCACTTACCTTAGAACTAAGGTTACCAAGCGTATTCGTTCCTGCACTCGACGCTGTAGCATCTGTACGTCTCGCTTTGGGAACAGTTGTATGCGGAATGGCCGAAGCATCTACAATCACTCTTCCCGCTCCATCAACAACTACCTTCTGGGCATAACTATCCGTCATTATACAAGAAGCAAATACTATTAATAATAATTTAAAACTTTGTATCATATTTATTTGTCTTTAAATATTACACTTTCCTACTGGACAACATACATATGCCATATCTTATTTAATACTACAGGCTTCTAATACAAAAAACCCTACTAGCGACTGTTATTTTATTGATCGCGCCAGTATCAGGACTCCCTAATAGATGATGATAGAACAGATTCACAGCAATGCCGTTCCCAGTAGTCCATTCCTTATTCTCTGTAACAGATGCATATACGTAGCGATTCGGATTCTCAAAAGTTCCAATCCCTATATAAAGCAAGACTAACTCATCCCTAGAAGGCAGATACCAATAAGTTTCGGCAGGTTCAATAATTCCATCGCCATTGATATCCCTATTCTTCTCATGACAATAGCGTCCAAGCGAACTTCTATAAATAGGATGATACAATTCATTACGGAAAGAAGACATAGCAGGATGATAATAAGGAGGAGCTGCTCCTCCACTATAAGGTGGAATCGGTACATCAGTCATGAAGTTACCCATCTCTCCACTATACATTGGACGATAAGAAGTGGAGGCTTTACCAAAGTTTACAGCCTCATTATTGACTCTCTTCACATCATTATATACAATATTAGCCGTCAAAAACTTCCCATTACCCCATCTGTCGTCTTTATCATAAACTATCCTACTCCCGAATCCCCACGTTAGTCCCTGTAATCTTTGAAAACTCACCGAAACACCCGGATATAAAGCAAGGGAGTATTCTCTTTCTCTCTCCCGTACAAACTTATTCCGCACGTTACTTGGTGTGCCATCTTCATTCAGAATCCACAACCCCGCATCCGGATCGTTATCATCCAAGAAAGGAGAAATATACCCCTCTTGATTGATATTAAACGTTCTCACTTCCGGCCGAGTCGGGTCTCCTCCCTCTTTATAAAACGTGAAGCGCACTTGAGCACTGCGTTTACCGTCTCTCACCAAGAACTCATCGGCATAGACATGAAGCGTCTTATTGGTTACAGTCACTTCCGTAAACGGAATATCCGTAATCTTGTAGCACATGCGATAGGTGGCATTGGCAAAGGTCATGGCGTCGTCATCTTCCTGTCCACCGGGAATAGCGTTCCATCCGGCTATGCCCTGTGCTTGCAGCTTTGCCCTGACACTCTTATGCGGGATATATTTAGGTCGCACCATTCTGCTTTCAGGCTCTGCCTGCTGCTGCCATTCATCGTTGGGCGGAGATTGCTTCACCTGATGCCACATCAAGTCCAAAGGAGAAATCTTAAGCCATGTGGCATCAAAATCCGGGTCGTTATAAGCCCTGCCCGAATTATCCAGAATCTCCATTATGACTTTTCCTTTGGGAGCATGGATACGCATAGGCCGGAAATCGGGGTGTGCATCCATCGTGAGGTTGTCGCCATGATCCACCAAAAGTTCTCCCAAAACATAATCCACATTCGAGTCCACTTTGATGTCATTCAGCCCGTTCACCGTTACGGTAAAGGTGTAGTGCTTGCCACGCTCTATGTTGTAGTCGCTATGGTTGTCGGCTCCCAAGTAGATATGAGCCTTTACCTGCTTCGTTTCAAATGTAGTCTTGTGCATGGCCTTAATGGCAATGGCAGTGGCACGTGCGGGCTTGAACCAGCCCTTGCCACGATCGTCTTTGTCATTAAAAGACATTCCGGGATAGCGGTCTGCCGAATTGGTAGGTAACGACTTGTTTACACGTCCTCCCCGGCGGTTTTCAAAGACATAGAGCGTCTGGGAGACTGTTTTGTTCAGTTTGTCCTCCGCCTCAAACGGATAGTCCACATCCGTTGTCAGCCAGTAATCATCCTTATCGGCAGAAGTGCCGGGCAGGTTTACGTTTACATCCGCAGTATGCGGAAACAGGTAGCTGCGGGCGGGGGCATTCTCCACGTCCCAGCCTATGATGCTTACCCCCTGGTCGGCGGGTGTTTTGTCTATCACTATCAGCGTCACTTTGGCGGCAATGAAATGAAGCTGAATAGGAGTGCCGTAGGTGCTGTTGCCCGGAGCGAAGGTCACGTTCTCCTGCTTTCCCGTCATCATCAGGGGGTGCGTGGTGTTCATGCCGAAGTCCAGTTGGGTGGCAGTTGTCACAATCTCTTCCACCTCCGGCAGAGAAGTGGCGGATTGCAACTTGGCCTCTATCTCCGCATTGCTGACGTTGGCAATGAAAAAGAGCGTGTAGTTGCTGCCCGAATAGCTGTCTATTGTAAATTTAGAACCGGAACTTACATACTTACCGTTGCTCACCACCGAGCCGTCTGCCCGGAACACCATCACCCGCAAATTCTCAATCTTGTTCTCCTGTTCGGGAGTCAAGGCGCGGGTGGAAGAACCGCTGCTCATGGTCGGCACAATCAGGTTGAGCTCTATTCGTGCAGGCTCTCCTTCTGCCACAGAGCCTGCACCCGGAAACTCCTCGCGGACGCATCCCGCCAGAAGCAAGGCGGAGAGAAGCAGCGCATGGAGGAAAGGCATCGTATTTCTTATCTTTCTCATTTTATATCTCTGTATTTTTTTAGTGTATCTTATTGTTCTGTCTTATCATTCTTGTCCTGCTCTCAGGGTTAGAACTCTTTCCATATCTCTTGTTTGCCCCAGTCGGTGACTTTGACTTCTACGCTGATAGCACCGTCGAAGTCGACAAGCACGTTGAGCAGGCGGCCTTCTGACACGCGCAGGGGTTTGCCGTTGCTGTCGGAAATGACGGTCGTCTGGAGCACGCCCCGGTGGTAGATGTCTATGCGGAGCTCCTCCTCGGTGGGCAGGATGTTGAAGACGGAGGAGACAAAATCTCCCCGGTCGTTGAACGAGGCTTCGGGGCGGTAGCTCACATCGGTGCCGTTGGGCAGGCCGTAGAAGTCGAGCATATTGCCCGTCTTGCGCAGGATGTAGTGGAAATCGCCGTCGGAGCTTCCCACGTACTCCTTGAGGTGGCGCGCCGTAACGGCTACGCCGGAGACCTTGCGCCGCAGGGGAAGTTCCTTGTCGGAGAGGGTGCCGGTGGCGGAGAGCGCATCGGCGGAGGTCTGTATATCTATGGTGCCGTAGAAGAGGTCGTCGGGCGAGCCTGCTACGGGGTAGGTTATCCGAGTTTGGGATTGGTGGATGAGCGACACGAAGGCCGTCTCCAAGTGGTCGCCCTGCCGCAGTGCGGGCAGTGTCTGGCTGCCTTGCCGGCCGTTGCCCCATGCCACCAGTTTCAGGACGTCGTGTCCGGGATAGTCCAGCGTGACAAGTTCCGAAAGGGAGGTGTGGAGGGTGTCGAGCAAGTTTTTGTCTTTGTCGAAAACATAGAGCGTGATGTCCTTTATAGTCTCGCTGCCAAGCGTGCCGCCGTCGGCGTCGAAGGCCTTTACCTGCAAGGTAAGTCCGGAGACGTGGGGAGAAGGACAGCCCGAAAGGTCGTCCTTGATGCAGCTTGCAGATACAAATGCCATAAGAAACAGTACAGGCAGTATTTGCAAGCAGTTACGGAATTTGTTCTTCTGCATGATTGGGTGGGTGTATTGATAGTGAAACGAAAATATTGTAATATGAAAGGCGGGAGCGGGAGGCGTCCCGCCTTTCTGCACATTCTTGTTAGAGATAAAAATAACTTCTACGGATATTTTTAGTTAAACTCTTTGCTGACGGGTTGGGTAACCCATTGAGCAGCAGTCACAGTCACGTCTATGGAAGAAGAGACAACAGGTTCTTCCGGATCGGTAGTACCACCGCCGCCACCGGCTTCCACATCACCATTCAGGGTAACAGTCACTGTATAGGACTTGCCCGGTTCGATGGTCTCTTTCGCATCGGCTATCGTAAAGTGAACGGGGTAGTAAATAATAGAGGGAGTACTGTTCACAGTCTTTGTTGACTTGATGGCAAGGATGGCAGGTTGAGTCGTACCGTCGTTGCCGAAAGTGTAGAAGTGGTTGAAAACAGTGCCACCTGCATTAGGTGCGAAAGGAACGGTTACTGCATCGGACAGAGCCGTAGATGTTGTTACATTCGTATCAAAGGGAGTATTATAAGTGTTATCTCCTGTATAGAAGTGAGTTTGTGCAGACTTTTCTGCCGAGGTTCCGAAGAACTTTCCCTTCTGACCTGCAAACAGCAATACAACTTCTTTGTCTTCAATCTGAATAGTACCACCGGTCATATTCTTACGGTTATCCTTAACGATAAGCTGTATTTTTGCCGCTACGAAGCTTAAGGATACAGCAACCTGAGCGTTAGTACCACCGTTAAATTTAACTTCACTCTCTCCCGACATCCAAAGGTTGTTTTTCCTCTGGGTTGAAGTGTTTTGATCACCCTTCACCATCAGGTCAGCTGTTGCCGTCAACAAGTCGCTTTCCGTTTTAACATCTTTAAAAGGGCCGTTAGCCAGTGCGCCCGTATTGGCCACCACATACGCTTTCTTTGCGGCAGTAGTACCAGTTGTGATTGTAGCAGCTGTATTGGAATTACTCTCATAAGGAGCACAGTCCAAAGCACCGCCATCGCGGAACAGGAACACAAGATAGTCATTAATCACAGCATCTTCTGTATCGGTAGCCGGTCCCGCAGCTCTTGACTGCGCCTGATTATCTCCATCGCCTTTAAGCTTGATGGTAAGTACCGCCTGCTCGCCCGGAGCATTGTTTCCTAAATTCTCTACTTCATCGTTAGTGCACGAGAACATCGTGAAGGCTGCAAGAGCCACTGCTAAAAATTTAATCTTCTTCATTGTTTTTTAATCTTAAAAATTAGTACTTAAATGATTATTGTTATTGTATATAATACCTATTGAAAACTCTTTTTATCCTGTCTTTCTATTCTGCCGGAACCTGTTCCGCTTCGGAAAACCTGTCTTGCTTTATCTGCTTCTATTCAGCAGTTCTTCCAGTTGTTTCAGGTTCTCGGCAGCTTGGGGGTCACCGGCGGCCACCGCCTTTTGGAACAAGGTGCGGGCCTTTTCCGTATCGCCGTTCATCATGTGGCACACGCCCCGCAGGTTGTCGGCACGAAAGTGGGTGTTGCCTTGAAGCGTGTGCAACGCTTCGGCATACTGTTCGGCTTGCAACAGGTCGATGGCCTTGTTGAGCGACAGGAGTTCGGGATCGGGCTGCGCCTCGTAGAACACCTTGATGTATCCCGCGTTGCGAAGCTTCGGGAAGAAGTGCTGCTTCATATAATGATAGGGCTTGCCACCGTTGAGCTTCATGAGAAGTCCCAAGCGACCCACTTTCTTCTTGGCATCCCACACCGGAGCGGTGTCGATGATGTGCAGCACCTGCTGCCGGGAGTCCATGTCGCTGTCTGCAACGAGCCTGCGCAGAAATCTCCACGACTCTTGGTCGTTTTTCACCTCGAAATAGGAAGGTGAGAGCCGGGTGCGGCTCGTGATGTAATCCACCAACACCTGCGCCCGGTTGGCGGCAATGCGGGCGTTCAGCTCGGCAGAACCGTCGGGCGAGGCCGAACCTACTACCAATATCTTGGCAATGCGGGAATCTTTGGCAGCGGCTATCTTGTCGAGAACGGAGAGCAGATGTTCCAGATTGGCGCGGTTGTTCTCGAACTCCGGGACCACCCGTACGCTGCCCACAGGGAAGTAGACCACCAGAGTGGCTTCGTCTTTATAACGGTCGATGTCCTCCTTTGTGCCCACGCTGCCCGTCCACACACCCAAGAACTTGTTTTCCTGCGCCAGTTGCTCCACAACGGGTATCACAGGCTCCGACCGGGGCACTACGGGAACAAACAGCTCGGCAGGGGTGGCAAGCATCGCATTGTCCAGCAACCGCAGGGACTGCAACGTCTCTTTGCTGCAACAGCCCTCGCTCTGCGCTTCCAAATGGAGGGAGGCGCCTTCCATCCAGTCGTTGTAGGGGAGCGTATGGGTGTAGAGCAGTTCTTCGCCTGCCTTGTTGTAGGCAGGAGCAACCGCCTGCGTCTTTTTCATGCCGCCCTCGCGCCACTCCACTATCTGCGCCCGGCGGCTGCCAACAGTCTGCGGCTGCTCAAGCTGCCCCCGGAGGTGCGGGAGATGACCAAAAGCGGCGCCATCTCTGCCGGTCACGCCCGGGCGCTCCTGGGACTGCCCAATGCGGCGCTGATTCATGCGGCGGCGGAGCAAATCGTTTCACACAAACTTACAGTGCGGGATGTGGAAAAGCTGGCCAAGCGCAGTCAGCAGGAAGCCGGTGCGGCGCCCAAGCCCCGATCCCGGCGTGACGCGTTTTACGACGAGGTGGAACTGGCGCTGAAGGAGACCTTGGGCCGCAAGGTGCGCGTGGTGCCCGGCCGAGGCAAAGGTACGCTGGAAATTGAATTCTATTCCAATGAAGATCTAAAAGATTTGGCCAATAAGTTAGGAGAATAAAAGTATGCTGGATATGAAATTCGTACGGGAAAATCCCGAACTGGTTAAGGAGAACATCAAAAAGAAATTTCAGGACGAAAAGCTGCCTCTGGTGGATCAGGTAATCGAACTGGACGAGCGTCGTCGGTCTGCCGGTAGTCATCGCAGCAGAGAAACAGGAAGACCTTGCCTTGATCGACAGCAAAAACATCAAGGTGGTTGACGGAGCAGTGTCCCATAAAGTGGGAGCCGTCCACTTCAATATAATTCCCATGACGGAAGAAACCGGCTTTACGCTGAATGTGAACCC
>OGNU01000557.1_pt1 | contig 15509 bp, 14 predicted proteins | sample 1573581 | NCBI WGS metagenome assembly OGNU01 (sample SAMEA2581992, study PRJEB24529) | metagenome | biome: Human gut stool | place: China | collected 2011 | reverse complement strand
ATAAACCTTACCACCCTTCAAATCTATAACCATTATAACACAATAGATTTGGGGGTGGTAAGGTTGGCTGCTTATTCCATTTTCAGAAATTTCCTATACTTTTGACCCCGGCATCATTCCATTTCGGTTTTGGCATAATGCGTACCTCCGATGCGCTTCAACAGACTTCTTTGTCTATAATGGTTTCGGTTTGCATGTAATTATACCGATTTTATCCGCAAGTGTAAACATCATCCGTATTTTTCTGCCTTTTCCGGCCGTAAAATTACGGAAGGAACGCCTTTATCCGGCCTGTCAAACAGCCGAGGCCGGGCAGGACGGCCAGCACAGGGAACTGCGTCCTGGTGAAAGGAGCGGGGTTTGCTTCACCCTTCGTGAGGGTGACGAGGCAGAAGCGGTCTGCGCCTGCTGCCCCCTCCACAGTCTCCGGAAAGCATGGGCTTTCTCCCACAAAAAATCCGACGCTTTTCAGCGCCGGATTTTTGCCGCTATAGGACAGTGAAACAGAAGAATGAAGAAGAAACCGGTTTGGGTACGCTCGGTTCCTCAGTTGTCCGCGGTGTTCTCCAACGGGAACGTCACGCTCCAATTTCCTTCCACAGGCCCAGCGGACGTGACAAACGTCCCGTACAGCGCATAAGTGCCAAGAGCGTCGGCCGCAATACCGGTGAACACATAATCCTCATAGCTGCCCGTCCCCGCATCATCGAAGAAGGCCGCCGAACCGTCACACTCAATTTGCTCGCCGGTCTCCCGGTTTACCAGAGAAATAGAGCCGTGATTGTCCGTTTTGAGGATGTCCGCGTAGTACACCTGCACATGGAGCCGTCCGTCCGCATAGCCGATCCCCGTCAGGGTCACACCGTCCACGGGAGACACGATCGCGTCACCCGGTTTCAGCACCGTGACCTCTTTTCTGGCAGTAGAGCCAACCAGATTCCCGCTCAGGCCCCGGGGCTGGACCGTCTGTACGGCAGAGGTTAGTTTGCCACCCAAGTCCACACCGTCCAAAATGCCCTCCCAGCTTTTCTTGCCGCTCAGCAGCTTTCGGACGGAAAACGTCAGCTTCTCGCCCTCGATGCTCTGCCGGTCCCACTGTTCAAGGGTCACAAGAAATGTGGCGGTGTGGGTGTCCGGGTCGTAGCTGGCCAACTGGCAGTGGCCCGTGCAGTCAAAGGGCGTGTGGAGCCGATAGCTGTCGAAAAGGTCCACCGTTTCATCGAAGCTCGTTCCTGTCAGGTCCTCCAGTGAGAGATAGATCTCGGCGGTATTCTCGTGGATGTAAGCCGCCGTCACCTCCATGCGGATGCCGTTGTCTTCGCAGGACCGCTGCACCGGCTTGAAGAACTGGGCCGTGGCGGGGGTGACAGCGTACAGCAGCTCATAAAATGCCGGACTGAAGGCCGCCATGGCGGGGACGGCCAGCACGCAGACCAGGCAGAGGCAGGCTGCCAGCGTTCCCCACTTCGCCCAGACGCTTTTCCGCTTGTTCGGCGCGGTGTCCGCCGCTTCAATATAGGCGGGGTCGATCAGTTCCATCTTATCTAACAGTTCGTTTCCTCTCATACTGTGTAACCCTCCTTGTTCAGATACTCCCGCAGCCGGTTACGGCAGCGGAACAGCGTTGTTTTCACCTTGCTTTCGGATATGCCATAGTGCTTGGCAATGTCGGCCACGGAATCCAGAAACCAGTAACGGCGGACGAAGATGTTCCGTTTTTCCTCATCCAGTTTGCCGAGAAAGTCATTGATGGCCGTCCGAAGTGCCAGATCATCCATGCGGCACGAGCTGTCATCAGGTGCCGGGATGCATTGCTCCATTTCCGCACTGAGCTCACAGATAAAAGCACTGCGCTTCAGACGGCTGCGGTCACGGCAGCAGTTCAGGGAAATGTGCCGGGTGATTCGGGCGAGGAAGGCGTAGAAGTAGTCGCTTGGCTCGTGGGGCGGGATCGTGTGCCATGCCTCCATGTAGGTGTCATTTTCACATTCCTCGGCGGTCTGCAAGTCGTTGACGATTCCGTAGGCCAGCGCCCGCAGGCGGTGGCCGTACTTTTCAGCGGTCTGCCAGATGGCTGTCTCGTCCCGCCGCAAGTACAGCGCGACGATGCCGCGGTCATCCATGGCGTTCATCTCCTTCCGGTTTCGATTGAAGGGCCTTCACCCATATAAGCACCCTTTGGGGCAGTCAGGTTACACAGTTTCAAAAATTATAGCAAAAAATTATCCCCGTTTCGACAGCAAACGGGGATAACAGCGTGTCGAAAAAGCCTTTTCTCCCCGCTGAGCAAGTTTTCAGAACTTTATAAAAGTTCTGAAAACTTAGGATTTTAATGGCGCGAGACACCCTTCTTGGGTTTCCCGCGCACACCCTTCCTTACCGTTGCGGAGGATTTACCACTTTATTGACAGTCTCAACAACACCATCCATTCGGATGGTGTTGTTTTCCTATCTGTTCTGTTGTCTGTGCTTACCGGCGGGTTTTCCCGCGCTGAATGGACCGCAGCAGTCCTCTGCACTGCCACAGGCTCAGCAGAGTGAATACCGCCGCCGGAACGCCTAACAGTCGCAGTCCCCAAGCATCCTGCACCAGACTGCCCGCAAAGGAGCCTGCGGCGATGCCAAAGTTATAGGACACCGGCTGCACCGACGCGCAGAGGCTGGCTGCCGCCGGGTATTCCGCCTCTGCCAATCCCAGAGAATGGACCTGCACCGGCGTATTCAGCAGATACATCAGCAGGCCCATGGCAAACAGCCCTGTCAATCCCAGCCACCGATTCACCAGCAGCAGAGGCAACACGGCAAACAGCAGAACCTGCGCGGCAAAGAACACCGGCAGGGGCTTCAGACCGCCTTTTTCCGCAAGGCATCCGGAAAACAAATTGCTGGCGGCACTGCAAAGCCCCATCCCCAGCAGGACCGGACTGACCGCCGTCTCCGGCAGGCCCAGCGTACCGGTCAGCGTTGGCGTCAGATAGGTGTAGACCGTATAGGTAGCGGAAGCGCTGAACAGCACCATCAGAACACAGTGCCAGCAGCGACTGTCCCGCAGCACCGCGAACTGGTTCAGCAGGCCGCCCTCTGCCGGAGGGACATCGATCTCCCGCGGCAACAGCCGGGCCAGCACAGGCAGCAGCACCAGTCCCATTGCCAGGATCACGCCAAAGGTGGCCCGCCAGCCAAGAGCGTGGCACACCGCTGTACCGATGGGCACCCCCGCCACCGCCGCCACGGAAAAGCCCGCGTACACGGCGGAAATGGCCCGGGCCGTCTGTTCCGGGGAAGAAACCTCCTTCGCATACAGCATAGCCACTGCGGTGAGGGTCCCGGACACCAGCGCCGCCACTACACGGGATGCATACAGCACCGCCACGCCGGGAGCCAGCATACTCAGGACATTCACACCCAGAAACAGAAGCATCAGCCCTATCAGCAGGCGGAAGCGGTCCATCCGTCCGGTCAGGGCCGTGAGCAGCGGCGTTCCTACCGCATAGCAGGCGGCAAATACGCTGACCAACCGCCCCACGGCGGCCAGAGATACGTTCAGCCCCGCCGCAATATCCGGCAGGATACCCACGATCACAAATTCACAGGTACCCAGCGTAAAGCCCAAAGCGGCCAGCGCCAGCACAGCCGCCGGTAAACGATGCTTTTTCATCATGCGCTCCTTACTATGTGTTTATATGTGTGCGTACACAGTTTTACCCGGAAACAGCGGAGGACCGCAGTCCCCCGTTTCTTTCCATATTTACCGTCAAATACTCTCCGAATTGAGAATGGGGCAAGCGGTCACATAGGTGTCCCGGTCAGGCCGCTGTCCCATCAATGCCTCAAAAAGCACAGACAGCGCCTGATAAGGCTGATACGCCAGATCCTGCCCGATAGTAAAATCCACCTCGCCGCTTTTCAGCAGCTCCTGGATCTCCGGGCCGCAGTCATGGGAAAGGATGTGGACCTTTTCTGCCAGGCCCCGGCTCCGGAGAACTTCCGCGCAGGCCGGGACGCTGGGGTTCGCCATATACACCATCCGCAAATTTGGATGCGCCGCCAATGCACTTTCCACCGTTTCCGCCGTTTTCCGGTAATCCCGGTGGGTGGCGGCGATCACACCGTTTTCCTCCGGGATCCCCCGCTCCGCCAGCCGCTCCAGAAACCCGTCCACACGGGCCTTATGCGCCGTATATTTCGGATCGGCATAGATGACCAGAAACGCATCACCACGGCTCAGAAAGCAGGATGCGATCTCTCCGGCCACCCGTCCGGCCCGATGGCCGTCCTCGCCCACATAGCAGATTCGCCGTCCGCCGGGCACGTCGGAGTTGAAGGTCGCCACCGGGACCCCCCGCTCTGACAGCCGTTCCAGCGCCCGCCGGATCTCCTCAGTGCCGGAAGCGCACAGCGCGACGGCCTGTGCGCCGTTTTCCACTGCCTCATTCAGCAAACGCAGACATTCCGCCTCGTCCCCCGACGGGTAGTTCCGGATGTCCAGCGACACATTGTAATCTCTGTATTCCTCCAGAAAGCGGGCTGTACCGGCATCCATCTCATCCCGCACAAAGCCCTCTTCCCATTCCGGCTGCACCAGCGCCAGCTTCCGGGGCGTACCGCTGGTGGCCAGGGCGCTGGCCATCCGGTTGGGATGATAATCCAGCTCCTCCATCACGCGCAGGACCCGCTCCCGGACTTCCGCCTTTACATAAGGCCGGTCATGGAGCACCCGGTCTACTGTGCCGATGGATACACCGGCCCGCTCCGCAATCATTTTAATGGTGGTCCGCATGGTTGGTTCCTCCGTCCTATGTCAACGCGCATACAGTAGCAGATTTTTAGGAATTGTCAATAGGTGCCGAAAAATTCTTTCTCCCGGCAACAATTTGCCTTTTTATTGTCCGTGTTGCAGCGCATTTCCGTCTCATTCAAAATTTTATGTATACAAATACTCTTTTCTGTGCTATACTATATCAAATCTGGCACCGGGGGGCAAGGCTTCCCTGCCGTTTTCTTACATTTTATTTATTTCACCTGTATTTTTCCGCGGCCCGGGAGCCTGCGGTTGAATAAATAGAGCTTTTCATACGAGATCGGACAGACGTGACCGAACCTCCGCCGGCGAAACGGGGCCGTGCGGACAACGGACGTCTTTATTTGCCGTGCCTCTTTAGGCACCTGCGTCCACTTTACGTCATCCGTATTCTCTGAAAAGCTCCTACATATTTCCGCCCTTTTGAGGGCGTTCAGCAAAGGAGTTTCTATATCTATGGCAGAAAAACTGAAAATCATTCCCCTTGGCGGTCTCAACGAGATCGGCAAGAACATGACCGCCTATGAATACGGCGGCGAGATCATCGTGGTGGACTGTGGTATGGCCTTCCCCGGTGATGACATGTACGGCATCGACTGCGTGATCCCCGATGTGTCTTATCTCATCAAGAACAAATCCCGGATCCGGGGCCTGTTCATCACCCACGGCCACGAGGACCACATCGGCGCCATCCCCTATGTGCTCAAACAGATCAACATGCCCATCTACTGCACCCGCTTCACCGCCGGTCTCATCAAGCTGAAGCTGGAGGAGCACCAGCTGGTGAAATCCACCAAGCTCATCACCGTAGAGGCGGGCAAGAGCGTCCGGGCAGGCAAGTTCACCGTGGAGTTCATCCATGTGAACCATTCCATCGCCGACTCCGTGGCTTTCGCCATCCACACTAAGATGGGCACCATCGTCCACACCGGCGACTTCAAGATCGACTCCACCCCCATTGACGGGGAGGTCATCGACCTGGCCCGCCTGGGTGAGCTGGGCAAGGAGGGGGTCCTGTGTCTGTGCGCCGACTCCACCAACGTGGAGCGTCCCGGTTTCACCCCCTCCGAAAAGGTGGTGGGCGCCACCTTCATGCGCCAGTTCCAGAATTGCGACGAGCGTATCATCGTCACCACCTTCGCCTCCAACGTCCACCGTGTCCAGCAGGTGCTGGATGCCGCCGCCCAGTGCGGCCGGAAGGTGGCCGTTACCGGCCGCAGCATGGAGAACATGATGAAGGTCTCCACGGAGCTGGGCTATATGAAGGTCCCCAAAAACACACTGGTGGACATCAACAAGCTCAAGGGCCTGCCCAAGAACAAGCAGGTCATCGTCACCACCGGCTCTCAGGGCGAGGAAATGAGCGCCCTGTACCGCATGGCCTTCTCCACCCACAAGCAGGTGGAGATCGGCGCCGGTGACAAGGTGATCCTCTCCGCCTCCGCCGTTCCCGGCAACGAGGTCACGGTGGGCCGTGTCATCAACGAGCTGTTCCGCAAGGGTGCTACCGTGGTTTATGACCGGGCGGATATGCTTCACGTCTCCGGCCACGCCTGCCAGGAGGAGCTGAAGATCATCCACGCCCTGACGAAGCCTCGTTTCTTCGTCCCGCTCCACGGTGAGCAGCGGATGCTGCAGATCCACTGCCAGCTGGCTCAGCAGATGGGCATGGACCGCAATCACATCGCCATCGCCGATAACGGCGGCGTCATTGAAATCACCGGCAAGTCCATGAAGCTGTCCGCCAACTCTGTCCCCGCCGGCGAGGTGTATGTGGACGGCTCCGGCGTGGGCGACGTGGGCGCCGTGGTCATGCGGGACCGAAAGCGTCTGGCAGAGGACGGCATGGTGGTGGTGGTCCTTCCCATCGCCACGCAGGACGGCGCGCTGCTGTCCCCGCCTGAGATCATCACCCGCGGATTCATTTATGTGAAGGAATCCGGCGATCTGATGAAGGAGCTGCAAAATGTTGCCATGAACGCCGCTGACAGCGTCACCGGCAGCCGCAAGCGCGGCCGGGATGACGGTGAGCTCCGCGGCGCGGTCAAGTCCGCTGTCAGCAGCTACCTGTTCAAAAACACCAAGCGCAGCCCCATGGTCATTCCCGTTGTGACCCGGCTGTAAATTCTAAAATAAACGCCCCGTCTGCTACGTTCCCCCCTCACAGGGGTAACAAGTAATTCCTGGGATACCCCGGCAGGTCATCGTGTTTACGATGCCTGCCGGGGCTTCTCTGTGTCCTGGGTTTGTAGGGGTTCCGGTGTTTCCGGTGCTTCTTCCATATCCTGTTGACCGCTGCCGACATAGCCAATGCCGTTGTAGTAGATCTCCACGGTCTGGGGCGCGTGCTTAGACCACTTTACCTCTTTCTCGTGGACCACGATCCTCTCAATGAACAGCCGTAGCAGCTCTGGCGTCAGCTCCGTGATATCCGTGTACCGCTTCGCCTTGTCAAGGAAACCATCCGTCCCATTCACCGTTTCTCGCAGGCGTTGGATGTCGGCTTCTTTCTGCGGGATACTTGCGGCGATTTGATTCTGCTCCTCCATATAGCTGCTGGAAAGCATCTGGAACTGCTCTGTTGTGATGCGGCCCAGCACACTGTCCTCATACAGCTTTTTGAAGATTGCATCCAGTTCTGCTTTCCGCTTCCGCATGGCTGCCAGTTCTTTCTCCTGCCTGCGGATCTCCCGCTGAAGCTCGGTGGACTGCTTGCTGCCAATGTAGTCGGCGAACTTTTCCGGATGTTCCCGCGCCGCGCTCGTCACCCGGCGCAGGTCCTCCAGTACGATCTCGTCCAGAACACACTCCCGGATGTAGTGGCCCGTGCAGGCTTCCCCGTCCTTCTTGTAGGTGCGGCAGGCAAAGTGATTATAGCTGGCGGACATGGTATGCGCCCGGTGCAGCACCATGTTGGAGCCGCAGTCGGCACAGAACACAAGACCGGAGTACTTGTTCTGTTCTTCCATCTTGGTCAGACGGCGCTTGTTCTTCCGCACTCTCTGTACCATGTCCCAGACCTCCCGCGTAATGAGGGCGGGATGGGTATTCTCAAAGACCATGCATTCCTCTCTTGGATGTTCGACCCTTCGCTTGTCCTTGTAGGATCTGCTGCTGTGCTTCATGGTGACGGTGTTGCCCAGATAAATTTCGTTTTCCAGCAGGTTGGCAATGGCACTGTTTGACCAGTTATACGGATGTGCTGTATCCAGACAGGTGTGCGTGATACCGTACCTGGTGTAGGCGTACATGGTGGGCGTCAGGATCTGCTCTTTCTTGAGAATGCGGGCAATTTGGCTGGGGCCACTGCCGCCGGCGCACATGGCAAAGATCCTACGGACGATGGCTGCCGCCTCTTCGTCCACGATTAGTTTTTTCGTGTCCGGGTCCTTTCGGTAGCCGTAAGGCGTTCTGGTTCCCAGCCGTTCCCCCCGTTCCGCTTTGGCCTTCAGCACCGCACGGATCTTCCGGCTGGTGTCCCGAATAAACCACTCGTTAAACAAATTTTTGAACGGCATGAGGTCATTGCTCTCGCTGCTGTCGGTGTCCACATTGTCATTGATGGCGATGTAGCGGACGCCGAACATGGGGAATCGTTCCTCGATGTACAGGCCCGTGTGGAGCTGATTTCTACCGAGGCGGCTGAGATCCTTGGTCACAATGATCCCGATCCCGCCGTTTTCCATGTCTGAGATCATCTGCTGAAATGCCGGTCTTTGGAAGTTTCCTCCCGAAAAACCGTCATCCACATAAAAGCAGGGGCTGGGGAAATGGTGATCTTCCGCGAACTTCCGTAAGATGGATTTTTGATTCTGGATCGAGTTCGAATCGCCCTCTATCCCATCGTCCTGGCTGAGACGGCAGTAAAGAGCGGTTTTCCTGATTTGGTTTGACTGATTCATACAGCCCTCCTTTTCTTTGTCAAACCGTTCAGAGCATTGCGACACCACAATACCCCGAACGGTCTGAAATGTCCAGCACTTTACGCGCACAGCTTTCCCTGCTGAAAGTCCAGTTCCGCCAGGGCTTTCAGCTTGTCCTCCACGGTTTCACTGCCATGCCGTGGAAACACGGAAATGACTCGAATCTCCCGCCCACTGGCAGAGGGCATCAGCCCCACGGAGATATGATCCTTATCAATGGTGATGTTGGCTTTTTGCTCCATAGGTTCTCCTTGTGTTATTTGGTTTATCGAGTTTGCCCCCGTGCCGCCTGTGGGGCCTCTGCCGGAGGGGATGGGCAAGGACACTGCCCATTACGGAAGAACGCCGCACGGGGCGGCACGGGGCGAACGGGTGAGTGTTTACCAACGGCTTTGAACTTCTAAACCGCTTCCGGCAATGTTGCCGAGAGCGGTTTTCTGTTTTTTCAGATGCCCCCTCACTACCCCTCCCGAAAAAACAGCGTGATGAATACCCCGGAATCAAAAGCTCCTGTAAAAGATTTAAGGTCAAGGGTGTGCAATAGACACCCTCGCCGTCCAACCTTGGGTGTCTTATTGACACCCAAGGTGAAAAAAATTGGCAGACAGGCTCTTGTAAAGTCTGTCTGCCGATGGTAACATACCGCAAATCGAAGAAGGAGGCTCGGAACATGATGTATGCTGTTTTATCATTGGGGCTGGCGCTGCTGGGCGGGATCGTCCGTCTGGCACAGGTGCTACGGTTGTCTGCGCCGCTGCTGTACGGTGCACTGGTAATCACGGTATTCCGCCCGTGGTATCTGGCCCATACCGCTCTGGCGGACGGCATTTTCCTTGTGCTGGTGGGTCTTGCGGCGCTGTCATGGGTGGTGACGCTGATTCGAGCGGTGCGGGAGACGATCTGGTAAAGTAAGGGTTGGCAATGAGCCGAACCCGGTTTTTGCACTCACTTTCCGGCAATGCTGCCGAGAAGTTCCCGCCCGCAGGCGGCATGGGGGACTGGGGATTACCACAGCAAGCGCGTTTGTCATACAAATGCTATGCTTGCGTCAATGCCGCCTCCTATGGCGACGAGGCCCTCTGCACAGACCTGCATGCCCCCACTTGTCAAAGCGCCGGAATAAGCAGAAAAGACTTGAACCACCGCCCCACCAGAGTTAACATCACCGCCAACAGGTTCTCGGAGGGAGGTGCCTGCGGTTGGTGGCAGCCTTACAATATGTTTGCTGAAAACATTTGAAGGAGGCTGATTTTGATGGAATATGGTTATGCGAGAGTTTCCACGAAAGAACAGAACGAACAACGGCAGATCATTGCACTGGAAGAGTTTGGACTGAATTTGAGGCAAATTTTCATAGACAAGCAGTCCGGCAAGAATTTTGAGCGTGCGAATTACCAACGGTTAACTCGCAGGTTGAAAGAGGGTGATACCCTTGTGGTCAAGAGCATTGACCGGCTGGGTCGGAATTACAACGAAATTCTGGAGCAATGGCGGATCATCACCAAGGAGAAGCGCGCAGCCATCGTGGTGCTGGATATGCCCCTGCTGGATACCCGGAAGAACCGAGATCTCACCGGGACCCTGATCGCCGACATTGTCCTGCAGCTGCTCAGCTATGTGGCCCAAACAGAGCGGGAGTTCATCCATCAGCGTCAGGCGGAGGGCATCGCCGTGGCGAAAGCGCAGGGCGTGCGTTTTGGGCGTCCGCCACTGGCGCAGCCGAAGGAGTTTCCCGCTGTGCATCAGGCGTGGCTGAAAAAGGAGATCTCCGCACGGGAGGCCGCACGGAGATTAAGCGTTACCCACAAAACATTTCTCAGATGGGCGCATGAACTGTAAAAAATGGTGAGGGAAGTACAGGTTTGTCACCACCGTCAAAAGCCGCAGCTTACTGCGGCTTTTATTATATCACAGGGCGATTCTACCCGCAACAGCTATGTGGGCACAACCTGTACTATAGACTCCAGCGCTTGTCCTGCCCTGTCTGGCTCGACCCTAAAACAGCTGTCGCCCTGTGGCGAAAAGAAACCTGCTCTCCGATAAAAGCTCAGCGGCTCTGTGTTCGGAACCGCTTTTATATAATCATTTTAGAGGAGGAATCTTATGAAACGAAGGATTTTGTCATCTTTGATGGCGCTTGTGCTGGTGTTCGGGCTTCTGCCCGTCAGCGCAATGGCGGAGGCGGGTAACCATGATCCGCTTACTAAGAGCAGCGCGATCAAAGGAACAATAATGACTGGAATGTCTCAGACAGCATCTACGACTAAAGCGCCCGGGGATGTTGAACTTAGAATCATGCCGACAATGACGAGCGGAAATACCACCTATAACGCAATGGCGTATTGCGGTGTAGAAGTGGTTTCCAGTAATCCGGAGGTCGCGGCAGTAAAACTGACGAACGGACATCAGGATATTGTCATTGGCAAATGGCAGGGTGGAGACTGGAACGGTGCGGACTGCCTGCAGCTCAATGTTGAGGCAAAGAAACCGGGTACGGCGGTTATTACGACGACCTTTTATTATACTTTCAGCCAGAACAATGATCCGTTTTATCAGGGATCTACATGGTTTAAGGGAACCCACAGATATACAGTTAGAGTTGTCGACCCGGATGCAAATAAGCCCGATAAACCGACAGTATCTGACATCGAGCGTTTTCGCAATTATGTGAACACTACAAGCAGTTCCAAAGGCGCTGTTTATATGTGGTGCGATACCTATGACCATCACGCATGGTTCGATTATGTGACGGAGGTTGAAGACGCGTACACGCTGGGCGAAGTCGTGAAAAACGATGGCAGTGTTCTGAGCGCGTCAACCTATCCGTGGATCTGCGTCATGACACTGGACGCCAATAAGTATCTGGATGCCTACAACTCCGAGTTGGGCAATGAATATGGTACGCATTATTTGAAAGACGGCCAGGATGCAACTGAAACGGCTACCTGGTACTACAATATTGAATTGAGCAAATGGCAGTATAGATCCACTGACGCTCCCGTATATATTAACATCACCCATACTGCGCCTACCCCCGAACCCGACGTGCCCAATACACCCAATGGCGATCAGATCATTGCGGATCTCGGCGATGCCGTTAAAGATGCTGTAAAGGTAGAGTGCGTCAACAAAATCGACGCGGAGGCCGCAGAAACGTATGATCTGACGGCAGGCAACATTGGCAGTATCACCAAGCCCACCAAAAATCCTGAGGGCAAGTACACTGTTAACGTGACCATCGAGGCTGATGAATACGTCACGAAGTATAGCACTGACACCGGGGTTTCCCATAATTTGAAGACTGGCGCGGCATCCAGCCAGACCATCACCCTCACCTACAACGCCGCTGGTGGTAAGTGGGAAGCCACCGGCACCGCTCCCTATGTCACTTTCAAGGTGGAGCATGAGGGAATCCCTGCACAGCCTGACGTAAATGAGATCTATAAAGGTGGATATTCAGATCCTGATGGTAACCCCTATGTAGGCGAGGGCGGCTCTGAAAAGTTTGCAGTCATTCTGAAATGCAATAAGGATACCAAGCACATCTATGGCTTCAACAGTCTGGGCCTTGTGGACGGTGGCTACACACTGGGCAATGTTGAACCTAATACGGGCGCAAATAAGACTGACTATCCGTACACCTGCACCATGACGGTGTACTACACCAAGTATATGGAGCAGGCCAATAAGGACATTCAGGAGAAGCATCCGGCAGATGGCGAACATGAGATTGTTGCCGGTACGGAGACGACCCGGGAAATCGTGTGGTATTATAACCGCACCAGCAAGTCCTGGAGCGTACTGGCTGAGAACGATCGGGCTCCTATTGTGATTCCTGTTACCTGCGAAAAGGCTCCCGATGAGGGCATGCTGGAAACTGCCGTTGAAAACGCTAAACTGTATGTGGATTGCGAAACCGTGGACAGCCATGGCCGGCAGGCAATTGCCCTCAACGGCTACAACAAGACCACCGTTACGACGAAACCCTATACGGTTGCGCGCACGGACAAAACCGCAACCGTGACCATCACGGACCAGAAGGCTTATGCGGATCAGTACAAGCCCGGTGGAGCGGCCCATACCTATGACAGCGGGAACCAGAGCAACCGCAATACGTTCAACATGGAGTGGAAGAAGGGCGCGGACGGCTGGAACTGGTACTTGAAGGGTGAGCCTGCCCTGATTATGACCACGTGCACGCCGAAGCCTACTGATGACGATGTGAAGACGGCGCTGGACGGACTTGAAAAGGACGTTCGGGTTACCTGCGTGACGAAGAAGAACAACCACGGTTCTGAAACGTATGCCGTCAAGCTGGGCCTGCCGGAGAACTGGAGACTGGGCGAAGAAACTAACTGGAATGGCCATATCGGCTATGAGGTGGAGGCGCCCACCAGCAGCTTTGTGAAACTGTTCATCAGCAAACATGGTACGCACACCGTGAAGAACGGTATGCCCGAGACGCTGCGCTGGGTCATTTACTGGGACGGCAGCAGCTGGAAAGCCGCCGCAAATGACAACCCCGTAGCAATCGAAGTGGAGCATGTGAACGCGCCCGACACCTATCAGGTGACGGTTAAGAACAGCACCGCCGCGAATTCCGGCGCGGGTTTCTATGAAGCGGACAAAACCGTGACGATTCATGCCGGCAGCCGCAGCAACTACACCTTCATCGGCTGGACGACCAGCTCCGGCGTGACATTTGCCAACGCCGCGAAGGCGGACACCACCTTTAAGATGCCTGCCAAGGCGGTGGAAGTGACCGCAAACTGGAAGTACACCGGCAGCGATTCCGATAACGACAAGGACGACGATTACACCCTGAAATATGTCACCAACGGCGGCAAGGTCATTTCCTCCGAGACCAAGTCCCGCAGCTGGGTCAAGGACTACGAGGATCTGCCTACCCCCATCCGCAGCGGCTACCGTTTCGAGGGCTGGTATTACGATACCCGTCTCACCGACAAGGTGACCGATGATGTGAAGGTCAACAAAACTGTGGTGACCCTGTACGCCCGTTGGTCTTCCTCCGAAACTCCCGGCATGCTGAACGATGAGGATCACTTTGCCTACGTTCAGGGCTACAGCGACGGCAATGTCCACCCCTATGGCCTGATTTCCCGTGCGGAGACCACCACCATCTTCTTCCGCCTGCTGACGGACGAGGTGCGGGACGACAATTTGTTGACCAGCAACACCTACACGGACGTGACCAATGACTACTGGGCCAACACGGCGATTTCCACCATGACGGGTCTGGGCATTGTGCAGGGCCGCAGCGCCACCACCTTCGATCCCAAGGCGCCTATCACCCGCGCCCAGTTTGCCGCCATCTGCGCCCGGTTCGATACCGGCGTCAGCAGCGGCAGCCGGACGTTCTCCGACATCAGCGGCCACTGGGCGGAGAAGTATATTGAGCGTGCCGCGGAGCTGGGCTGGATTCAGGGCTTTGCGGACGGCACCTTCCGCCCTGATACCTATATCACCCGGGCACAGGCCATGACCATGATCAACCGTGTTTTGAACCGGACGCCGGAAGATGAAGAGGATCTGCTGGAGGGCATGAAGGTGTGGCCCGACTGCAACCCCGGGGACTGGTTCTATCTGGCGGTGCAGGAAGCCACCAACTCCCATGACTACAAGGATCGGGGCGGCGAAGTCTGGACGAAGCTGACCCGGGATCCCGACTGGACGCGCTACGAGCGCTGATATTTGACATAATTTTCAGAAATACACATATCGGTTGCTTCTTCTAAATAAAAGCACAAGCGGCGCACCAAATCTGGTGCGTCGCTTGCGCTTTTGCCTTGCTCTAAACGACTCTTTTAAATGTTGCCCTTATGCGGGGTTGCCTTATGCAGACGGGGCATTTTCTATACTCTTTCCTCTTTTACAGGTGATGCTCCCGCAGCAGCTTTTTCGCCTGCTCCCACAGCTCATCGCTGACGGTCTGGACCACTACCGCCTTTTCCACCAGATCCGGCAGGGCCGCCTTCAGCTCCGCCTCCACGATGGTCTCATTGGTCAGGTCCGCCGAGGGGCATCCCGCGCACTGGCCCAGCAGCTTTACATACACAGTTTTCCCCTCCACATGGTCGATGGAAATGTCACCGCCATGGGAACGGAGAGCAGGCCGCACCTTTTCCTCCATCGCCGCTTCAATCCGCTCCAAATCGCTCATATTCGTTCCTCCCGCGTACTTCTTTTCGCTCAGTATACCACGCTTCCCCGGAAGCGTCCACGGAAAATTTTGAAAATCCCTCTTGACATCTCGCGCCAACTGTATATACTGTGTATGTACAGTACGAACGGAGGACTTCCATGGAACTCATTATCCGAAACAACAGCGGCCAGCCTATCTACGATCAGATCAGCGGGCAGATCAAAGCCCAGATCCTCTCCGGCGCTCTGTCGCCGGGGGACGCGCTGCCCTACATTCTGAACGGCGATCTCCAGTGGGTCAAGTAATAGGGGGCGATTTAATTGTCTATCAAAGACGGAATTGTTGGCGCAATGGTCGTCGGCGGCGGTCCCGGCTCCGGCCGTTTCCCTCGGAGGAACGCTCTGTTCCCACCCCCTCATATTGAGGCGTCTCACCGTTAAACACCGCCTCCAGAGCGGCCGCCAGCGGGGAGGCCGCCCCCTTCAGATCGGGGACCTCCTCCGGCTCCTCCGGCTTTCTCAGCTTGGCCAGCTCCTCCAGAGGGGGTTCCACATAGCCCTCCGGCCGCTTGCCCTTGCCGCTGCGGATCACCCGGATCTCGCTGTTGTGGTAGGTCTTTAAG
>OGNU01000546.1_pt1 | contig 15780 bp, 7 predicted proteins | sample 1573581 | NCBI WGS metagenome assembly OGNU01 (sample SAMEA2581992, study PRJEB24529) | metagenome | biome: Human gut stool | place: China | collected 2011 | reverse complement strand
GCTCACGGGACGAGATGATGCCGGATTTTTTTGAGATAGATATAAACACGGAAGAAAAATATCTGTTATGCTCAGACGGGTTATCGAACATGGTCGAAGATGACGAAATAAGGGATATTGTTTCCGAGGAAGACGATTTGGACCGAATTGCACAGGAACTTGTGGATCGGGCAAATTATTATGGTGGTTCGGATAATATATCCGTAATTATTATATCGGCAGATTGATGACCGAATAGAGAACGAATATAGCAGAAAGGGTTGAAATCATGTTAAAACCAGGAATGATATTATGTGATAGATATGAGATTTTGGACGTGGTCGGTGCAGGCGGAATGTCCATAGTCTACAAAGCAAGAGATCATAGATTGAATCGAAATGTGGCAATCAAGGTATTGAAGCCGGAGTTCAGCAACGATAAGAACTTTGTGACAAAGTTCCGGATCGAGGCACAGGCTTCCGCAGGACTGACACATCCGAATATTGTAAATGTATATGATGTTGTCGATGATGAAGGCATTTACTGCATCGTGATGGAACTGGTAGAGGGTATCACATTAAAGCAGTATATCGAGCAGAACGGTCGTCTCAATATGGAGACAGCCATCAACTTCTCCATCCAGATCGCATCCGGTCTGGAAGCAGCGCATGAGAACCATATTATTCACCGTGACATCAAGCCACAGAATATTATTGTATCGAAAAATGGAAATATCAAGGTCACAGATTTCGGTATCGCCAAGGCAGCGAGCAGCAATACGCTTACATCTGGCGCAATGGGCAGTGTACACTACATATCCCCAGAGCAGGCGAGAGGCGGATACAGCGATGAACGAAGCGATATTTATTCGCTCGGTATCACGATGTATGAGATGGTAACCGGAAGAGTGCCGTTTGAGGGAGATAACAATGTATCGGTTGCACTCATGCATATCCAGAACGAGATGATTCCGCCGAGACAGTATTATCCGGATATTTATACCAGCTTTGAGAAGATCATTTTGAAGGCGACACAGAAGAAGCCAGAACGCAGATATCTGACAGCGAGTGCCTTGATCGCAGACTTGAAGCGTGTACAGAACAACCCGAATATTGATATTGTGGTTGCACCAACATCAATTACAAACAGTCCGACACAGGAGTGGACGAAGGAAGACGTACAGGCAATCCGTAACGGAAGTGCAAACCGCGACCTGTACAGCCAGCCATATGATAACCCACCAGTATCACAGGAGATGGGCGAGATCCGTCCGATTGGATATAACTCTACCCCGCAGGCAAACAACGGCAGAATCAATGAACTTCTGCAGGAAGACGATGACGAATGGGAAGAGGATGATTATGAACCGGAACCACAGCCAAAGCGTGGCAATCTGAAGAAGGTTCAGGATTATGATGACGATGAAGAGTTAGAAGAAGAGGAAGATCCGGATGGCATTGATCCGGGTATCCGGAAGGCAGTTACAATTGCGGGTGTAGCAACTGCCGTGATCATTGCAATTATTATTATCGTCGTGCTTGGTAATGTACTTGGCTGGTTCAAATTTGGCTCCAAGAAAGATAACAAGAACAAGATCACAAGCGAGGAAGTACAGTCCATTGCCATGATCAGTGTCACTGGCGTTTCAGAAGATGCAGCACTGAAGATGCTTTCAGATGCAGGCTTTACAAATGTCAAGACAGAGCATGTCGAGGATGAGAAGACACAGGAAGGTTATGTCTTTGAACAGAGCGTGAAGGAAGGCGAGACGATACCTGCAGATCAGGAAATCGTGCTCAAGGTCAGTGCTGGTGCAGAGGAAGTCGATGTACCAGATGTCAAGAATTATGAAGATTCACAGGCAGTTACAATTTTGACAGAGGCTGGTTTTGAAGTCAGCCATGCATATGAATACAGCGATGATGTGGAGAAAGATAAAGTTATCAAGACGGATCCGGAAGGTGGCACAAAGGCAGCCAAGGGATCAAAGGTTATCGTGACAGTCAGCAATGGTTCTGAGAAGAAAGAAGTAGAAGAAACAGATGGTTTATTCCTAAGTTTACCCGAGGATGATCTCAGCTATCAGGCTAAATTTGTCGAGGCGTGTAAGCAGGCGGGAATTCGTGCGGACATCATCGACCCGAAAGAAGCATTACGTCTAGAACCATCTGCAAACCGGGATATTATCGGGGCGGTAAGAGTACCGGATGGCGCCGTGGACCCGTTTCGCCTGACAGCATCCAACGTGATGGACGCCAAATTACATGGAGCAACGATACTCACATACCAAGAAGTCATCGAGATCATGCGAGAGCAAAATCGGGTGATTGGAGTAAAAGTTCTAGATCATAAAACAAACGAAATCAAATCCTATTATGCTACTATTGTTGTCAATGCCGGAGGAATCTGGGGACATAATATAGCAAAACTTGTGGATATTAATATAAACATGTTGCCTTCGAAAGGAGCATTACTGATTTTTGGACATCGAGTAAACAATATCGTCCTGAACAGGTGTCGTAAACCAGCCGATGCTGACATTCTTGTTCCGGGTGACACGATCTGCCTCATTGGAACAACATCTAGTAAAGTACCTTTTGAAGAAATTGACCACATGAAAGTAACCCCGGAAGAGGTTGACGTGCTGTTACGAGAAGGGGAAAAGATGGCACCCATTCTGGCTCAAACTCGTATATTAAGAGCATATGCCGGAGTGCGCCCGCTAGTTGCGTCTGACAACGATCCTAGCGGCCGAAGTGTAAGTCGGGGAATCGTACTCTTGGATCATGCAACCCGTGACGGGTTGGAAGGATTTATCACGATCACGGGAGGGAAATTAATGACCTACCGGTTAATGGCCGAGTGGACAACAGATTTGATATGCAAAAAACTCAACCTTTCTGCCATTTGTACGACAGCCACGGAAAAGCTTCCTGGTTCAAGGGAGAGTATAGAAGAAATCAGCAAAAAAATCATATCCGTACCTCTTACGCAACGCAATTCGACGATTTACAGGCATGGAGATATGGCCGATCGTTTTTCTGAAAATACGCCATTAGACAATAGCTTGATATGTGAATGCGAAGAGGTTTCTGTTGGCGAGGCAAAATACGCTTTAAACGAGCTGGATGTAAACAATCTGGTTGACTTGAGACGAAGAACTCGCGTCGGCATGGGAACCTGCCAAGGAGAACTTTGCGCGTGTCGTGCAGCTGGTTTAATGAGTGATATGAATAAAGTATGCACGAATAGAGCCAAGGCAGATCTTGCCTCTTTCTTGAACGAAAGATGGAAAGGGATGTCGCCCATTGCCTGGGGAGACACGTTACGCGAGAGTGAGTATACGGCCTGGATTTATGAAGGCGTTTGTGGTTTAACATCATCATCTAAGAAATAACATGAAATTCGATACAATCATCATCGGTGGTGGCTTATCCGGCTTAATTAGTGGAATTTATTTATCCCAACGGGGGCAGCGATGTGTTATCATATCATCGGGACAAAGTGCTTTGCATTTTTCTTCCGGTTCATTTGATTTGTTAAATAATTTACCCGATGGGACAAGCGTCCAAAAACCATTGGATGCGATAAGCGAACTTGTCAAACAAGCTCCCACGCATCCTTATGCCAAACTTGGCGAAAATAAGTTTAAGGAATTAACCCGACAAGCGGAAGAATTTTTAAAAAATGCAGGAATTTCGACCCAAGGGGATCACGAAGAGAATCATTATCGAGTGACTCCAATGGGGACATTGAAACCCACTTGGCTCACGCTTAAAAATTTATTAATAAGCGAAAACGAAAAATGTTTACCAATCCAGCATCCGGGCATCTTTAACATCACGGGATTCCTTGATTTTTACACGCGATTCATCGCGGATGAATTCCTAAAAATGGGAGCCAAATGCAGTATTCATTCTATCAATTTCCCGGCTCTTGAAAATTTGCGCAAGAATCCGACAGAGATGCGCTCCGTTAATATTGCCCGGGTATTTGACAAGCAGGAAAATATAGAAGAATTAGCCCGAATACTAAAAGCGGAAAGCGGAGATTGTGATTCAATTATTTTACCCGCAATCACGGGGTTGAATCGGGAAGATGTGGTAGATTACTTGCGAAAAGAAATCAACAAACCAATCTATCTCTTGCCAACTCTTCCTCCTTCCGTTCCTGGTATACATACACAACAAAAACTTCGTTCTGTTTTCCAACAAAATGGAGGTGTTTTCATGCTGGGAGATAATGTTTTACGCGCAGATATAAAAGGTAACAGAATTTCACAGATTTACTCTTTCAATCATGGGGACATTCCTTTCGTTGGACAAAATTTTATTCTTGCCACAGGAAGCTATTTCAGTCAAGGATTGATTGCCAGTACAGAAAAAATATACGAACCAATTTTTGATCTCGATGTAACATTTGCCCCGAATAGAACACAATGGTATAATAGCGATGTGTTTGATGCACAACCTTATCAATCTTTCGGGATCAAAACCGACAACACGTTCCGTTGTACCCGAGAAGGCAAAATCTTTGAGAATCTTTATGCAGCCGGGGCAATCCTTGAGGGATTCAATCCTTTGAAAGAGGGATGCGGGGCAGGAGTTTCCATTTTGAGTGCCATGTATATAGCAGAACAGATTTTAAGTAAATAAAGAAGCCATGAATCTCCAACAACATAATATCAGCGACAACAATTTTGAACAATGTATCAAATGTACGATCTGTACCGTTTATTGTCCTGTAGCAGCAGTAAATCCCAATTATCCGGGTCCCAAACAAGCAGGCCCCGATGGAGAACGCCTACGGTTGAAAAAATTCAACTTCTATGATGAATCCTTGAAATATTGTATTAACTGTAAAAGATGTGAAGTCGCTTGTCCTTCGAACGTGAAAATCGGAGACATTATCCAAGCAGCTCGAATTAAATATAGCAAAAAACAACCGAAACTCCGAGACTATATTCTAGCCAATACAGATCTTGTCGGAACGTTATCCACTCCGTTTGCCCCGATCGTGAATACAACTTTGGGCCTAAAGCCGGTGAAGGCAATTTTGGATGGGGTTATGAAAATCGACCATCGACGCACGTTCCCCAAATACGCTTTCGGCACTTTCGAAAGTTGGTATAAAAAAGTCGCAGAGAAACAAGCCGCCTATCCAAGCCAAGTAAGCTATTTCCATGGGTGTTACGTGAATTACAACAATCCTCAGCTGGGAAAAGATTTAATTAAGGTCATGAATGCTTTTAGCATCGGGGTGCAACTTTTAGAAAAAGAAAAGTGCTGTGGGGTCGCCTTGATTTCCAACGGATTGATCAAACAAGCGCAAAAACAGGCTCGTACGAATATAAATTCGATTCGAAAGTCCGTGTTGGAGAAAAAAATGCCCGTGATAGCAACGTCTTCAACCTGCACGTTTACGATTCGAGACGAGTATCCTCACTTGTTGGATATTGATAACGCTGATGTTCGTGAGGACGTGGAGTTGGCTACCCGGTATATCTATCGTTTATTAAGCCAAAAGAAAACAAAATTGAATTTCAAAACAGGGCAGAAAATCAAGGTCGCCTACCACACGCCCTGCCACATGGAAAAACTGGGATGGGCTTACTATTCTATCGAGTTGTTGAAATTAATCCCGAATATCGAATTAACCATATTAGATTCGCAATGTTGCGGTATTGCGGGAACCTACGGTTTCAAAAAAGAGAATTATAAAACCTCTCAAAACATAGGAGAACCTTTATTCAAGCAAATAGAAGCGCTTGACATTGATTACGTGGTTACCGATTGCGAAACATGCAAATGGCAAATCGAAATGTCCACCTCCAAACGTTGCGAACATCCTATATCAATATTAGCCAATGCATTAGAGTGATTTTAATTCCATCACTCTAATGCATTTTTTGATTATATATCGAAAATCAATGTGTTAAAATCAAAATTCAAACGATTTTTTTTCGAAAAACATTTTGTTTTAAAATTCAATTCTCATACATTTGTTGCATAATGAAACAAAGTGATTGCGAAAAAGAAAGCAATCGATTTCGATTTCATTCGAGGAAGGAATAAGTGCGGCGTCCATTAAAAGAATGATAATTATGAATCGGCAAAGAAACACGATACAAGAATGTATTTTTTTGGGAGGGTAGAACAAGTCCGTAGAGCCAAAAAAACGTGGAAGTGTGTTTATAACAAAATATTTTTACAATAAAATCTAATAACATGTGGAATTTTTTAAAACCAGCACCTCACAAGGATTTATTACCGGAAGGTAAGATCGACTCGACTTACAAGAGCCTGCGTTGGCAGGTTTTCGTCGGCATCTTTATCGGTTACGCCGGCTATTACATCGTGCGGAAGAACTTCTCGATGGCGATGCCGTTTCTAACAGACCCCGCCGGACCTTACGGGTTCGACAAGGGATCGCTGAGTATCGTGTTGTCGTTGAACGCGGTGGCCTACGCCCTGTCGAAGTTCTTGATGGGGAGCGTTTCAGATCGTAGCAACGCCCGCGTGTTCCTTCCCCTGGGGTTGGCACTGGCGGCCCTGTCCATGATGTTCATGGCCGTACCGATCGAGCTGTTCGGGGCAAGCACGACTTCCATCGTGATCATGGCGGTGTTGAACTTCCTGGTCGGGTGGTTTAACGGGATGGGATGGCCTCCCTGCGGCCGCGTGATGACTCACTGGTTCTCCGTGAAGGAGCGCGGGACGAAAATGTCTATCTGGAATTGCGCCCATAACGTGGGTGGCGCTCTCGTGGGCCCGATGGCCGTGTACGGCGCCATGTGGTTCGGGTCGTGGTTCTACGGGGTGGACAATTCAAAGTACTTTATCATTGGTACCTATATTTTCCCGGCGGCGGTGGCCCTGTTCGTGGCCCTGCTGGCGTACGTGTTGATTCGTGACACCCCGCAGTCCTGCGGGTTACCGACGATAGAGAAATGGCGGAACGATTACCCCAAGAATTACAGCGAGAAACAGGAAGAGGTCCTCACCACGAGAGAGATTTTCTTCAAGTACGTGCTGAATAACAAGATGTTGTGGTTTATCGCCATCGCTAACGCCTTCGTTTACATGGTTCGTTACGGTTGTCTGGACTGGGCCCCGACCTACTTGAAGGAGGCGCAAGGGTATGATATTAAAGAGGCCGGCTGGGCTTATTTCGCTTACGAGTTCGCGGCTATCCCCGGGACCCTCGTTTGCGGGTGGTTGAGTGACGTGGTGTTCAAGGGACGCCGCGCTATCACGACGATCATATTCATGGCCTTGGTGGCCTTGTTTATCTTCCTTTACTGGCAGTTCTCGGATAACTACATGATTGTCACGCTATCCTTGATCGCCATCGGTTTCTTCATCTACGGCCCGGTGATGCTTATCGGGGTGCAGGCTCTTGACCTCGCTCCCAAGAACGCGGCCGGGACATCGGCCGGGTTGACCGGGTTCTTCGGGTACTTCTTCGGGACGGCTATCCTGGCGAACGTGGTGATGGGATACGTGGCGGAAAGTTCGTTCGGGTGGGACGGGACGTTCGTGCTGTTGCTTATCGCTTGTGCCTTGTCGATCGTTTTCGTCGGCTTTACTTACAAGGAGGAACAATACCTTGTGCAAAATAGAAAATAATGAATACCAAATAATTCAAATTTAATAAATTATGGTTAATAAATCATGGAGAATTGCAATGGCATGTAGCATAGCCTTGGCTTTCATGTCATGCGAAAATCAGAAATTTAACGACACGTTTGTTGACTCTGAGCGTGTACATGTAGACACCCTATCAACAGAATTACAAAAAGTACGGGATTACGTTCCCCAGTATGCAGTAGTAGCTCACCGTGGTTCCACGTACTGGACTCCGGAAGAAACCGAAGCTGCTTATCGTTGGGCTCGTGAAATGGGAGCCGATTATCTGGAGGCAGACTTACAGGTTTCTAAGGACGGTGTTATTCTAGCCTTGCATGACACGGACTTAAAACGTACCACAAATATTGAAGATGTTTTTGGTGAAAGATTCCCGGAAAAAACAAGAAGGGAATATTATGACCTTTTAGGTTACAGCGCACAAAAAATCGATTCATTGATTGACGTGGATAAAAAAGCATTCGTTCCCAACTATCCCTGCTCTTATACTTACTACGAATTGATGCTTTTGGATGCAGGAACTTGGTTCAATCAAGATGCTGTTAGTCAAGAACAAGCCCGTAAAGGATTTTCTGAGAATCATCAATACATCTCTACCCTTCAGGACTTGATCATGTATTCCAAAGGATTCAAATTGGAAAGGTATGCTCAAGATGCCCCACTACCCACAGGTCATGTAAATATCTGGGGAGATGCTCTCGAAAATGAAAGAGTCGTAAAAAAGATGGTTGCAACGAATGAAGAATTCAGTAATCCGGTAAACTTCGGTGTAAAAGATAAAGTTGTTCGTTATGAATTCGGCTATGTTAAAGATGATCTCGGTACGAGTGGAAACATCCCCGGAATTTATATCGAATTCAAAGAGCCGTGGTTAAATCCATCTAACTTTGAACAAATGGTATACAACGAGTTAAAAATGGAAAATGTAACCGGATTCGCTGAAAAGCTTAACATGAACATTATCGCCGGAGGTGAAGAATCTGAAAGCAATCCTTTCTACAAAGACGGTAAAATTAACGTTGGTAACACGAATGGAAAAGTTATTCTTCAAACTTTCTCGTTACAAAGTTTAACTCGCGTATGCGACCTATTTGATGGTCAAGTTCCGATGTGTTTCTTGTTATGGAAAGGAACCGGAGCAACAGACTTAACTTACGATGATCCTCAAGGATATGCCTCTTTCATCAACTTGGCAGTAAAATACAAAGCACATTTCATTGGACCCTGCATTGCCGGAGCCCCGAACAATTATCCTGAATTAAATTACCCGTGGCAACACAACTTGATTCACCGTGCAAAAATGAAGAATCACCCGTATTCATTCGATACTTATGACCAAATGGCTAAATATTTCGGCCAATACAACTGGGGTAGTGATGGTGGTTCCCGCTACGAAGCTCCTTATTTGGATGCATTCTTCACGAACCACACGGATATGAGTCTTCAATACATGGTTGACTTTGGTTACAGAAAATCTCCCGCACCAACGAAAATTCCGGATGCACGTGAGGTACTGGATAATTTAGGTTACGAAAAATAATTTTTAATCGATTATTGTAATGAAAAAATACATATTATTACCTGCCATGATGGTAGCCGCAATGTTATCTACCACTGCAGTGAAAGCCCAAGAAGATGTAAATCCTTTATTGAAATATGTCAATAAAGAAAACAATCTTAAAGCAAGCATCGGTGGTCGTATGTTTGCAGACGTAGCTTATTATCACACGGAATGGACCCCGATGAAATCCGGTGCTGCCATCACGGACGCTCGTATTCACGCCTCTTTAACTTACGGAAAATTGTTTATCTACGCGGACTTCGGCTTCGGTAACGGTGAATTCAGCCAAAAAAACCTATTCGCACAATATACCTTCAAAGAAAGTTTAAAAGGAATCCATTTGGTAAAAGCCGGTTATTATAACGAGCCGTCAAGCATGAGCATGATGACCAGCTCATATAACTATCACTTTATCAGCCGCCCGTCAGTTTCCCAAGCATTGGATCCGGGACGGTCACTGGGAGCCACTTACAAATTCTTCAACAGACATTTCTTTGCCGATCAAGGTATTTTCTCTCAATTGAAATACAACGAGCAAGAAGAAGGTTATCAAGGATTTAGCTTAAGTGGACGTTGGTTATGGAAACCTATCAACGATAACAACATCACCTTACAATTCGGTACAGGATTACGTTACCAAAGAATTAACGGTGGAGAGGTTTACCAAGATGGCGTTTATAAAACGAACATGCACGTGGCTGCCAACATGCAAACTTACGTGGATGAAACTACTAAATTTTTAAGTTGTGACCTTCCTTGGGCAAAAGATGCCTTCACGATCAGTCCTGAATTCTTATTCAAGAGCGACCGTGTATTTGCTCGCGGAGAATTCATCTGGAAAAAAGTATGGAAAGACCGTGATGATCAAACCTTGTTTGAAAGTCAATTAGGTGGCCAACAAAGTTGGACGAATGTTGAAGGATGGAGAAGTGGAAACAAATTGCGTCCCACGATCATGAACGGTGGTTACGTGGAATTCGGTTACCTGCTTTGCGGTAAAGCTTATACCTACGATGACGAATACGGTTTATTAAAAGGCATGGGTGACAAAGGCGGTTTGGAACTCGTAGCTCGCTACTCTTGCACGAACTTAACAGATATTACTGACGGGGACATTTTCTTGATTGGTAATCACAAGTTCTACCCGAACGGAAAAGTTGTAGACTACCCCTATTCTTCTAGTATTGACGGGGGGACCATGCACTCGGTAACACTTGGATTGAATTATTCTTTCAATCAATACATTAAAATCATGGGAGAATATCAATATGCTAACTTGAGTAACGTATATTTCCCGGATGACGAGAATTTTCATCAACTGCAATTACGAGTAATGTTTGCATTCTAATTGTCAGGAAAATTTTAGAAAAAGAAATCACACCAGAAGAGCGTGTCCGCATGGCACGCTCTTTTATTTTAAACCCGGAACAAAATAAAGGGGAAGTAACGGGGAAATAGGTCATTCCAAATATCTCACAAATATTCTATCTAAACAGCAAAGCCAGTTGCTAAACGGGTTTAAAACCTAGGGGACACGTCAATTCCTCTTACTTGATAACTTAACTCCCCCTTAACTCTCACTTAATTCAAAATATAATCAACAAAAGTAAGGGTACAAAAGGAAATATCAAGCCGATAAAAGTATGACAATTCAAGTCATCTCACGCCAATATTTTTCTTTAGAACGGGTAACCGATCGCCAAGTGGAACCTTAAACCATCCTTGAACTTGGGGATATTATAATATCCCGACTTATCCGGATTCTTGTAAGGAGTATGCAAAGCAATTCCCAGATCACCCCGGAGTACGATAAAACCAAAGTCATAACGTAGGCCGAAACCTGTTCCCAAAGCAATCTCTTTTAACAAACCTGCCAACTTAAACTCCCCGCCCGGACGTTTCGGGTCATTCCGCAACAACCACACGTTACCGGCATCCAAAAAGATAGCCCCATTCAGTTGATACATGATTTTGAAACGAAGTTCCACGTTCCCTTCCAATTTAATATCTCCCGTCTGATCCAGATAAGCCGTTTTGTTATCACTTTCCTGATGATAGCTACCGGGCCCAATTGACCGGATCGTGAACGCCCGGATACTATTTGCTCCCCCGATATAAAATTGCTCGCTATACGGCATCACCCGGGAATTCCCGTAAGCACAACCGATGCCCCCCATAAAGCGGGTTGCCAGAAGAGAGGTTTCCGTTATTTTACGGTACACGATTACTTCAGAGGTTAATTTCAAGAATTGCGAGTAGATATTACCGAACAACTTCTTGTTTTGCCCCTGATGATTTCCCGTGATATATTGTACGGCGGAAAGAATGTTTCCTGCCGACATAATCGTATTCTGCCAGTACAATCGATTGGGATTCCGTCTTGTTGCCGCCCTGTCATAAGTGTACGAATAGGACATGGAAGGTATCAACTGATTCTTGAAACTCATCGCTATCGCCGGGTTATTCTCCATCGTTTCATCAAACTCTTTCGAAGTCTGCAACAAATGGGTGTACGTGATCTTCAAAGGTGTTATCGTGTGGAACACTCGCCACGAGCTTTGAAAATCATAACTGAGAGATCCCGTGAAAGAAAGCATCCGGAAAAAAGTATGGCGATTCAAAAAATCTACTCCAATCTGGAAATTCGTACGTTCAGCAAACTCCTTGCTACTTTTCAGGAAGTTAGGTACCAGCAAGCGAGGCAATGACAAACCGACGTTCACACCTAACTCGTAAGAATTGATTAACCCGGAATTTGAATTTGTCTTTTTATCCCCGATTTCCCATTCGTAAGCCCCATTCAACTTAAAGGTCAGGTTCTCCCCGCCCCGGAATAAATTCTTATTCGTTATTCCCAACGACAAACCGGGCCCGAGCAAATTATTGGATTTAGAGGAAACATCTACTTCTATTTCCGTCTCTATCGGTAAGTCGTACACGGCATTAATACTAAAGTCCAAACTTCCGAAACCGGACTTTTTCACGCTATCCGCCCGGGTCACGTTCAGGTTGGTATATTTAAAAATCCCAAGCCGGGCCAGACTCGTCTGCGTTCGATTCTGTCGCCAGAACGAATAAGTGTCTCCGGGAAGTAAATGCATGGAACGAGCGAGGACCTTGGGCTTCACGTCCAACGGTTTCGTGTATTTCACCTCTATCCCCTTATAAGACAAGGTATCTTGAGTTTCTGACTGATCGGAATTTTCCAGTACAAGTTCCACGTTTCCCACCTTGTACGGTTGCAAGGCTACCGCCGGAATACCATGTTTCAAAGCAATACGGACATCTGCCACCCGTCTTTCCCGTGTCGTGTCGACCAAAAATTCGATATAATCCGATTGGAAATAATAATACCCACTATTCCGGAACATTTTAGTTATCCGGGTTCGCTCATCTTCCATCGTGTACAAATTATACTCTGCCCCGGATTTTAGCAAGCAACCCCGTTGCGTTCTCTGTATCAGACTATCCATTCTCCCCGTCCAGCCCCAAAATTCAACAGTTCCCAGCAAGTAAGCTTCCGGCACATAAACATTATAACTGATTTTCGCTTTCTTGGGATTCCGTTTGTTCGGAATAATCTCGTAACTGGATTTCACCCCGAAATAACCGTATTCACTGGCAGCATTCTCCACCACTTTCAAGCGTAGTTCCGGCTGTACATCAGAGATTAACACGGGTTTCTTGGCCAATTTTTTGTATAACCAATGCTTTAATCCCTTCTCTTTCTTCACATTCCAGTTATACACCCACAACCCAACCGGAAACGGGGAACGTATGTAAGGAGCATACAACGGGTTATTAGGCGGGAAACCTAACGGCCCGGAAATAGCCGAACTTTTCGGTCCCTCCAACTTTACCCCTTTGGCGGTCTCTATATTCATCTTCTTCACCCCGGTGTATAACACCTCACCTTCGGTCAACCTCTTCGTCTGAGAACAAGAGCTACCCAATATCATGAATACTATAATAACAAATAAACTATTTCCCAGACTTTTCATTTTCTATCGGTTCTATTTTGGATTCTACTTGTACTTTCTTTTTACGGCGGAATATATCCATAAATTTTTGGAAATTCTTTCTTAATACCACACCGATACCGGTTTGCGTCACTTCACCCTCCAAGACACTCTCGTAGCCCGTGTGCCGGAAGATCTTTAGAAAAAAGTTCGGATTCTTTCCAAACACGTACTCGATGGCAATGTCATCCACAAGATTCTCCTCTACTCCCCCGGCCGCAGGGTCATTATCCGTGGAGATTCGCCCCCCGACTTTCACCCGCACCTTATTATTAAACAGTCGTTTCGAAAATTGATAAGAATAATCCGTTTTCTTGGATTCTCCTGCCTCTGACACTTGATTATAGGTATTAATACCAAACGTCAAATCCATATTCTTCAAATGTTTCCGAGACCATTGATTCAATTCATTTTCCACGAAATTATTCAGGGCATTATCAGAAGCATTGGACTTTGCCACCGTCCCCGGCCCGGAATAAGTTCCGTAAATCATCATGTTCATCGCCTCCTTTGAACGCTCCTCGGCTGTCATCGCTGCCAATTGGTTCTGTATCGTTATATCCCCTTCCGCTGCAAGATCAAACGTGATGTCCAGTTTCTCCAACGTGTTTGAAATTTTGATCATGGCATTGAACGTCACTAGGCGGGATTTCTGGCTATCATCCGTCACGCTAGCCGAAATTGTCTCTGCGGCCGTTATATTCAAGGTCGGGTTAGCCAGATCCCCGGTCCATTCCACGAAACTACCGTCTTGTATCTTGAAATCCTTCTGCCCGATCACCGGCAGACCGTAAGAAACGATTCCACTCGTCAGAACGTATCTTCCCACGAGGCGGGTCTCTCCCACCGGATTCAATGTATAAGTCAGATTTCCCCCGCCATTTATTGCTACCCGGTTCTGCCCATTCGACGACAGCAACACATTCAACCCAACTAACGGTGCGATATTCACGGACATGAGCAAATCCAGATTCACGGAACTAATCTGCTGCAACTCATCGGCCGCAGCCAATTGAGTCGTGTCGCTGAACGAAACGAAGCGCACGACATCCGCACTCCGGTCCGTCAATTCCAAAGGCGAAGATTTCAGCGTGTAATAGTCTTCACTATTATCCAGCAACTTAATATTTCCCCTGACCTTAAGATTATCCAACATTCCTTTCAAGGTTGCCGAGAGATCAACAAACACTTTCCCGTAAACCATGGTCTCCGTATTTTCTTTCACCTTCATGGCTTGGAAATTCTTAGCTTGAACAGAGGCATCCATCTTTATGGCCGAGAAGGATGCGAAATCAACCGTTCCCAATAGTTCTAATCGCTGTTTATTAGGAGCAATCAACCCGAAATGATTAAAATCCAAAAGATTATCATGAATCACGATAGCCGAAGAATCTATTTTAAAGGTCGTCCCGATCATCAAAGCTTCTATGGTTCCGTCCTTGAAACGCAAATCTCCATTTATCAATGGTTGATCCATTTGTCCCTTCACTTGAAAAGCCCCGATCATGTCTCCATCCAATTTCATTATACCCGGAGGAGTAAAGGCTCCCGCAACCCGCAAAGGGAATTTAGGGATGTCTATATCCAAGGCCATATTTTTATCTTCAACCCCTGTCATTAATCTACCTTTAGCCAAAAGCGCCTTTACCCCATCCACCGACAAGGAAAAATCCACGTCATGCTCAGTCTGTCGCGACAATCGATATTTAATGCCTAATCCCAAATTTCCCACATGCTCTTTCCCATAATAAAAATCATCCACATTGACCGCCCCGCTAACATCAATCACGTCATTCTTGCTATACATCTGCACATCAATCCCTAACAAACCGGATATATCCGGGATAAATGACAGCGCTTTAGACAAACCGCCCAAATCAACACCTTTAATATCTACAATCAAGGAGGCCGGTTTGTGATCTGCATCTTCTTCCGAAATCAAACGAATCCGCTTGTCTCCATTCAGCAATTGCAAGTTAGCTGCCGGAATTTCCCCTTGTTTCAAACGAATAAAATTGCCCCGGTTTATTTGCCATGAAACATATCCCAAGATAAGAGGATCGGGAGAAATACTCACGCTAAAAGCACTATCCTGCAAAGCAATATTAGCCCCGATATTGAATATTTCCCCTTCCTCGTTCGCGTGTTCACGTATTCTCACGTTTATCTGATCATACTCCACGTTTCCTTCCACGGTCAGCTGGGCCAATCCTTCCAATTGATCTTTAGCTCCGAAAACATCCACGCCATAACGTAAAGCCACGTCCTTCTGTTTTGCATACATCAACACACTATCCAGAACGATTCCCTCGATATTCAATCCATAAACCTTTGAACTTAACTCGAAATCATGGGAAACATCTGTTCCTAAATCTATAGCCATTCGTTCAAAACGAATTCCGTTACTTTTCAGGTAACCATTCAATAAATTTTCTTGCTTGGCATCTATGGTTAACCGGAAATCAGGTAACAGTTCGTTCAATCTCACCATGTTAAAATCATGCTTCTCAATCTGCTCAACCAACAATCCGCTAGCTGCACTAAAACGATCGACTAACGTGTAGCCTCCACCATC
>OGNU01000542.1_pt1 | contig 15874 bp, 9 predicted proteins | sample 1573581 | NCBI WGS metagenome assembly OGNU01 (sample SAMEA2581992, study PRJEB24529) | metagenome | biome: Human gut stool | place: China | collected 2011 | reverse complement strand
GGATTGAGATTTAATATTGGAATATTAGCAAATTGACAAACCGCTATTAAAGACTTACTACGATTTGCATAAAGTTGTTCTACGAGTTGTAAAATACAGCATTCAGCGCAGTTACACAGTCGCTAAATCATCACAGACAACTTTCTTAACCTCCACTTAACTCTGTCGTTCAGGCAGGTACATAAAAAATTCTTACCATTATAAAAAGATTATACTTTTTTGGTAAAGGCGGATTCGCATCCACTCGTGGTCGGAAGATTTTTCTTCCGGCCTTTTTTTAGTTTCATGCGTATTTATGGGTGCCACTATGAGGTCGTTTTTTTGTATTATTTTATTGATTATTAGGTGTTTGTATTTTTTTATTATGCGTTTTTTTGATTATCTTTACATTGATAATCAAAAGTTATGGCAAGTTTTAAGGATCACAGAGTACGGGTTAATGATCTATTGGGATTCATTCCAGAAAGCCTACTTTCTCACCTTTCCGCTACGACAACTGTCGATTACTATACTAAAAGTTCTTCACGGCAGAAAGATGTTCTACCTACTGCTGTACGGTATTCTGGAGAACGACCGTTTAAGTCAACGCACACTCGAAGACATTTTTAACGATTCGGTATTCAAAATTCTGTTTGGGTTAGAAACCGATGAAAAAGTTTGTCGCAGTTCCCTTTCGGAGCGGTTATCGAAGATCCCTGCGGATTATTTCCGTCAGATTTACGATTGTGTCTATGATCGATTCTCGGAGTGTTATTCCAGTTCGGAGATGGAACAATACAACCTTATCCGGGTCGATAGTTCGATCGTTTCAGATACATCGGGTAGGATGGTTGAAGGCATCGACAACAAGCGCGGTAAATTGGCAGTAAATATAGTATTGCATTAGATAATATGTTGCCATGCGGTGTAAATTTGTTTGTCGATCCGATTTACGGAAGCGAAGATATTGCCATGCCCAAAGTGGTGTCAGAACACGTTAAGCGGCAACAGGGACATCGTAACATATACGTGTTGGACAGAGGATTGCAATCAACAAGGAATATGGCAGCCTTCAGCAAAGAGTCGATATGCTTCATTGCCAGATCAAAAGAAAACCGAAAATATGTCGAACTGGAGCAAATTCCGTTTACTGACAGCGATTTAGGAGGCTTAGAACTTATCCGTGACAGCAAAGTCTATCTGTACACAGGGCAACCTGTAATGGACAAGCGAGGTAATAAATATTACCGACAGGAGTTAGTTGAAGAACCCTTGAAGCTGATCGTAGCTCGCAGTAAAGACGAATCGGCTACCGAGTATTGGTTCATAACCAATGACTTTGAGCTTAGGCCCAAAGAAATTGCCAATGCTTACCGAAGAAGGTGGGATATTGAAGTCTTCTTTCGTTTTATCAAGCAGGAATTAAACGCAAGTCATCTCATATCGTTGAACAAAAACGGAATAGAGGTAATCTTTTATATGACTTTGATAACCGCTATGTTAGTATTGATCTACAAACGAGCAAACAATGTCGGATATAAAACCGCTAAACGACGGTTTGCTATGGAAATTCGCGATCTGGCTATCGCAATGATAAGCGTACAATGTGGAGGCAATCCGGCCTTATTCTTCAAAACATAAAAAGGCCGGAAGAAAAATCTTCCGACCACGAGTGGATGAGAATCCGCCTTTATTTTTTCAGGCGGGCAATCTTGTTCCGCTTCCTTATGCGGGAGCGTCATTCTTCCTGCACATCCACTACTCATACCGACTGTTCGGGAGCTTGGCAAGGACGAATATCCGGACAATATCCGCGGCGGAAGGTAGTGTCCCGGGGCGGTCGGAACGACTATCGTTCCGACCGTTCGTCGTTTCCGCATTTTGCCCGTACCGACGCCAACCTCTTCCAACACCTGTTCCAACCGCGATAACGGGGGCGGCCGGTCTGCCCGGGCCGTCCGCAGACGGGTTAAATTCGTCCCCTGCACCGCTATTGGTGCTAATCTAACATTTCGCAAAGATGGACGAAAAAGTAAAGAACGACGAGAAGAAGGTAATGCTCGTCAGGCAGACCGGAGAAGGTCAGGACGGCAAACTGGAGGCCGTCGGCAGTATCGACGAAGACGGAAACATCGAGACGCTCGATCCCACTGCGGCGAATGTCGCCAAACTGTTCGACGTGAACACGAACCAACCTGTTTTGGAGGCGTTTTTCACCAAATTCATGGAGCAGTCGCAAGACCCTGTAAAAACGGGTATCTCGGAGATCTTCATCATGGCCGAAAGCGTGCTGAACAAACTCATCAAAATCGACCTCGATCCGCAACTGCTCGAAAACTACCGCGTCGATCCGGCCGAAGAACTCGCAAAAATGGAACCGCAGATCGCGGTTCCCCGTTTCGAGCCTATGGATATTTCGAGAATCGACACGGCGGATATGGAGCGCATGGGTATCCGTATGGGAGACCTCGAACCCCATTTGAAGGCGATGTCCTACGGGCACAAATCGCACGGACTGATCGAAATGCGGCCGGAAATGGAACCCGGCGGCATGCGCGTCACCACCAAAGGGCGCGTATCGCTCGAAGAGCAGGCCGACGGCTCGCTGAAAGTCGTGCCGCACTACTATCGGGAGAAGTGCGACCTCGACGCGCCCTTCCACAACGTGCTGCTCGACGACGAGGCCAAGCGCAACATCGTCGAAACCCGTCATGCGGGCAAGGTGATCGACCTGGAGCTGGAGCCGGGCAGGATGACGCCCTGTTACGTTTCGCGCGACAAGTGGACGAACGAACTCGTTGCGATGCCTGTCTCGGAGTTCGATAAACGCGCATCGATCAAGAATGCCGACCTCTCCGAGGGCGAACAGCTCGACTTCTACTCCGGACGTAAAATTCTGCTGAAAGGCTATACCACCCGTTCCGGCTACAAACGCGATGCTTACATCCAGATCGACGCCTCGGAGAGCAATATCGAGTTCGACCACAGCGGCCTCGACAAAAGGCGCTATCAGGAGCATAACCGAGAGGTATATGCCGCCAAACGTTTCGAGCAGGGCAACCCTTTGCCGGAAGGCCCGCGGGCCATGTTCATTCCCAAGCGGGTGTTCGGGGTGGAACTGCCCCAAGAAGCCTACAATCAATGGCTGGACGCCCTCAATTTCCCCGAAAAGCGCAAAGATGTCAAAGCGACCTATTTGCAGGGATTACAATTCCCCGGAAGCCCGGAACGTGCGGATCGCTGGGTAAAACCCGATTACGAGGCCGGAAAGATCAAATCTTACCGTTGGAACCCGGATTACTCGCGCAAACAGTCCTCCTCGCAGTCACAGGCTCCGGCCCGAACCCCGTCGAACGAGCCGTCCAAGCAGACCGAAGGACAGCCGCAGAAGCGGCAATCCGAACGCGAAGTGCGTCAGGTCGCCCCGCCGAAGCCTCAGCCGAAGAAGTCCAAGAGCGTAGGAGGCCTGTAACATGCTCGCAGTCATCCTGATTATCATAGCGGCCTCGGTATCGCTCTCCGTCGTGACCCTGCTGATTCTCTATTATGTCGGCAAACGCCCCGATGCGGAACGGACGCAGGACGACGACAGCCGGTATTACGACGAGAACGGCAACCACCTCTACTACGACCGCAAGCTGATCGCCCGCCTCGAAAAGGAGCAAGAGCGGGCGGCGCAGCAAAATAAATAGCCACTGAAAACATCCGAAAAACCGAACCATGAAAGTCATCATAGCAGAAAAGCCCTCGGTAGCGCAGCAGATCGCCGCCGTCGTGGGCGCTACCGCCCGTAAGGACGGCTATATCGAAGGGGGCGGCTACGCCGTCACATGGGCCTTCGGCCACCTCGTAGGCCCGGCCATGCCGGAAGCCTACGGCATCGAAGGGTTCAAGAGGGAGAACCTTCCGATCCTTCCCGAAACCTTCGTCCTCGAACCGCGCCGCGTCAAAAGCGGCAAGGAGTACAAGCCCGATCCGGGAGCCGTCAAACAGCTCGCCGTCCTCAAGGAGCTGTTCTCCCGCACCGAGCGAATCGTCGTGGCTACCGACGCCGGGCGCGAAGGCGAGCTGATTTTCCGCTTTATCTATCACTATCTCGACTGCAAGACGCCCTTCGACCGGCTGTGGATCAGCAGCCTCACCGAGCGGGCCATCCGCGAAGGGTTGGCTAACATACGGCCCGGCAGCGAGTACGACGACCTCTACCTCTCGGCCCGTGCCCGCTGTGAGGCGGACTGGATCGTGGGCATCAACGCATCCCAAGCACTCGCCATCGCTGCCGGACGCGGTGCATGGTCGCTGGGCAGGGTGCAGACCCCCACGCTGGCGCTGGTGTGCGGGCGCTATCTGGAAAACACCTCGTTCACGCCGCAGACCTATTTCCGGCTCAAGCTCCACACGGCCAAAGACGCTACGGCCTTCGCCGTTCTCTCGACGCCGAAATACGATACGAAAGCGGCGGCGGACGAAGCCTGTACCGCAGTCCGGGGCAGCGACGGCGTGCAGGTTACGAAGGTCGAACGCCGCAATGTCACCGAGCAACCGCCGCTGCTGTACGACCTGACCGCTCTCCAGAAAGAGGCCAACACGCGGTACGGATTCTCGGCCGAAAAGACGCTCGGCATCGCGCAGGAGCTTTACGAAAAGAAGCTCGTCACCTATCCCCGCACGGGGAGCCGCTACATTCCGCAGGACGTGTTCGACGAAATAGCCTCGCTGCTGGCCTCGCTCTCCGGTCATACGGGTTTCGGCCATCAGGCCGCCGACCTGTCGGGCGGGGAGCTGAACCGCCGCTCGGTGGACGGCAAAAAAGTGACCGACCACCACGCCCTGCTGATCACCGGCCATACGCCTGCGGGACTTGCGGCGGACCATGCCAAAATCTACGATATGATCGCCGGGCGCATGGTCGAGGCGTTCTCGCCCGCGTGTCTGAAAGAGATCACCTCCGTCCGTATGGAGTGCGCGGGCATCCCGTTCGAGGTGCGCGGCACGGTCGTAACGAGTGCCGGATGGCGCAAAGTATGGGGCGAGCCGGAAGAGCGTACGGAGGAAGATGCGGCGGCTCTGCCCGAGCTCGCCGAGGGGGATATGCTCACGGTGCGCGGCTGCGACCTCGTGGAAAAGCAGACGCGCCCACGCCCGCTGCATACCGAAAGCAGCCTGCTCGCGGCAATGGAGACTGCCGGTAAGGAGCAGGAAGACGAGGCTGAGCGCGAGGCCATGAAGGATTCCGGCCTCGGCACTCCGGCCACCCGTGCGGCGGTGATCGAAACACTCTTTTCGCGCGAGTATATCAAACGTGAAAAAAAGTCGCTCGTGCCCACCGAGAAGGGCCTCGCCGTGTACGGCATCGTCAAGGATATGCGGATCGCCGACGCAGCCATGACGGGCGGCTGGGAGCTGGCCCTTGCGAAGATCGCCACCGGGGAGATGAACGCCTTCACCTTTCGTAAGGGTATCGAAGTTTACGCCTCGCAGATCACGTCCGAACTGCTCAAGGCGCAGGTCGGGGCGGTCGCCGGGCGTACAGGCGCTCCGTGTCCCCGCTGCGGGGGCCGGGTGACGTTCTACCCGAAGACCGCCAAGTGCGAAAATGCGGAGTGCGGACTGACCGTATTCCGGACGATAGCGAAAAAGGAGCTGACGGACGGCCAGCTGGAAGCCTTGCTCGTCAAGGGACGGACGCCGACGATCGAGGGCTTCGCCAAGAAGGACGGGGGCACGTTCGAGGCCGCCGTAGTCTTCGACGGCGATTACCGCACCGCGTTCGCCTTCGAGCAAGGCGGCAAGACCCGTAAGCCGGGTGCGGCGAAAGTCCGGAAATAATCCTTATCTTTGCCGCTGGACGACTTGTCACAGACGCTTTCGGCGTTCGGCAGGGAAGTTCAGTGGCGGCGCTTCGGGTGGGAACCCGGAGCGCCTTTTCTTCCTTCGACCTTTGCGTTTCACACCACTGAACAATCCACATCATGCCGAACGATCATCATAACGCCCCGCAGACGGGGTTATCTTATTACGGCCTTTCGCTGCTCTCTTATCTGCGGGAGAGCCATCCCGACCTGGCGGACGATGCCGACTTCATCCGCACGAGGGCGCAGTCTGCGGCCGAAACATACAGCCGCATCATCCGCAGCGGAGGCTCCCGCATCGAAGCGGCCGAGGAGGCCGACGCCGTACTCTACCGGGGGCTTCATTTCTCGTTATACAGTACGCTCGCAAACGTTATCCGCAGCGAGTTCGCGGAGGACATTCCCGAAGAGGATGCCCGCGAGGCCGCCCTCATCCTCCTGCCGCAGGCCAAAGAGGTCGCCCGAAGCTACGAGCTTACGGACGACTTCGCCGCCACGCCGCAGTACGAGCGGCTCTATACCGAACTTACGGGAACCGTTCAAATCCTGCTCGACAATGGCGTACAATAAGACCGAACACCTGCGCCGCAATATCGAAGCGATCCGCACGGCCTTCGCGCTGGAGAGGGAACAGCGGGCGGCTACGCCCGAAGAGCGGGATGTGCTGCGTGCGTACAGCGGCTTCGGAGCGATCAAGGAGGTGTTGGAGCCGCTGCCGCACAAACAGGAAACGGCGCTCACGCCCCTGATCGAAGAGCTGCACGCCGTGCTGAAAGAGAACACCGGCGGCGAGCGCGAGTACAAACGCTATCTGGACGGCCTCAAAGCTTCGGTGCTGACGGCCTTCTACACACCGGAACCCGTGACGGACGCCATTATGCGGATGCTCTATAATGCGGGCGTCGTTCCGGTGCGTGCACTCGAACCGAGCGCCGGAACGGGGGCTTTCGCGGAGTACCTGCGCCGTTATAACGAAGAGGCCGAGATCACCTGCTTCGAGAAAGACCCGCTTACGGGTTTAATCCTGCGCCACCTGCATCCCGACGATACGGTGCGGGTGCAGGGTCTTGAAACCATAGAACCCGCCTACGAGGGGCACTTCGACCTGATTACGAGCAATATCCCCTTCGGGGACGTTTCGTTGTTCGACCCGGCGTTCTCCTCTTCGCGCGATCCGGTGCGCCGGCAAGGCGCATGGGCGATACACAACTACTTCTTTATGAAGTCGGTCGATCTGGTGCGCGCCGGGGGCCTCATCGCCTTCATCACTTCGCAGGGTATGGCCGATGCGGAGCGCAATCGACCCGTGCGGGAGTGGCTGATGGAGCGGTGCGATCTGGTCGCGGCCGTGCGGCTGCCGAACAACCTCTTTACAGACCATGCCGGAACGGAGGTGGGCAGCGACCTTATCGTCCTGCAAAAGAACTCGGCCGCCCGACCCCTCTCCGAGCGGCAGCGGGACTTTATCGAAACGCGCACGCTCTCGAACGGCATTACGGTAAACAACAGCTTCCGATCGCTCGACCGCGTGGTGCAGACCTCGGCCAAAGTGGGCACGAACCCCTACGGGAAACCGGCGATGGAGTTCACCCACGCCGGAGGCGTGGAAGGCATCGCCCGTGCGCTGGCGGATATGCTCGCGGAGGATATGGAGCGGCATTTCAACCGGGAGCTGTACGAAAGCCATGCCCCGAAGACCGCTCCGCGTCAGTACAGGGAACGGCAGACGGAGACGGTAAGTCCGCGACAGGCGCACGACGACATCGGGCAGGCACGGAATACGGAGCTGTCCGGGCAAACGGCATTACGGCAACACGGGAACCGAGAGATCGCACGGGAAATTCCTGCGACGGAGCGTGACGGCATCGGGCAGGAGCAAAAAGCAGAATTATCCGGCCAAACAGTCCGGCAGCAGACGCGGCAGGCAGCACCGTCCGCAGCGCAGGCTCCGGAAACTACGGCCGGTATATTCGACGACGAGCCGCCGTACCCTCCCGATCTCGATCCGTTCTGGCAGGCCATAGAAGACCATTGGTTTCCGGACGAGGCCGAGGCGAGAATCCGGACGGAAGAGGCCCTCCGCGCCGAAAGGCGGCAGACGGAACCTTCATCCGCGCAAACGACGCTCTTCCCGGACGCTCCGGCTTCGCCGCATCCTTCCCGGCAAACCGCCGGATTCCGGCGGCCGGCAACCTCCGTCCCTCTTCCCGAAACAACTCGCCGCGGCGGCCCGCGCCGAGCCGGAGAGATACTGCAAGAAGTGCTTTCCGACCTGCGGCAGAAAGCGGAACGGTATCAGGCCGGCCGGATGCAGGAACCCGCACCTTTCGATGAGCAGCCGGGGCCGTTCTGGCACCCTACCGAAGAGGAGTGGCGCGACCTTAACCGCTGGATGGAAGAACGGTATGCCGTTACGCAGGCCGCCTCCGACGGCTACCGGCTCGACCCCGAAACGGGAGAGATGATCCCCATAGAGGATGCCGAAGCGGAGGAAATACGGGACGAAGCGACCGTGCAGGCCGAAGGTGCCGCCATGCCGAACGAATCCCTGCCCCCTCTGCCTACGCAGGAAGCATGGCAGCCTGCCGGGCAGGATTGGGCAGAGTTCGGCGCGTGGCAAGAGGAGCGGGAGAGGCGGTTTATGGAAGAGTACCCGCCCTCGCCGGAGATGTACGGATACGCCGAACCCGCGGTCGCAGCCCCGGAGAAGGAGCAGGCCGATACATCGGAGATGCGTCGGGAACCCGTCGTACAGGGTGTTCGGCCGGAAATATCCGAACCTGCGGTTATGGAACCCGCTGCACGGCGGGCACCTGCACACGTTCCTGCCTCGGCGCAAGAGCCTCAGTCCATGCAGGAAACGGAACGGTCTGCCGATAGCACGGTGCGCCCGGCCGACGACGGGCTGGAAGAGACGGTTGCGGAACCCGCTGCAACGGCAACGCAGACACGAGCGGCCGGACAACCCTCGCAGGATGGGTTCGCAGGATCGCTGTTCGATGCTTTCGATACGCAGACCGAACCGGAGCCGGTGCTGAACGTACAGCAGGAACCGGTGCTTACGCTCTACGACCTGTTCGGGTTTTCAGCCGAAGAACGCAGTCAGGTGAACCGTCCCAAGAAGCGCGGCCCGAAACCGAAAGCGCAAAAGCAGACGACGGCCCGACCCCGGAAAGAACCCGAAGAGGAACGCTTTATTGAATGGCGCGAGGAGCTGATGATAGCGCGTCAGGAGCGGTTGGAAGCGAAGCAGCGGGCCGCAGCGGCAAACACGGCATTGTCCCCGGCCGAGGCGCTTCGGAAAGCCGCTGCACACTTGGCCGCCGCGACACCGATACAACCCCCGCAGAGCGCACAGGCCCCGAAGGCGGCTAATGTTTCTCGGGAGGAGGAGCGTCCTCTGGACTGGCGGGAGAGGCTGATGCAGAATCGGCCGTATCAAGAGGAACGACAGCCGGCAGAGGTATTGACCGCCGTACCTGCGGAGCGCTCCGCAGGTACGTCCGCAGAAAATCAGCTGAGGACGATAACCGGAAACAGGCAGGCTGCGGCGAAGCCTGCGGCAGGGCGATCCGGCGTAGCCGGGCAGCCGCAGGCCGCGATCCGAACGGAATACGGAAGGGAGCGGCCGGAACCGTCTCGTAAGGTTCCCGACAGTGCTGCGGACGGCAAATCCGGAGACAGGGCGCAGCTATCGGACGCATTGTCGCCACAGGCCGCTGCGCCGCGCAATACGGCACACGGCGACGAAGCGGCCGAAGACCCGCTCGCACCCCGGCCTTTCAAGGGAGAACGGCCGGAACATTACCGCGACGGGACGCTCATCGTGGATAAAGAGAACCGTGTAGGATACCTGAGCGACCTGAAAACCCTACGCCCGATGTTCCATCCGCTCGACCTGCCCGAAGAACAGCGGGTGAAAATGTCGCTCTATATCGAGGTGCGGGACACCTATTATCACCTCTACAACGTGGAGGCCGACACACTGGCCCCGCACCCCGCGCTGCGCGTAATGCTGAACAGTCTTTACGACAACTTCGTGGAGCGGTTCGGCCGGCTGAACGAACCGCAGAATATCGACCGGATACGGATGGATCCGGGAGCTGACGAGATACTCTCGCTGGAACGCTACGCCGACGGTATCGTGAACAAGGCCGACATCTTCGACCATCCCGTCGCATTCAATCCGGCGGAGATCGAAAAGACGGACGATGTGCATACGGCACTGGCGGCCAGCATGAACCGTTATGCGGACATCGATATCGAGTATATATCGGAACTTACCGGGGCGAGCGAAGCGGAGGTGCTGGAACAGCTCAAAGGGCGTATCTACTTCAACCCCGACAGCGGGAAATACGAGATCGCCGAACGTGTCATCGCGGGCAACGTCATCGAGAAGGCCGACCGCGTCGAGCGCTTCCTCGACGAGAATCCGGATCACGAGGGCGCACGGGAGACCCTCGCGGCGCTGCGAGAGGCTACGCCCAAGCCCATCGCTTTTGAAGATTTGGACTTCAACTTCGGCGAGCGGTGGATACCTACGGGTATCTACGACAGTTATGCCTCGTGGCTCTTCGAAACGGAGGTCAAGATCGGTTACATTGCCGATCTGGACGAGTTCGGCATTACGGCCAAAGACGAGTACAATATCAAGATACAGAACCAGTATGCCGTTCAGGGAGAGTTCCGCCGTTATACCGGACTGCATCTGATGAAACACGCCCTGCACAACACGATTCCGGACATCACCAAAAAAGCCCGCAAACTGATCGACGGCGAGTGGAAAGAGGTGAAGGTACGCGACGGGGAGAAGATACAGCAGGCCAACATCAAGATCGACGAGATCCGCAGCGGTTTCACGGACTGGCTGTGCGACCAGTCCGCCGACTTCAAGGAGCGTCTGGCCGACATGTATAACCGCAAGTTCAACTGTTTCGTGCGCCCGAAGTACGACGGTTCGCACCTGACCTTTCCCGGCCTCGACCGCAAGGCGCTGGGCATCGAAGACCTCTATCCGAGCCAGAAAGACGCTATTTGGATGGATATTCTGCTGGGCGGCGGCATCGTGGATCATGAGGTCGGCGGCGGCAAGACCCTGATCATGTGCTGCGGAACCTACGAGAAAAAACGCATCGGACTGGTGAACAAACCGATGATTACGGGACTGAAAGCCAATATCCATGAGATCGCCAAGACGTTCTGCACAGCGTATCCGATGGCCCGCGTGCTCTATCCGGGCCGCGAGGATTTCACGCCGAAGAAGCGCGAGCAGATATTCCGGCAGATCAAGAACAACGACTGGGATGCGGTGATCCTCTCGCACGAGCAGTTCGGCATGATCCCGCAGTCGCCAGAAATCCAGCAGGAGATCTTGCGGGCGGAACTCGACAGCGTAGAACAGAACCTTATGCTGCTCAAGGCGCAAGGCAAGAGCGTATCGAAACGTATGCTGACCGGCTACCTCAAGCGCCGGCACAATCTGGAGGCCAAACTGCAAAAGATTCAGTACGCCCTCGACCACCGCAAGGACGATGCGGTGGACTTCCGCCGTATGGGTATCGACCACCTCTGCGTGGACGAGAGCCACAAATTCAAAAATCTGATGTTCAACACGCGGCACGACCGCGTGGCGGGCCTCGGCAACCCCGACGGGAGCCAGCGGGCACTCAACATGCTCTTTGCCCTCAGAACCATACAGGAGCGCACGGGGCGCGATCTGGGGGCGACATTTCTGTCGGGGACGACCATTTCCAACTCCCTCACGGAGTTGTATCTGCTGTTCAAATACCTGCGTCCGAAAGCGCTCGACCGGCAGAACATCCGCACCTTCGACGCATGGGCCGCCGTATTCGCCAAAAAGAGCGTCGATTACGAGTTCTCGGTCACCAACCAGATCGTGCAGAAGGAACGGTTCCGCTATTTCATCAAGGTTCCGGAGCTGGCGGCTTTTTATTCGGAAATTACGGATTTCCGCACGGCCGAGGACATCGGTATCGACCGCCCGCGCAAGAACGAGATACTGCACAACATCCCGCCCACGCCCGACCAGCAGGCGTTTATCGACCAGTTGGTGCATTTCGCCAAGACAGGCGATGCCACCGTGCTGGGACGGGCACCCCTCACGGAAAGCGAGGAGAAAGCCAAAATGCTGATCGCTACGGACTACGCCCGTAAAATGTCGCTCGATATGCGTATGATCGACCCGGAGCTGTACGGCGATCATGTGGACAATAAGGCGAGCCACTGTGCCGCGCAGATCGCGCACTATTACCGCAAGTACGACCAGCACAAGGGCACGCAGTTCGTCTTCTCCGATCTGGGGACATGGAAGCCGGGAGACGAGTGGAACGTGTACGCCGAGATTCGGCGCAAGCTGGTCGAAGACCACGGCATTCCGGCTTCCGAGGTTCGTTTCATACAAGAGGCAGCCGGCAGCGAGGGCAAACGCAAGAAGATGATCGAAGAGATGAACACCGGACGCATCCGCGTATTGTTCGGCTCGACCGATATGCTGGGTACGGGCGTGAACGCCCAGAGGCGGTGCGTGGCAATCCACCACCTCGACAGTCCGTGGCGGCCCAGCGACTTGGAGCAGCGCGAAGGGCGCGGCATCCGCAAAGGCAACGAAGTGGCCAAGCTCTACGCAGACAACACGGTGGACGTAATCATCTATGCCGTCGAAAAGTCGCTCGACGCCTACAAGTTCGGGCTGCTGCACAACAAGCAGCTCTTCATCCGCCAGCTCAAACACAATAATCTGGGAGTGCGTACCATCGACGAGGGCGGTATGGACGAAGGCAGCGGCATGAACTTCTCGGAATATGTGGCCGTGCTGTCGGGCAACACCGACCTGCTGGAAAAGGCGCGCCTCGAAAAGAAGATCGCGGGGCTGGAGAGCGAGCGTCAGGCGTTCATCCGCGGTAAGTCGTCGAGCCGCAGCCAGTTGGAACATACGCTCGGGGAGATCGAAAAACTCGACGACAAGATCGGGCGCATCGAAAAAGACCTCGAAGCCTTCAGAAGCCGTGCGGAACTCAACGAGGACGGTTCGTACCGCAACCGTATCACGCTGGACGGGGCGGAGAGCAACGATCCGCAGTTCATCGGCAAACAACTGAACCATATCGCAAAAACCGTTGATACGGGAACGGGTGAGAAACGGATCGGCTCCATCTACGGGTTCGAGATCATCGTCAAGAGCGAAAAGAGCATGAAGGAGGGGTTCGAGTCCATTCGCAACCGCTTTTACGTGCGGGGAGAGGGAGAATACCTCTACCAGTACAACTACGGCAATCTGGCCGGAGACCCGCGCACGGCGGCGCTCAACCCCCTGCACGCGCTGGGCACGATCGAACCGACGCTGGAGAAATTCCGCAAGGAGCGCACCTTGCTGGAAAAGGACGTGCCCCAGCTCCGGCAGATCATCGAGGGTACATGGCGCAAAGAAGCCGACCTCGCGGCTTTGAAAAAAGAGATGGAACGACTCGACCGGCAGATACAACTCGCGCTCAAACCCGTAGGCAGCGACCGTGACGGCGAAGAGGCCGGAGAGCAGCAGGAACAGCAGCAGGAGAAGGACGCGCGACGGGAAACACCTGTCGCCGATGACCTGCAACGGCATATTCCCGCACGCCTGCGGCAGATCGCCGATGCCTCCGGCGGACGTATCGTCATCGGGGGCGTGCCGCCCCGCACGGACGATGATTTTTCATCCAAAAAAATCAAACTATAAACAGGAAAGCCTTGCATTTTATCCTTGCAAGGCTTTCCCGTTTCATCGGTTATCGGGGGCCCGATCAGGCTGTTTATTCCTTATCCGAACCAAGCGGCGGCAGTCCGATCGTGTCCTCGATCAGTCCATCGGGATTCTTGTCCAGAAAATTCTGGCCCGATACGACACTGTGCCCCAACTCCCGTTCCGTCTCCTTGCGGGCCACTCCGGCGACGTTGCCGCCGCGCCGGGCGACCCGTTTGCTTTCGGCGAACGTATCGGGTTTCTCCTGCTGTGAGATTTCGGTCGTCACCCGTTCGCCCAGCATCGTGAAGATCAGCTCCAAATCGGTCATGTGGTCACGCAGGTTTTGGCCCTTTTTCGTCAGCCCCTTGATCGCCCTGTGTTCCGAAGGCGTCACGCCGAATGTCGCACGCGCGATCTCCGCCGTCAGGATAGCGAAATCCCTCTCTTCCCGAATGCCGCGCTCTTTCCATTCATCCGTCAGGTTCTGCCGTATGGCGATGCCCCGCAGCCGTTTGTCGATCCAATCCTTCGGATAACCTTTGGCCTCGTAAACGGCCTTCATGCGTTCCTGCGCCAGCTCAGGGTTCTCGATCTCCTGCACACGCTCATATCCGACCTGTGCCAACCATTGTTTGAATGGCTCGGCCTTCGGAGAGGGAATCGACTGGATGATACGAAACAACCCTTTAACATCGGCAGCCTGAACAGACCTCCGGCGACCATCGGCGGCGATCATCGCAACTGGGGTACAAATTGTACCCCAGTTGCGATTAAGCAAGGGATCGCGTTGCCGCATACGCTTGATATACTGTTTGACATCTACACTATCTGTCAAAAATTCAACGACATCGGCAATGGAAAAATACCATTGCTCATTCATCCATGCGCGGCGGATCTGCTTGTCCTGAAAAACAACGATCTTACTATCTGCCATAAACGAATTTATTTTTCACAAAGTTAGTTTTTTAATCCGGCAGGTGCAATAAGTCGAGAGTCTAATTCAATGAATTGAATTCTGTTTCGATAAACCTAACCGCATCCGATTCTTCAGTAGAATGTTTTGCGGTATGGCATCCGATAACGCAGATAACCCGATAAAGTTACATCGAAAGGGCTGTCTGACAAGTCTTGAACAAGCCTTTTTATTTTTCCGATCCGCTGCCGCGCCGATAGAGCCAGCGAGCCAATCCGAACAGGTAGCGGCGGAATCCCGGGACATAGGCCAGCAGACGGTCGAACCATGCGAGGTGTGGGGATGTGAACCTTACCACGAGGCCGACGTAGATCATGGCGAATAGTGTTCCGACGCCTACGACATTCCACTGCCAGCGTCCGAAAAAGAGATAACAACCCGCTACAGCCAGCAGGACGAGGGTCGTGTCCACCATAATCTTGACTTTGGCAAAAGGACGGTGCGCGACCTGACTTATGACGATCGAGATACCCTCGCCGGGCATAGTCACCGAACCGCATCGCACCTCGAAGGCGATGCCGATGCCCATGACCGTACAACCTGCCAGTTGCGTTAAGAGCTGCGAAGGCAACGTCGTACACGCCAATCCGGAGGTCAGTGCCATATTGAGGTCTATCAGCCACCCGAAGATAAACCCTATGACCAGTTGAAAGAGCTGCATGGGCTCGAACTTTCGCCGCAGAATGAGTATCTGGCAAAGTACCAGCAGGGCGTTCATCGCAATCGTATATTCCGCCGATCGTCCACTGCGGGACGATGCTTACGGGGCCTGCCAGCGAGAATACGAAGGGCAGCGAGGAGATCACGCTGCTGCCCAGACCGGATTTGACGCAGAGAACCACTCCCAGCGTCATAAGATACAGTGACCCCAGCAGCAGTAAATGCTGCCAGAGGAACGATAGAGTCTTTGCCTTCGTTATCATAAATAAAATCGTGTCGAATGAAAAATGGGCCTTGCCGACGGCAACACCCATTCCCCCGCTGGATACAGTTTGCTTATTTGCAGGCTTCGAGCGAAACCTTGCGGAACTCTTTCATCCGCTTGCCCAGTTCAAGAGCAGCTTTGCGGGCACGGGCGCCGGCCGCCTTGTTCTTCTTGCTGAGTTGAAGCTGAGCGTCAGTTTTGAATGTTTCCATCAGGGCTTCGATGTCTTTGAGTAATGTTTCCATTTCTATCGGGCTTTTCAATTATAAAAATGTTGAATGAACGTGCAAATTTAACAAAATCCGGTCGATTGGTTAAGGCTGCTATATACAACTTTACACCCCGCCGATTTTCCGCAGCATTGTAGCAAACAGTTACTACTGATATTAATAGTTTCATATTTTCTT
>OGNU01000521.1_pt1 | contig 16181 bp, 10 predicted proteins | sample 1573581 | NCBI WGS metagenome assembly OGNU01 (sample SAMEA2581992, study PRJEB24529) | metagenome | biome: Human gut stool | place: China | collected 2011 | reverse complement strand
ATTAATTATGAAAAAATGGGTTTGTACTGTATGCGGTTGGGTAAGCTGTTTAATGGACAGCCCGATTTTTCCACGCGCATCAATAGATAAAACTTTAACCTTTACTTTGTCCTTTTCTTTCAGAAAATCATGTACGTCCTTCATATACATTAGAAACTTCGGATATATGAATAAGACCAACCTTACCCTCAGGCAGCTGTACGAAAGCGCCGAAATTGGTAATGCCTGTTACTTCACCTTCAACGATTGCACCTACTTCAAGTGACATAAAGCAGACGATCCCCCTTAAATTAACTTGATATAGCACCATTATACCTTTCTTTTTAAAAATGTGTCAACCAAAAAATAAAAAACAGATAAATAATCTTAAGATAATTTACCTGTTTTTCTTATCCGTATCCTTATTTTCTTTTTCGTCGACAATGAATAACGGCACTTCATCCTTGCCGACCATATTATGGTCCTCACGCGCAAGTTTTTCAATGTATTTTAAATCGTCAAGGCGTTTTTTCTCTGCTTCAAGCTCTTCTTTATCTTTCTTTAAATTCTCCACGCGCTGCGTGGTAGCTTCCAGCTCTTTATTTACCTGGTAAATTTTATACTCCTGCCGGGCAATAATAAAACCGCAAATAGCAAGAATTATCAGGCAAATCAGCAGAAAATCATGCCGTTTTTTCTTTTTGGTTCTGCTGCGCTCCGGCATAAGCACCTCCAAATTTGGGTTTATACTAAAATACCGGGCTCGTTAAGCCCGGCATTTTAATGCAGTTAAATTATTATTTTGCGTTAACCATGTCTTTGAAAGCTTTGCCAGCTTTGAAAGCCGGAACAGTAGCTGCCGGAATTTCAATAGCTTCGCCGCTCTGCGGATTTTTGCCGGTACGTGCATTGCGTTTACGTGCTTCAAAAGTACCAAAGCCAATCAGCTGAACTTTTTCGTTTTTAGCAACTTCTTCTTTAACGGTTTCAATTAAAGCGCATAAAGCTTTTTCAGCGTCTTTTTTAGTTAAGCCAGTTTTTTCTGCAACTGCAGCAACGAGTTCTGTTTTGTTCACAGGAAATCCCCCTTAAAGGTTTTTTATTTTATCTATGGGCAGCTGCTGCAAAAGCGCATAGCTTGCCGATAGAATTCATGTAATTGTAAGTTCGCTGTAAAACGCAATATTCCTGCTTATCAGGCAATATTTTTATTTTTTTTCACAATCTTTTATTTCAATTAATTTCGCCTTATTCCAAAAAGCGTCCAATTCGGCAAGTGAAAAGTCTTCCCAGTCCCTGCCGGATTCTTCAACGCAGCTTTCAACGTACGAAAAACGCTTTACAAAACGGTTGTTGGCAGCGTTTAACGCCGTTTCCGGCTCAAGGCCGATATGTTTGGCGTATGCCGCTATTGAAAACAGCAAATCGCCAAGTTCATGTTCCTGTTCTTCCTTGTTTTTTAAAGCGACGGCTTCTTTAAGTTCTGCCGCTTCTTCCATCACTTTATTCCATACGCCGTCATTATCCGGCCAGTCAAACCCGGCTTTCGCTGCTTTGGAATTAAGTTTATAGGCACGCATAAGCGCAGGCTGGCCTTTGGTAACGCCGTCAAGAACATGGGTGCGCTCTTTCTTTTCGGTCTGCTTAATAGCATCCCAGTTTTGCAGCACTTCATCACTGCTGCCTACTTCAATTGTGCCATATACATGCGGATGGCGGCGGATAAGTTTATTCACAATTTCGTCCACAACATCCTGCATGGTAAACGCGCCTTCTTCTTCTGCAAGGCGTGCATGGAATACCACCTGCAAAAGAACATCGCCGAGTTCTTCCTTCATGTTTTCGTAATCCATGTTGTCAATGGCTTCCAGAAGTTCGTACACTTCTTCAATAAGGCTTTTGCGGATGCTGCTGTGCGTCTGTTCCATATCCCACGGGCAGCCGCCGGGAGAACGCAGCGTTGCCATTACATCGGTTAACGGGCGGACATCCATCACGGAAACCTTTTCTTTATATTCCGGCACAAAAACACTGGTCAGGTGGTCGATATTTTCCTGGCGGTCGAGTTCATACAAAGGCACTGTGCGGCATTCTTCATCCGGCAGACCCAAATTGCGCAAAAACCATACCGGAGTTTCATCGTCAAGCACATCCATCAAGGCCAGCTTAACATCGGACGCAACAAATTTGCTGTACACCTGCGTTATCATCAGCGGATATTTTCCTGCGTCGGCAAGTGCTTCAAAATCGCTGCTGTCAATAATCCTCAAACCGGCAATAGGGTCAATGCCAAGTTCCACATATGCCAAATCCAAAAAACTCATGGAAGGCAGAATTTTTAATGCAATCTTTTCCGCAGCTGCACATTCCCGCAAAAGCACAACCGTGCGTTCCGCCACAAGCGGGCTGCCCGGGACGGCATAAACAACATCCTGCGTCTGTGCTTTTTCCAGCACAAAATTTACAATATTGCCGTACACATCTTCAAAAGACGCGCCTTCTTCATAAAAATTATCGCAGGCCGTAAAATTAACATTTTCTTCCGTCAGTCTCGATACGCTTGGATGTACGGCAGTGCGCAGTATAACGCATTCCCCGTTTTTCAAAAGTTCCATGGTTTCTACCGAAAGCTGCCCGGCACTGCCGGGACCAAGGCCTACTACCGTTATTTTATGCATTTAATCACCTCCGCTTTATTTTAGAACCGATAAACGGTATTTTTTCCAAATCATCTTTGCTTACGGCTTTTAAAACAAACAGCAGCACTGCATAAACGGCTATCGCCGCAAAAATTGTAGTTATTGCCGCTATTGTATTGCCAAAAAGCCCGTTTACAAATGTGTAAATAATTTCTGCCGCTGCGGCCATCAGCAAAGTTGCCGCCAAAAGCTTTGCCAGCACTTTAACGTTAAACGTTATACCACTGCGCAGCAGAAAAATAATGTTTAACAGCGCCGCAAGCCCAAAATTAATGTTGGAAGCCCATGCCGCACCGACAATATTAAGAGGAGTTACCGTTAAAAACATTACCGCGCCTATTTTTACAACAGCGCTCAACAGCATATTCCACATCGGAACGGCCGTTTTGCCTATTCCCTGCAGCATACCTGTTGTTACCTGATGTATGCCTAAAAGACAGGCCGAAGGCGCCAGATGGCGTATTGCCTCACCGGCCTGCGGTGCATTGTAAATCATCTGCGCAATCGGCGTTGCCAGCACCCATAATCCGGCTGCGGCCGGAAGCGTTATAAGGCAGCAAATATTCATGGCCGTACGCGATTTTTTTATAATTGTAAGTTTATCGCCAAGCGTAAATGCTTCTGAAATGGCCGGCACAATACCGGCAGCCAGCGAAACCGTAACTATGGTGGCCATCATAACAAGCGGCATGCCCATGCCGGTAAGATAACCGAACAGCGTTGTTGCCTGTTCTATTGTATAACCGCTGGCATACAGGCAGTTTGGCACGAGCAGCATATCTATACTGCTTGTTACCGGCACCATTATGTTGGCGCACGAAACCGGCAGGGCCAGCAGCGCTAATCTTTTGGCAATAGCATAAACGGATTCTGTTTCCGTATTGGCAAGCTTAGGCGCAGCCGCCGTATTTTTACGCAAACGCCTGAAAAAAAAGCTGAGCACAATAAGGCCAGTTATTGCCCCGGGAACTGCACCGAACGCAGCCCCGGCAGCGGCGTATTCCAAACCGTACGGCAGCAGGCAGCAGGCCAGCACAACCATGGTTACAACGCGCGTAAACTGCTCTAAAATCTGCGATACGGCAGGCGGCGTCATCATCTGATAACCCTGAAAATAACCGCGGAAGCTGGCAAGAATTGTGGAAAAAAACACGGCCGGCGTTAAGGCTATAAGCCCATAATAAGCACGCGGGTCGCGCACAAAGCCGCTTTCAACAAGCCACCCGGCGCCGAAAAACAACGCTAATGCAAAACACAGGCCGGTAACAACCATCAGCCCCAGCGAAATTTTAAAAACCTGTTCCGCTGCTTTAAACTGCCCTTTGGCAACTTTTTCGGATACTATAATGGAAATTGCTATCGGTATTCCGGCCGAGGAAACGGAAAGCATCAGCAAAAACACAGGGTACGCCATCTGGTAAAGGCCAATGCCTTCACCGCCCAAAAGGCGCGATAATAAAATGCGGTTAACAGAGCCGAGTATTTTAACCATTAAACCTGCCATGGTTAAAATCATGGCCCCGCGCAAAAATTTATCTGCCATTTGCCAATGCCTCCTTTCCGTTTAATTTTTACCTGCCAGCAGCGGCAAATTCTTTTCCAGCCAGGGTAAAGGTTCTGTTTTTAAAACATTCATTTTCAGCAGCAGCTGCGGCTGTCTGCCGGTTTTTAACTGTATGCCGTTGCGCCCGGCATTTATCATTTTTAATAAAACATCAGTATCAAGCACTGCGTTTTCGTTAAAGGTTATGCGTACTTCGTTCCCGCGCGTGCTGATGCCGGAAATGCGCATTTTGCGGCACAAACCGCGCACCGCCGCCACACGCCAGAGGTTAACAATTTCTTCCGGCGGTTCACCGAAGCGGTCGGTAATTTCATCAAGCAAATCATCTTTTTCGCTGTAATCAAGTTCCGCAAAACGGCGGTAAAGTTCAAGTTTATAACGCGGGTCGCTGATATAACTGTCGGGAATGTAACCATCAACATTAATTTCAACAATCGGGTCAGGTTCGGGCGTGCCTTTTTCTGCACCGTCCTTCAAACGCTTAATTGTGCTTTCCAGCATTTCGCAGTAGGCTGCAAAGCCGATACCAGCAATATGCCCATGCTGCTGTGCACCAAGCAGGTTTCCGGCGCCGCGAATTTCCAAATCGCGCATGGCAATTTTAAAGCCTGCGCCAAGTTCCGTAAAATCGCGGATGGCTTGCAAACGCTTCTCGGCAATTTCACTGAGCTGCTTGTTGCGCCGGTACACAAAATAAGCGTACGCCAGGCGCGCAGAACGGCCTACCCTGCCGCGCATCTGGTAAAGCTGCGACAAGCCGAAGTTTTCTGCACCGTCTATAATAATTGTGTTGGCTAAAGGCACATCAAGCCCGTTTTCTATAATAGTGGTCGAAAGCAGCAAATCGCAGTTGCCTTCGTAAAAATCTATCATTGCATCTTCCAGCATTTCTTCGCTCATGCGCCCATGCGCTATGCGTATGCTGATGCCCGGCACAAGTTTGCGCAGTTCACCGGCAATGCGCTCCAGCCCGGTAATGCGGTTATGCACGTAGTAAATTCTGCCGCCGCGCCGCAGTTCACGCTCCAGCGCTTCTTTAATCATGCCGCTGTCATATTCGGCAACATAAGTTTCTACCGGCAGGCGGTCCTCCGGCGGCGATTCAATTACGCTCATATCGCGCCCGTTAACAAGCGCCAGATGCAAAGTACGCGGAATAGGCGTTGCCGACAGGCACAATACATCAATGCCTGTTTTCCATTTTTTTATTTTTTCTTTCTGCGCTACGCCGAAGCGCTGTTCTTCATCTATAATTAAAAGCCCTAAATCGCGGAATACCACGTCAGATTGCAGCAGGCGGTGCGTACCTATCAAAACATCAACATTACCTGCTTCCAGAGCACTTAATATACGCTTCTGCTCTTTGGTGCTTGTAAAGCGGCTGATGGTTTCAACCCTGATGCCAAAAGGCTCCATTCTGTCGCGCACTGTCATATAATGCTGCTGGGCAAGCACCGTGGTAGGCACCAGCAAGGCAACCTGCTTGCTGTCCATTACCGCTTTAAACGCCGCACGTATGGCAACTTCCGTTTTTCCGTAACCAACGTCGCCGCATAAAAGCCTGTCCATCGGCGCCGGCTTTTCCATATCGGCTTTAATTTCGGCAATTGCCTTTAACTGGTCCGGCGTTTCCTCATATGGAAACTTTTCTTCAAATTCTTTCTGCCATTCGGTATCCGGCGAAAAAGCATGCCCCGGCACAATTTTACGCTGAGCGTACAAACGCAAAAGTTCTTCCGCCAGAATGGTGATGGCTGCCTGCGCTCTTTTCTGCGTACGGCTCCAGTCGCTGCCGCCCATTTTGCTTAAACGCGGAGCCTGGCCTTCGTTGCCTATGTATTTATGCAGCATGCTTACCTGCTCAACAGGCACATACAGCTTGTCGTCACCCGCATACTGCAAAAGCAGGTAGTCGCGGTGGCGTCCGTCAACCTCAACGTTTTCAACGCCAATATAACGCCCAATGCCGTGTACGGAATGGACAACGTAATCGCCGGCCTTAATTTCCGAAAAATACTGCAGCTGCGCGCCTTTATTTTTGCTGTGCAGACGGCGGCGTTTCTGCATGCCGAAAATATCGCTTTCGGTAATTAACAGCCAGTTTTCATTCCAGAACCTGAAACCGGCCGTAAGCTCGCCGCTGATTACGCTTACCCTTCCGGGGCTGAGAAACGGCTCTGCATCAACATATCCGGCCGCAATGCCTTTGCCCGTTAAAGTATCGGCAAGCCCGCGCGCCTTTATGCTGCTGCTCATCATAATAACCGGCACTATACCGTCGTTTAGCCAGCCGCGCAAATCGCCAGCCAAAAGCTCTGTGTTGCGGTTATACGGCGCAACCGTACGCACCGGCATATTAATCTGCGTAAAAGCGTTAAAATAATTATGCTGCAAAGCCGCAAGCGATACTGCTTTAGCATTGCCGCAGGCTTCCGTCAGCTCCTGTACCGTCCATAATTCATCGGCATAAGCCTTATTTTCGTTATAAATTTTTTCCGCCAAATCCCATAAGCGTGATGGTTCATCCACAAAAAGCAGGGTTTTGGCACTTACATAATCAAAAACGGAAGCATTAAAACTTTCCTGTTCAGGCTCCTGCAAAGGTACAATTTTAATTTTCCCGAGATTTTCCACACTGCGCTGATTTTCCAGGCTGAAACTGCGTATAGCGTCAACGGTATCGTCAAACCATTCTACGCGCAGGGGCAGTTTGCTGTTGATGGGAAAAATATCGAGGATATCGCCGCGCACACAAAACTGGCCGATTGCGTCTACCTGCTGCGTGCGTTCATAGCCAAATTCCGTAAATTTTGCAATAAGTTCCTGCTGGTCGGTTATGCTGCCGCAGTTAATTTCTATGCCTTCCTGTACCGCAGTTTTATCCGGCAGCTTCTGCAAAAGCGCTTCGGCGGTTACAAATACTATGCCGCGTTCCTCTCCGCGCAGAAAACGCAGGGCAGCAACACGTTCCGCCTGTACCTCGCGGCTTTTGGCATCGGCCTGCACACGCGGCAAATCAGCAGGATAAAGTTCATACATCGGCAGTTCCGGATAAAACCAGTTTAAACTGCGGCGGTATTCGCGTATTTCATCGCGACCGCTTACAAGAAACGCCAAAGAGCCCTGTCCCGCAAAAATGCTGTCCAGAGCTGCAATAATAACCGTTTTTACCGGGCCGCTTACGCCATTAAGGCTTACGCCGCCTTTTTTTAATGCTTCTGCCGTGCGCCGCACTTCATTTATGGCGGCAACATTATCAAGCAATAAATTTTTCATAACCAATCCTGTAAAATATTAAAATGAAACAGGGTTTCAGCGTTGAAGCCAAACCCCTGCCCATAAACCGAAATTAAAGTTTAACTGCAAAATCTTTGCGGTCAAAGCTGTGTACAGCGTCTACAAAACGTACCGTACCGGTTTTGTAGCGCATGGAAACGGTATGAGTACGCACGCCGCCGCCAAAATAACGCAGTCCGTTCAAAAGCTGGCATTCGGTAATGGCAGTTGCGGTAAACATGCAGTCATCACCTTTTACCATATCGTCAAGGGTTAAAACTTTATTTACATCGCCAATGCCCATATCAAGGCAGCGTTTTACCTGTGCTTCGTCTTCCGGGCACAAACGAGCCTGCATATCGCCGCCAAGGCATTTAATTGCTGCTGCTGCAAGTACGCCTTCCGGTGCGCCGCCGCGGCCGATGTACATATGAACGCCGGTGCCTTCAATGCCGGCATTAACAATCGGGTTTACGTCGCCGTCGGTAATAAGATGAATACGTGCGCCTGCGCTGCGGATTTCATCCATCAAACCGTAATGGCGTTCACGGTCGAGCAGTACAACAGTTAAATCGCCAACTTTTCTGTCCAGTGCTTTGGCCACGCGTTCCAGGTTTTCCTTAACCGGAGCGTTGATGTCGATGCAGCCTTTGGCACGGGGGCCGACAGCAATTTTATCCATATACATGTCAGGAGCGTGAAGCAGGCATCCTTTGGGAGCAATGGCAATTACGGCAATAGCGCCCGGCTGCCCTTTGGCAACAAGGTTTGTGCCTTCAACAGGGTCAACGGCAATATCAACTTCCGGGCCGCCCGCACCTACATGTTCACCAATGTAAAGCATCGGCGCCTCGTCCATTTCACCTTCACCAATTACAACCGTACCGCTGATATTAACAGTGTCAAACATTTTTCTCATAGCGTCAACGGCAAGCTGGTCAGCACCGTTTTTGTCGCCGCGGCCAACGCTGCGTCCGCAGGCAATGGCAGCTGCTTCCGTTACACGAACGAACTCCATGGATAATTCTCTGTTCATTCTTACCCCAACTCCTTTATTTTAATAATCACTTCATAACAATTATGCCACGTTAATGAAGTTTCTGCAAGAAAAACTATTTTTTATATGTTAAGAAAATTTAAGCATCAGCAATTTAAACAAAAATTGGAAGGGCAGCACCAGTGCCGTGTAGATAAGCAAAAAGCTGAAAAGCACAGTAGCCAGCGCACGCTTGAAGTCAATAAGGTATACCGACTGCAAAGAACGCACCAAAAGATATACCATCCACAGCAGCCCTGCCAGAATTGCCGCTGCCAGCACCAAAATGCCTGTAAATGACAATTTCGTGCTTAACAGCGCTACCGGTGTCAGCATTAAAAACGGCAGCGTTGTGTAGCCCAAAAGGCAAATCAGCCCAACGGCATCTCCGGCCAGCGCACCCATAGTACACAAAATACCGTGCAGCAAAAAGCCGTACATTAAAAGGCATACGCCCGTTATAACCAGTACAACGGCAATAATGCCAAAACGTACCGATAACGGCTGTTCCAGAAAAAGCTGGTTTGTTATCACGCCGCAGAACAGGCCGACGCTCATGGTAAAATACCACAGGCTGCGCCACAGGCATTTTTCCTTAACCAGCATTTCCATGCCGTCCCTGGTAGAAAACAATACATCAAAAGTTTTGCGCCTCATAAGGCATCACCTCTCAGCCTTGGGGACTGGTGCTGTTTTCATATCTGCGGCTGCGCCGTTCAAAGCATTTTCAAGCTGAGATAAAATCAGTTCGCTCAAACGTGCTTCAAACAAAATCTGCCACGGTTTTGCCGTTTGTTTTTCTTTAATTTCGGGTATGCCGTTTACGCCTATTAATTTACCGGCAGCTTCCAGAGCATCATAATAATTGCCTATTTCATCAACAAGGCCCAGCTGCTGCGCCTGTTTGCCGGTATAAACCCTGCCGTCTGCCAGAGCACGCACGGCGGCAGTATCCATTTTACGGCCGTTAGCAACAACAGCAATAAATTCATCATACAGCTGATTTACTATTCCCTGTAAAATTTCGCGTTCTTCTGCGGTCATTTCCCTGTCAGGAGATAAAATATCTTTATGCGGGCCGCTTTTGATTTTGCCGGTATAAACACCGATTTTTTTATACAAATCTTCAACATTCATATAAGGCATATACACGCCAATGCTGCCGGTAAGGGTAGAAGAATTGGCATAAATAACGTCGCTGTAAGAAGCAAGCCAATATGCCGCAGAAGCAGCCTGGTCGCCCATGGAAGTTACTATCGGCTTTTTGGTGGTTTCTTTAAAGCGCTCCAGTTCGCGCCCTACTTCCTCCGCAGCAGTTACGCTGCCGCCCGGCGAGTTTATATGCAGCACCAGCGCTTTAACGCTGCTGTCTGCCGCAGCTTCACGGATTTCTTTCATCAGCTGGCCGCTGGTTGCAGCCTGCGTGCCGCCGAGCAGAGTCTGTTCAACGGAAGCCCCGTCAACAATCGGGCCGCTGATATTAATAACGGCAACCCTGTCGCCGACAGCTACTTTAGGTTCATTATTATTGTTGCCGCCCAGCAGTGAAACAACAAACGACAAAACGGCTATCAGCAAAACAGCGCTTATAAAAATTTTTTTCAACATATTTTCATCTCCTTATACGCAAAAAGCAGACCGTTAAACAGTCTGCTTTTTGGTTAATTTACCGGCTTTATTTTTGTTCCCTCAAAGCAGCGGCAATAAAATCCCTAAACAACGGATGCGGATGGGTCGGGCGGGATTTGAATTCCGGATGGAACTGAGCGCCCAAGAACCACGGATGAACCGCTTCCGGCAATTCAACTATTTCTACAAGACGGCCGTTAGGCAAAGTACCGCCAATGCGCATGCCGCCTTCCACAATTTTTTCTCTCAGGAAGTTATTTACTTCGTAACGGTGACGGTGGCGTTCATAAATAAGTTCTTCGCCGTAAGCCTTCTGGGTAAGAGTACCGCCATAAACTTTGCAGGGATAAAGGCCAAGGCGCATGGTGCCGCCTTTTTCTTCAACGTCAACCTGGTCAGGCATCAGGTCAATAACAGGGAATTTGGTTTCCGCATCAAATTCGCTGCTGTTGGCGCCTTCCATGCCGCAAACATTGCGTGCATATTCAATTACGGAGCACTGCATGCCAAGGCAGATGCCGAAGAACGGAATCTTGTTTTCCCTTGCATAACGCACAGCCATAATTTTGCCTTCAATGCCGCGGTTGCCGAAGCCGCCCGGAACGAGAATGCCGTCTACATCGTGCAGCATTTCGTCAACATTGTTGTCTTCTTCCATTTTTTCGGAATTTACCCATTTAATTTCAATTTCGCTTTCGTTGGCAACGGCAGCGTGTTTCAAGGCTTCTGCAATACTGATATATGCGTCGTGCAGTTCAACGTACTTGCCTACAACGGCAATGGTTACTTTGCGGTCATAATGTTTCAGGATGCGCGCAACCATTTTATGCCATTCTTCCATATCTTTAGGCTTGTCTTCCATGTCCAGTTTTTTCAGTACAACGGTGTCAAGCCCCTGTTCTTCCATCAGCATCGGCACTTCATAAATGCTTTCTGCCGTAAGGTTTTGAATAACTGCTTCCGGGTCAACGTCGCAGAACATAGCCATTTTTTCGCACATATCTTTGGAAATCGGTCTTTCGCTGCGGCAAACAAGAATATCCGGCGAAATGCCAATACTGCGCAGTTCTTTAACGCTGTGCTGGGTCGGTTTGGTTTTAAGTTCACCGGCAGCGGCAATATAAGGAACCAGAGTTACATGTATATACAAAACATCGTTTTTGCCGACTTCTTTTTTAACCTGGCGGATTGCTTCAAGGAACGGCAGGCTTTCAATATCGCCGACAGTACCGCCGATTTCAGTAATTACAAAATCAGCATTGTCATCACGCCCAACGCGGTAAACACGTTCTTTAATTTCGTTGGTAATGTGCGGAATTACCTGTACGGTACGGCCAAGATAATCGCCGCGGCGTTCTTTATTGATAACGGAAAGATAAATTTTGCCGGCAGTTACGTTAGAGCTTTTGGACAGGTTAATGTCGATAAAGCGTTCATAGTGCCCTAAATCAAGGTCTGTTTCGGCACCGTCGTCGGTTACAAAAACCTCACCGTGCTGATAAGGACTCATAGTGCCGGGGTCAACGTTGATGTAAGGGTCAAACTTTTGGATGGTAACTTTATAACCGCGGCTTTTCAGCAGTCTGCCGAGCGAAGCTGCCGTAATGCCTTTGCCAAGAGAGGAAACAACACCGCCGGTTACAAAAATATACTTAGTCATAATTATCCTCCAATCAGTAATTTATTTTAACTGCATTACATTCTTTCCGGTGCGGATACGCCTAAAATATTCAGCGCATGGCGCAATACATGCTGAGTTGCTTTAACAAGTTTAATGCGTGCCTGCTGCACTCCCGGGTCTACTCCAAGGATACGGCACTGGTTATAGAAGGAATGGAACAAGCCTGCCAGTTCATGCACATAATGGGCAACGCGGTGTACCGCGCGCTCTTTGGCTGCCGAGGCAATAAGTTCCGGATATTCGCCCAGTTTTTTAATCAGTTCAATTTCTGCCGGGTCGGTCAGCAAAGTATAATCTGCTTCGGCCGCTTCTTCAATGCCAGCCTCCTTAAGCTGGCGGAAAATGCTGCAAATACGCGCATGTGCGTACTGAATATAGTAAACAGGGTTTTCGTTGGATTTTTCCGTAGCAAGCGTCAGGTCAAAATCCAGCTGGCTGTCAATGCTGCGCATTACAAAGAAGAATCTTGCTGCATCGGTGCCGACTTCTTCAATCAGTTCATTTAAGGTAACGCTCTGGCCGGTACGTTTCGACATTTTTACAAGTTCGCCGTTACGGTACAGGCTTACCATCTGCAAAATCAAAACTTCAAGCTGTTCTGGGTTATAGCCAAGCGCACCGACAGCAGCTTTCATGCGGGCAATGTAACCATGGTGGTCAGCGCCCCACAGGTTAATAACACGGTCAAAGCCGCGTTCGAATTTATTGCGGTGGTAGGCAATATCTGCCGCAAAATAAGTGGGCACGCCATTATCGCGGATAACAACGCGGTCTTTATCGTCGCCGTATTCGGTAGCTTTCAGCCACAGCGCGCCGTCTTTTTCATACATATAACCGCGTTCGGCAAGGTAATCGCAGGCTTCCTTAATTTTGTTGCCGTCGTGCAGGGTCTGTTCGCTGAACCATACATCATAAGTAACATTAAACGCTTCCAAATCTTCTTTCAGTGCTGCAAGTTTTTCTTTTAACGCAATGGTACGGAATTCTTCAATGCGCTGTTCTTCTTCCATTTTTAAAAACTTGTCGCCGTAAATACGTTTAATGCGTTCTGCCGTATCTATAATGTCATGACCGTGATAGCCGTTTTCCGGAAATTCCACGTCAATGCCGAAAGCTTCAAGATAACGGGCATTAACGGATGCTGCCAGATTGTTAATCTGGTTTCCGGCATCATTAATGTAATATTCAAGACCTTTCTTATTTGCTAAAGCATTTATAGCTTTAAGTTGCTCATCAGAGGTAACTCCTCTCATTCCACCATGTCTTAAATATTCTTGTCCTCCAAAATAACCATCAGTAAAGTTACTTGTTGCATTGTCTCCTGATACTCCGGCTCTCGTAATCTTGCCAGTTTTAGCAAGACCTTCAATAACTGCATTAACTCCAGGAGCTACTTTATTAAAGGTAGTTTGTCTATCATAAACTCCTTGATTATAACTTACTGGAGAAGTTCCAGGTTTATAGCCAGAAGCAGTAAGATTTCCATGATAAGATTTCTGTAAGTTATTAAAGTCTTGATAATTCTTAAGATTATAACTATTTAACCAGTTATTAAATCCTTCTGTTCCATAAATATCAGTTCCCCAATCAGCATTACTAACTACATTGGAAATCTTTAATTTATCTCCATTTGAAGCTTTAATAATTCCACCTTGCTTGAATCTTCCTGGATTGAACCAAGGTTCCATATAATTGTCTTCAACTGAATTTATATATTTATCGGCTTGTCTTTTATTGTATATTCTTTTACTATCTTGATATAACTTACTATGTTGTTTAGTTCTGGAACTTACTGGAGTGGTAAATTTAAATTTATCCCCTCTGACAGTTTCAATAGGTTCCTCTTTATTTGGCCGTAGATAACGTCCAGTAGAGCCTTTTTCGAGCCAATGAGTATCAGATAGCCAACCAAGTCTTCCATTAGGATTGATACCTCTCATTCCCCAGAATTGTCCAAAGTTCTTAGGGGTTTCTGAAGATTGAGGAACTAAATGTCTCTGCGCCCAATTAGGTTTAGAATACTCAAATCCTGGCACTTTCTTTGTTGGAACTCTCTTCTTATTTAAAAGACTTCCTTTATACCACTTATCAGTACCTTTAGTTTCTACTGATAAAGCATCATCAGGAATATTCTTTTCTACTAAGCCTTCATCGGCCAGTATTTTCTTAGCTTTCTTTTTAGCTAAATCTTGTATATAGTTTGCATCCTTTCCTTCAATGTCTGCATTATTTACTTGAACTTTAATAGGATTTTCTCTTCCTTTAACAACTACAGATATTTCTTGTTTAGTAGATGGGGCTCTCTTCGTTCCTCTAAGTCTTGACATTATTTTGCCGTCTTGAGATTTTAGGAAGTTTTTACCACCTAGTACAACTCTTGAAATGGTTGCTAGATTTTTAAAGTCGTCAGTACTTAAATCCTTTACATTACCACTAGTTACTTTCTTTAATGATGATGTAAGAGATTCTCTTTCTTGGTCATTAAATAATGTACTTGCTCCAATAGCTGTTGCTATAAGTGGAACAAACTTAGCTAATTTGCCCATAGCTTTAGCTGCTTTAATACTCTTCATTGCAGGAATTAATGACACTGCATCCATTCCCAAGTTAAGAGCCAGATTTCCTACATCTCCCCATTCGAGTCCATCAGAAACATCAGCACCAAATTCAGCAAGTGAACTAGCGGCTCCAATACCCGCGGAAGCAATGTTAGCTCCTGGAACAAACCCAAGTCCTGCACTTAATAGGTCAGCCATAGCTGCCCCCATTTTTACCCTATCAGAAGTTTTAATAATACCACCTGCGTCAGTCAAGTCTTTATTATCAAACTTTATTGATTGGGTTTTATCATAACTATCAGTAGCTTTCTTATTTAATTTCTTTTCTTCTTCAGTAAGCTCTACTGCGGGTTTACGTCTGTCCACTATGTAATCAGTACTTACTCCCCATTGTGCTTTAATGATTCCTCCCTCTTTCCTTTTTAAGGGAGATGCATTATAGTCTGTTTTGATAGGTTTAAATCCTTTCCAACCTGTTCCACCTAATGGAGAACCTGAACTGTGAGGCCCATCTCCTGTGTCAAATGTAAGGTTAGTAACTCTACCCTGACTATCTCTAAGGATTCTTAATCCTCTCTTAGTCTCATTTGGAAGTAGTCTAAAGTCAATTCTTCCCTCTTTAATAAGGTCAGTTAGAGGTATTCCCTCTTCTGATTTCATTGAATCTAATAAACCGGGTAAGAAAAGTCCTTGAATAAAACTTCTATATCTTGCATCATTGGCAAGATTAGGATTATCTCCAAGTCTTCTTAATAAACCTAAGATATTGTCTTGTGTATAAGCATCCTTACCACTAAAGGTAAATTGTCTTACTTTATTAAATCCTACTTTTGCATCACTTCCAGAAATCGGTTGTGTACCGGCTTCTCTTTGTTTTCCTAATCTAATGGTTGTGCCATTATCATTGGCAACCCATTCTCCCAAAATATCATTGTAGGTAACGTTTACTGGAGTAAACTTACCATTCTTATTAAGGAAGTATTGAGATTTAGAACCAGCAGGATTCTCAACAGTAGGTCTTGTATATGCTTTTACTAATTCTCCATTGAAATTATCGAAGAATAGAGAAGCATCTGCTACATGAGAATATCCGTATTTATCTTTAAGTTCTCCGTAAACAGGGTCATCATATATGTTTTTATCATCCTGTTGATTAAGGATAATATTATAAGCGTTCTTTACTTCTGGACTCCAATTAGCATATTCGCTTGGGTTATAAATGTTTCCATTTACTCTAAACCAACCTGCTAAAGAATCGGTCTTGGGGTTAAATTCTTCTCCAATAACTCCATTCTTAATTTCTGTACCGTCTGGATTTAAATAAAATATGTTACCTTTCTCATCAGTTCTAGCCAAGAATCCAGCATCTGTAAGTTTAGTATTTGCTTTAGATAAATCCTCTAGTGGAGTTCCTTTATAATTATCTTTCTTTACTGCTTGTTGCTGTGCTGTTGCATCATCAACATCTCCAAACCAACCTCTGTAACCTTCTGGGTCTATTCCAAGTTCTGCCAAAGCTCTCCAATCATCATCTCCGAATTTATCATTAGACAGAGCTGCTTTAGCCTGTTCTATTTTGTTTCTAAACTCATCCTTGTTCTTAAAGGCTGTATTTGATAAATCATACTTAGTATCAAACTCAGGGTCATTTAATAATGAATCAGCGTAAGAGTTAAATTGACTTGAAAAATCTTTTAATCTATTGGTTTTCGGGTTCTTTCTTTCTTTTGGGGCAGGATTTCGTCCACATAGGCAAGAA
>OGNU01000511.1_pt1 | contig 16576 bp, 12 predicted proteins | sample 1573581 | NCBI WGS metagenome assembly OGNU01 (sample SAMEA2581992, study PRJEB24529) | metagenome | biome: Human gut stool | place: China | collected 2011 | reverse complement strand
TCCCTGAAAACCATCGTAATATTGCACCCGGAACCGACCCGGCATCAGCCGTCGCAGCGGAGGATTCCGAAAACTTCGGGAAGAGATGCTCCGGCGCGGATTCTTACCCTCGTCAGAGGGTAGCGAGCTGTACCTTTGTCCGACAAATTGGCATTTGTCCGACAAAGGTGCTCGCTCTGCGAGGCTGGACATTCTCCCGAGTCGAACGCTTTTTTAACGATATTATGGACACCGACCGAAAACTGACAGACATAACCGACAGGAAGTCCCGAACACCGAGTTACAAGTATTCTTTCCGGCTCAATGAAGAGCAGAATATCCGCTTCAACGAACTGCTTTGCAAAGCTGGATTGGAACATAACCGCAGCCGGTTTATCGTCAAACGCATCTTCGAGGCGGAGTTCGTCGTCGTCAAACGCGACCCCTCGAAAGTGCAGTTCGTCGCGCGGCTGAACGACTTTTACTTCCAGTTTCAGAAGCTGGGAAACAACTATAATCAGATTGTAAAAGCCGTAAATAGTCACTTCTCCAACATTGCAATACCCCATCAGATCGCTGCGCTGGAACAGCGGACACGTGAGCTGAAAGCCCTGAGTATCGAGATTCTGAACCTTGCAAAACGTGCCGCGGAATGGTTGCGAATATAAGGTCGGGCTCCTCGCCCGGAGGGGCTTTGTATTACAACAAGGAGAAGGTGGATAAAGGCGAGGCCGAGGTACTCTTCTGGCAGAAGATGCTCGAACCGTTCGACCGGTACGGACGCCTCGACATCGACGCCTGCATGGAGAGTTTCATGCCGTACCTCGAAGCCAACCGCAGGACTACGAACACGGTCTTCCATGCCTCGCTGAACCCTTCGCCGGAAGATAAATTGACCGACGAACAACTCAGGGACATCGCCCGCGAGTATATGGAACGCATGGGTTACGGCGAACAGCCATACATCATTTTCAAGCATAAGGACATTTCCAGAGAGCACCTCCATATCGTATCGTTGCGGGTCGACGAGCGGGGCCGTAAACTCCCGCATAATTTCGAGGCCCGGCGCTCGATGGAGATTCTGCGTGACTTGGAGCGGAAATACGGCCTGCATCCGAGCGTCAAGGGGCAGGAACTGACGGACAGGGAGGGGTTGCGGAAGGTGAACTATCCCGAGGGAAATGTCAAGCAGCAGGTGTCGTCTGTCATCCGGTCGTGCCTGCGCAATTACAAATGCTCTTCCTACGGAGAGTTGCGCACGCTGCTGGAGCTGTTCAACGTCTCGGTCGAGGAGCGCACAGGAACCGCCGGCGGGCGAAGTTATGCCGGAATGGTTTACGGAGCCCTGACAGACGACGGATACGGCATCGGTACACCGTTCAAGTCGAGCCGCATCGGAAAGGATGTCGGGTACGATGCCCTGCAAAAATATTACGGAAAGTCGAAGGCGGCATTGAAGGAAGGGGGCGTACTCGACAGCCTGCGGAGGAGCGTCCGGGACGCCATGAGCCAGAACGATTTGCGGGACGGATTCCAACAGTTGCTTAAAGAAACCGGCATCGACGCTGTATTCCGCATCAACCCCGCGGGCAGGATCTACGGCGTAACGTTTATCGACCACGAGGCCGGCATCGTCGCTAACGGGTCGCTGCTGGGGAAAGAATTCTCGGCCAACGCCTTCAATGAACTCTATCCGGCGCGTGAGGAGGAAGCGCATGCTGTGGAGCAGGAGCGGACGCTGCGGCACGCCCCGGCTATAAATCCGATCTCGGGAGCGGTGGACACGCTGCTGGAGCTGGCCGACGCACATGCATATGAGGAACAGCAACAGACACTGAGGCGGCGTAAAAAACGACAACGGAGACACAAAATATAGTAATTCAATGCTATGAGCATGAGACACGTGTGCGATTTTCCGCCTTTTCCTGTGTAATTTTGTATATGAGAGGCTTTTTTCCGCACAGACATAATTTATTAACCAATAAATAGGAGGGAGTTTTATGTCTAAGAATATCAAAAAATTTGAAAAAAGCGGTTTCATCGTCATGCTTTACACCCGGATGAACGAAGAGTTGTCCGAGACCGACAGCATACGAATGTATGAAGCCTACAGTCGTTTCATCGACCGGATTCAACGCCTCTCGAAACAGGAAAATCAATCGAAACTGGACTCGCTGCATACGCTTGCACGTATTCGGGAAAGAATCGCCCGCTTGCTCGAACGGTGCGACAACAAACACTCCGTCCAATATTCCCTTCTGAAATCGGCCCTGGCATTGATAGGCTTCGAAAAGAAAATGATTTATTTACAGTTAAAATATCCGGGCATCAGAGAGGTACAGTCGCATCGTCGTTCGGAGCTCAAGATCTCGAAGAAATTCACGAATTCGGATCTGATGGAGGTGATAGCCTCTCTGGCCTCCATCGAGTTCTTCTGTCTCTGCGACGACTCTCCGGCTTCGTTCATGCAGATCACCCGGGAATTCGAGACATTGTGCAATACGAAGATCAAAAATCCCGACAACTGCCGCTGGGCCGTGCTGAACCGCAAGAACAGGCTCACGCACTTCCTCGATACCCTGCGCAATACGCTCGTCGAGCTGAGCCGGAAATGACATTTACCGGCCATAGGCGGCCACGGAAGGACATACGGAAAAGATACTTCCGCCTGATGCTATCTTGCTGCGTTAAATCTTTGACCATGCAGCAGGAAGACGATTTGCGGGCGCTTGAAAACATCGTGCAGTTCGCCCGCGCCCTCGGCGTATTGTTTCTTATCCTCCATATCTACTGGTTCTGTTACGGATGGCTCGACGGCTGCGGGCTGACGTGGACGGCTTTCGACCGTATCCTCCTCAGCCTCCAGCAGACGACGCGGCTGTTCTCCTATCCGGTCACGACCAAGCTCTGCGCCCTGCTCTTCCTCGTCCTGGGTTGCTACGGCACGAAGAGCGTCCGCAACGGCAAGGTCAGCAGACGGCATATCGTCGCGGCCGTCTGCCTCGGGCTCCCGTTGTATTTCCTGAACGGCCCGTTGCTGGAGCTGCCCGCAGGAATCGGCCTCCGGGCTTGGAGCTACGTTGCGACCCTCGCTGCCGGATACCTTTGTCTGCTGGCCGCCGGCGTGTGGCTGCGGCGCATGATGAAACAGACGCTCTTGGACGACCCTTTCAACGATGAGAACGAAAGTTTCCTTCAGGAAGAGCAATGCCTTGCCAACGAATATTCGGTGAATCTTCCCACCCGCTATGTTTACAGGGGACGGCAGCACGAGGGGTGGATCAACGTCATCAATCCGTTCCGAGCAACCCTGATTCTCGGAACACCCGGCTCGGGTAAGAGCTATGCCGTGCTGAACAACTACATCCGGCAGCATATCGAGAAGGGGTTCTCGATGCTCGTCTACGACTACAAGTTCGACGATCTGACACGCATTGCCTACAACCACCTCATCCGGCATCTGGACAAATACGAGGTCAAGCCGAAATTCTGCGTCATCGATTTCGACGACCCTCACCGCTCGAACCGCTGCAATCCCATCGACGCACACTTCATGGAGGATATTTCGGACGCTTATGAAAGTGCCTACGTGACGCTCCTGAACCTCAATAAGACGTGGGTCGACAAGCAGGGCGACTTTTTCACCGATTCGGCTGTCATCCTGCTCGCGGCGATTATCTGGTATCTGAAGATTTACGACGGAGGCCGTTACTGCACCTTTCCGCACGCCATCGAATTTCTGTGTCAGCCCCTCGAAAAGATCTTCCCGATTCTCTCCTCCTACCCGGAACTGGAAAACTACCTTTCGCCTTTCGTCGATGCCTGGAAAAGCAATGCGCAGGACCAGCTTCAGGGGCAGGTGGCGTCAGTGAAGATTCCCCTTTCGCGCATGATCTCCCCGCAGCTCTACTGGGTGCTCACCGGCGACGACTTCACCCTCGACATCAACAATCCCGAGGAGCCGAAGATCCTTTGCTTGGGTAACAACCCCGACCGGCAGAGCATCTACGGCGCAGCGCTGGGATTGTATAATTCGCGTCTTATACGGCTTATCAACAAGAAAGGAAAACTCAAGTCGTCGCTCATCATCGACGAGTTGCCGACGATCTACATGCGAGGCTTGGACAACCTCATAGCCACGGCACGTTCGAACAAAGTATCGGTCTGTCTGGGTTTTCAGGACTTCTCGCAGCTGGAGCGCGACTACGGCGAAAAGGAGGCCAAAGTCATCGTTAATACCGTGGGCAACATCTTCTCGGGGCAGGTCGTAGGAGATACGGCTCGCACGCTCTCGGAGCGCTTCGGCAAGATCGTCCAGCTGCGCGAGTCGCACTCCGTGTCGAACGAGAACGTCACCACCTCGACCAATACGCAGCTCGATTCGCTCATCCCGGCCTCGAAGATCGCTACGCTGACGCAGGGCACGTTCGTCGGAGCTGTGGCCGACAACATCGACCAGCCCGTCCGGCAGAAGATTTTCCATGCCCAAATAGTCGTCGACAGTGAAAAAATCGGAGCCGAGACCGCTGCGTACATGCCCATTCCCGAAATATCGTCCTTCATAGGCGAAGACGGCAAAGACCACATGGAGGAAATCATTCGGGAGAATTACTACCGGGTCAAGACCGAGATCAGAAATATTATCCGGCAGGAGATCGCCCGGATCGAAAAAGATCCGCAGCTTCAGAAGCTGCTGCCCGGGAAGAAATAAAAAGGGGAGCATTCCGCAACCACGAAATGCTCCCGATGATTATTTGCTGAAGTGAATGGCGGCGGACTGTTGAAACGTCACTTTACCGTCAGGCGCAATTCTCCGCCCTGCGCAACGACGAACGGTGCTCGGATATGTACGCCGTTCATCGTGTTGAGCGTGAGACTGCCGCCGGGATCGACCGCGACATTCTCCATAAAAACAAACCATCCGGTCTTTTCGACATTATCGGCGATTACCTTGTTTTCGATAGTCGCCGAACCACCGTAAGATATAGCCGACAGCGTTTGCAGCCATCCGTATCCGACGAACATATTCCACTCTCCATGCGGTCGGGATTCTACTTTGCCCCCGGCATGAGGTACTTTCCGAGCTGTAGTTTCAATAATCTTGCAGACATCTTTTCCGCTCAAATGAGGGTTTTCGGACAATATCAGCGCAGCGGCGGCCGAAACCTGCGGCGCGGCAAATGAGGTCCCCTCCTGAAGAACGACCTGCCCGAGAGTATCCAGAACCGGGACCATTGAACCGGGTGCGACCACATCCAGCGTCGAACCGTAATTGCTCTTATAGTACATACTTCCGTCCTTGCTTGCGCCTCCGACATTCAGAATATCCGGAAACAATGTCATCGGATACAAGGCTTGTGATGTTTGGCTGTTACCCGAGGCGAAGACGACGACGCAACCTTTGCCATTCCGTCCTTCCGTCAGCGCTCTGTCAATCGCATCCGTCAAGTTGTCATTTTCACCTTGACCACTTGTCCATGAGCAGTTGATTACATCGGATCCTTGCTCGATCGCATAGTTTATAGCATCTGCGAAATAACTTAAAGGCGAACTATGAAAATCGATGCTAATGCCCAATAAGGTCGCCTTGGGTGCTATCCCGACGATTCCTCGTCCGTTATTCGGTGTTGCACCGATTACGCTGCATACGGAGGTGCCGTGGTGAGTATGCCCGTCCGTATTATAGTTTTTTGCCGGACTGGTTCCGGTCATGGCATCCCAGCTTTTGTCGATCTTCAGATCGGCGAGGCCGAGTTTTACGCTATTGTCGATTACTGCCACAGTAATGGAGGGATCGCCTGTCGTAATATCATGAACACCAACAAAGTCAATATCGTATCCATATTCCGGATTGTGGAGATTCCATTGACGGGTATATCCCGGATCATTGTACCTGGCACAAACTTCGATTCCACCGACAAAATCCACCGCAGTCGCCGCGAATTCTCCGGATTCATAGGCTTTATTGGCCAATTCGAGAGCATTCAATGTGCAGTCCGGCAGACAGACGAGCGAATACCATAATGGCATGTACGGACTGTTATGGACTATCATAGCTCCGTTGTCCAAAGCGAAAGTCTCCAATTCAGGCAGATCTTCGCTACTTTTCAACTTTACCTGGAACCGATTCGTAAGTCCGAGCTCTGTTCCGATGTCATTCGTATAATACGGAGCGACATAAAGAGCCTGTGAAAAATCGGCGGTACCACTCCCTGTGGCTGTCGTCCAGATGCAATCCTTGAAAACAGGTTCTCCTCTCTTCGTTGCAATATTGGACGGACAATAATATTCACGCGCCCCTGCAATGTCGAGTGTCGCTCCTGAGCGGGTTAAGGCCGTGTTTATTTCACTCGACTCCTCCCGGTTAAGAAGTACATAATATTTGTTCGGCACCTGCTTAAGTGGAATCTGTCGGCCGGAGGCCCAATAATAGGCATCGGCACTACTACGTGTCATGGCCTGCTGTGGTTCGGATACTATTGAATCCATATCTTCCGAGACGCAGCCTCCGAGAACAAGGAGAGCCAATAGTCCTACTAATTTATAACGCTTCATAAAATGGTCTTAAATAAATATAATAAAATTAAAATCCGGTTGTACCGAATCGAAAAGACCCGTTTCATGCAGGTAGTTCGCAACCTGCACATGGGTTCCAGCCGATTCGGTCGTGCATACCAGCGTCATATCGAGCCCTTTTATTCCTCCATTTCGATTGATGATATAGAGATGCATGTCACGGGCGTAACGGTCTACGATTTCAATATCTTCAGCTTTAAATATCCGGATGTACACATAATTCAAGCTTCCAATAACCATATCCGGCCATGCAGAATGTCGGTCGTAGTACAGATGAGTATAGTAAACCAGTCCGTCCAGTTTCTTTATATCTCCGCTTCCTTCGATTTCCATACATGCACAATCGAACAGTTCCGCGGGAAATCCTGTGTGAGTCCAATGTTTTGTATCATAACGCCAAATGGCGTCTGAACAAATCGTAAAGTCATTGTCCGCAAGTTGTCGGAGCATACGCTCCAGGTCGGCTTCTTTGAAGATGATATAGAATTTGTCCGGAATGATCTCTACCTCCCGTCTTCTCCCGACTTCATAAAAATACCCGTCGTATTCGCCCTCTGCGATGTCGATCACGGCCGGCGGCTGGGGCGGCAGCACGGACGGATTTCCCTCCGGAGGCGTGATGATATTCGGTCCGTCGGGTTTTGCGATCGTGTCGTCGTCGCTGCATCCGCAGCACGAGAAAAAGAGAAGGAAAAACAGAAGGCGTTTCATTGATAGTACGGATTATTGGTTTTCAAGTTGTTTTATTCTGGATTCCAGCACTGTCACCTGGTCCGCCAGCTCCTGTACGGCCTGGGTCAGCAGGACGACTACTTGCAGATGATCGACATATTGGGTGCCCGTATCGGCATCCTTGACGACGGCTCCGGGCAGGATGTCGGCGATATTGTCCGGCAGGAAAACGTATATCGGCTGTCCGAGGATAACGGTGCCCCCGATTCCGGGTTTCCCCGAAGAATATATTCCGGTTTTCAGCTTATTGACTGTCGATAATCCGGTTTTAAGCAGCGGAGTTTTTCCGGCCCTACACAGTGCATACAGATTCGAAGTCTGGAGTTTGGGAATACCGACTTGCCCTACCGCTGATAATTGGGGCGTTTTTCCCGAAAGATCGATTTTCAGCGATACGTTGTTGGCGCTGTTACGGAAATAGTGCCCTGTTCCCTCCCATGCCGTCACACAATCGGACGGCAGCGTAACGGCTCCGAATGTCAGATGACCGTTTCCGTCGTAAACCAGTTGAGCATGAAGCGTCGTCGTAAAAAAGACGGCAATCGCAAATAAGAAAATTTTTTTCATAAAGCTTTTAGTTTAAAGATACATACGAAACATTATAAAGATAACCTTTTCTTGTGGATATATACAAATTTTTTGTTGTAAATCTTCCGAAAAACTTTATCCCCTCCCGCCCCGGGCGGAAACACCGGGTATATTATCCGTCGGTACCGACGGCTTCATGCCCAGGAAAAGGTCTTTTTTCGTTAGGAACCATGATCCGCAGCGTTGGTTTTTCCGGCTTTACCGGCCATACGCGGCCATAGGAGGACACTTCGAACAGCCGGCATCCCGGCCTTCTATCTTCGCGGCATAAACCTTTGTTTCACTAAAAACATTCGTATTATGTCTGAAGAGAATCAGAATCAGCCGATCAACCAAGCTCTCGAGCAGGCCGACCCGAACTACCGTGAGACGCTGCTGCTCTACAACGAGAAGAACAGCGCCGTGGAGGCCGTCTCCGAGCTCCGGCAGCAGGACAACCGGTACAAGGTCACGACGACGCAGCCGCTCTCGGCCAACAAACCTGCGTTCTACCACCTGAAGGACTACAACGCCGCGGCAGCTTTTATCAAGGGCTTCAAATCCGTGGAGAGCAACCGGCAGTATCAGTTCCTGAAGGTTCCGGCGGACAGGGCCAGCGATGTCACCCAAAAACTCATGCGCCTTGCCGACAATCCGAAAGATCCGGAAGGTCTCAAGGCGCTGCACGACCATGCCGTGAGCTCCTACCAGCTCGAAAGGGTCAAATTCAACCCGGGCGAGCTGCGGCTTCAGGAGCTCGGGGAGATGGGCGTCGTCGTTACGCCGAAGGAACTGGAGGCCCTCAAGCACGGCATTCCGGCCACGGAATTGCACGACGTGCGGTTCAAAATCGGAGATATTCCCATCGCCGGACAGTTCGCGCTGAATCCTTACCGGGATTCGAACGGCGAGGTGCAGGTCGGATTGCAGAGCACGCTGCCGCGTCCGGAGTTCGAGCGTGAAGAGTACAGGATGATGTTCTCCACGAGCGAGAAGGAGCAGCTGCTCGCAGGCAAGACGCCCGACAGGCTGTATGAACTTCCCAATCCGCATACGGGAGAGAAGGAGTGGTGCTTCGCGGCACTGAATCCCGCGACGAACCGCCTGGTCACGGTCCCGAAGAAGGATGTTCCCGAAATCCGCTACTTCAACGGCGTGCGGCTGAACGACACGCAGCAGAACGAGCTGGCATTGGGCGGCCGGGTTCAAGTCGAAGGCTGCGCCATGCGCAACAGCGATGTCACCTATTCGGGCAAGGTGGGCTTCGACGTGCTCTCGAACGAATACAAGATGACCGACTACCGGTTCAGCCGACCCTATATTTCTCCTCAGATAGACCGTCAGCTCGACGACCGCCAGCGTGCGGCCCTGCTGAGTCCCGAGGGTCTGGACTGCTCGCAGGAGAAGGAGCATCCCATCCTGGGCAAGAACGGCAAGGCCCTGAACTGCATCCTGCGTATCGACCCCCGCTCGAACGGCGTGGTCTACGACTTCTCGCAGCAGCGCCGTCAGGAGCAGCAGGAGAAACAGCAGCAGGAGCCGCAGGAATCCAAGGCGCAGGAACAGGCCCCCGATGCCGGACATACGCAGGGCCGCGGGCGCAAACGCTGATCCTCCCCGTGCGATGGAAACACCCGATGAAAAGTGGTTCCGGGAGCGGCTGCGGCATTTCCTCGAAGTGCGCCACCCCTCACGACAGTCTCATCTTTCGATGATCGGGCGGCGCAGCCGTGCGGCCTTCGACACCTACGCCCGGCATCTCGGAGAGGGAACCGACGCGGCGGTTCGTGCTGCCGACAAGGTGCTGTTCCGGGGCCTGCTCTTCTCGAAATACGATACCGTCCATCTGATTCTCACGACGGATTTTCCGGCCGTTCCCGAGAATCAGCGGCCGAAGGTAGCGTTGAAGCTCACGCGCATCTGCGCTCCGATCTTCCGGGCTTACGACCTCGGCGACGACTTCTCTGAACGTCCGGAGTTCCGGCAGCTTAAAGACGAGCTCCGCACCGGCATCCGCCGATGGATCGACGAGAACGGCGTGCCGGGATACCGGAGTCCGGCCCGACACGAGAAAGTGCCTCCGCCTTATTCCGAACGCCCGAAATACCGCAAACGCAATAAGCGCAAATAAAACCATTCATTCACAACCAAATCATTCAATCATGAAAAACACCCTTTTGATGCTGGTGGCTGCGGCTGCCGCACTGTTCGCCTCGTGCGACAAGAACGACTCCCCGACAACCCCCGTACAGCCCGGCATGCCGGACGCTGCTGCGGTGACGATCACGCTCGCCGAGGCTCCGGGCGATGAGACCCGCGCCTTCTTCGACACGACGGCCGCGGCCGAGACGTGGGAGAAAAGCCTCTCGTCGCTCTCGGTCTTCGCCTTCGACAACGGCGGCAAGCTCATCGTGCGCCGCGACTTCACCTCATCGGAACTCTCCGCGAAGTCCGCGACCTTCGCCCTTCCGAAATCCGCCGCCGGCACCGAGTGCTCGTTCTACGCCGTGGCGAACTTCGATGCGTCGTCCGCGACGACGAAATCCGCGCTGACGGCCATGCTGGAGAAATCCCCCGGGGATTATAACGGCACCTTCGCCGAGGTCTCGACCGAAGCCAAACGCCCGGGAGGGTTCGTCATGTCCGGAATGAAATCGCAGACCGTCGGGGCCGTGAACACCACGACCTCCGTAGCGATCACTCTCAAACGTACCGTGGCCAAAGTGGCCCTTCAGACGACTATCGACCCCACCTTCGCCGAAAAGTATCCGGGTTCCATCACCGTCAACTCCGTGAAGCTCTCGCGGGCCGCGTCGCAGTCGCTTCTTTTCGCCGGCACGCCCTCGCCCGGAGCGATGACCTATACGCACACCCAGACGCCCGGTGCGACCTCGGGGAAGTACAACTCGCTGTTCTACGTCTACGAGACCGGGAAGCCCGATGCCGGCGAGCGGGTGTTGCTGGAAATCGACGCCACCTATGACGGGGACGGCAGCAGCTCGACGACCGACGACCGCTCGGAGGTGACCTATTCGACCGAGCTGACGGGCAAGGCCGCCGGTGAGATTCTCCGCAACGGCTACTACCGCATCGCGGCCAGCATCACGGGCCTCGTGGGGCAGGAGTGTCAGGTCTCCGTGACGGTCGCCGACTGGGAGACTCCCGCAACGCAGAACGTCGATCTGGGCGCATGATATTCATTCCGGTTCCCGTCCCTTTGCGGACGGGAATCCCTTTTTCATCCACGCACCATGAAAAATCCGATCATCCCGCTGCTTGCGGCTCTCGGCCTGTGCAGCATCTCCTGTTACCGTACCCCGGTGGAATTCGGCCTTAAAACCGTCGTGGCGGAGCTTCCGGTACGTTCCCGCCAGATGGGAATCACGACCCGCGCGACGGACGACGAAGCGTTGCACGACGTGAACTGGTGGCTCTGCGATGCCGATGACGCCGTAATCCTGCACGGATTCCAAAACGACGCAACCGTCCGCTTCGAATGTATTCCGAACACCTACCGCCTGCGCATCGCGGCCAATATGGGCACCGACTTGGGCAACGCTCCCGCATGGGACGATTTGAGGGTCTCGCATGCCGACGACCGGGACGTGCTGCCTATGTCCTGCGACATGCCGCTCGACATTCCCGCCCCGGCAGGCGGCGTCGTACGGCTCCCGGCTGTCGAGGTCGAACGCCGTGCGGCGAAGATCTCCTGCAATATCTCGGTAAAGGCCCCCGGCATAGAGCTCCGATCCGTCCGTCTGTGCTCCGTGCCGTCCTCCGTGCCGCTCTTCGCTCCGGACGCCGCACCGTCCGACAATCCCGACGACTATACGGACACTCCCGTACGACCGCTTTCGGGCCGGCAGGCCGCCGCGGAATTCTACCTGCTGCCCAATGAGCAGGGAACGGTGACATCCATCACCGACCAGCGGCAGAAGAATCCCGACAACGCTCCTGCGAATGCGTCCTGCCTGCTGATCCGGGCCGCAGAGGGCGACAGGATGCTCACCTATACGGTCTATCTCGGAGAGAACAACACCTCGGATTTCAACGTCCAGACGAACCGTCACTACCGGATGAACGTTTCGATTCTGGGCGACAACGCGGTCGACACCCGCATCTTTTCCTATGCGCTACATGTCTGGGACGACTTCGACCAGAGCGGCTTCGGCGGCTATTGCACCTACGAGGGTACGACCTGCCTGCATGTCGACGTCTCCGACAACGATGCCGCGATTCCCCTCGGCGGGACGATCACCGTCACCGCGGGCGATACCTCGCAGGTGCGCCTCGACGACTTCCGGGGCGGCAGCGGCCCGGACTTCGAAGTTCCCTTTCCGACGAGCACCAACATCTTCGGCGTGCAGTATCATCCGCGGGTCTTCACCGAAAAGAATGCCCGCTTTGCCTACCACGTGACCCTGCGCGATCCGTTCGGCATCTGCGCCGAATACGACTTCGAACACCTCATGGCTAACGAAGTGCATATCATGACGGGCACAGGCGGCGACGTGGCGGTGGAACATGCGCTCGTCACGCGAAGCTATGGCGACGGGGATTCCCGCCAGACCGCCGCCCTGTGCTACGAAGAGGGCTGCCGCCTGACAGCCGCAGCGAATGCGGGTTACACATTCGTCGGATGGTACGCCGACCGCGGCTACACCCGTCTGCTGTCCCGGGAGACGGCCTACGATTTCGTGCCGCAGGAGAATCTGGAGACCCTCTTCGCCCGCTTCCGGGCCCGGGACATCGCATTGGACGGAGCGGGCACGGCCAACTGCTACATTGCCATGCACCTCAATTCGGTTTATTCGTTCGATGCCACCGTCATGGGAAACGGCAGGGCCACGAAGAATATCGTGCCGGAAAAACTTTCGGGCGTCGAAGCGAAAGTCCTGTGGGAGACGGGAAGCGTCCGCGGAGCCGTCGTCCGCTCCGCAGACTATCTGGACGGCAGAGTCTGTTTCGAAACCGGTACGGCGCACGGCAATGCCGTCATCGGGCTGTTCGACGCCGCGGGCGACTGCATCTGGTCGTGGCATATCTGGTCGGTGACCTACGACCCGTTAATCTATGCGAAGACCTATTCGACGGGGGCGGTATTCATGGACCGCAACCTCGGGGCCGAATCGACGTCGACAAGCGATGTCCGAACCAAAGGGCTCTATTACCAGTGGGGCCGCAAAGACCCGTTCCCTTATCCTGAGACGAACCGGAAGACGGACAACGAGACGCCTGCCGCGACGAGCTGCCTCGAAGGGTATGCGTTCAAGGCTTACGGCCGAAATACCGCTTCGTCGCTTCCGGCGGGCAGTTATACGATCCAATGGGCCATCGGGCATCCGACGGTGCTGCTGACCTCCGCACCCGCATCCGCCGGAAGCGGTCAGGCATATACCTCGGCCTGGTGCTCGCCGCTGAATCCGAACCTCTGGGGCTGCGGCACGGACGGCTCGAACTCCTCGGACGTGAACGTCAAGACGATTTACGACCCCTGTCCTCCCGGCTGGAGGGTTCCGCAGCCCGGGGCATGGGACAAAGCCTATTTCAACAAATCGTCGTATGTCGAAGAGGAAGGATGGTACATGTACTATACTGCCTCGGGACGCTCGACGACCTGGTATCCGTTCTCGGGCTATCTGGACGGGCACTCCGGAAAAATGCAATATTACTGGCCGGCCTATCAGGTGCGGGTCTGGACGAATACGCCGACGCTGACCTCCTCCAAAGACTGTGCGCGGTATCTCTATATCTCGGACGAAAGCGGTGTCGTCGGGATTACCGATGCCGGGCAGGACGAGGGAATCGCCGTGCGCTGCATCCGGGAATAAATAATCCTTAAAACCTTCGAACATGAAACGATTCATTTTGATTACGACGCTCCTCCTCTCGTGCGGTCTTGCGGGCTGCCGCCAGGACCACCTCGGCGGCGACAACGGCCCTCGGCAGGTTGCGGTGGAGCTTCCCGTGCGGCCGGACCCCATGACGGTCCCGACCCGCGCGGCGGATGACGAGGCGCTGCGCGACGTGAACTGGTGGCTGAGCGATGCGAACGGCAACGTCGTCCAGCACCGTTACCAGACCGCCCCGACCCTACGCTTCGAGTGCGTCCCCGGTACCTATCGCTTGCACATCGCAGCCAACCTGGGGCGGGACACGGGGGCCGTGACCGACCCGGGCAGCCTCTCCGTCGCTCTCGGCGGTGATTCCGACGTATTGCCGATGTCCTGCGATACGCAGATCGACGTTCCCGCCTCGGCAAGCAGCGTCGTGCAGCTTCCCGCCGTCGAGGTTACGCGTTGCGCGGCGAAGGTATCGTACCGCATCGCCGCCCGCCCTTCGGACATGGAGCTTCGTTCCGTGCAGCTCCGCTCCGTACCGCTCGCGGTGCCGTTGTTCGAGCCCGACGCCGCACCGTCCAACGCTCCGGAAGACTATACCGACGGCAAGGCCGTCGCGCTCTCGGGCCGTCAGGCCGCAGGCGACCTCTATATGCTGCCCAACGAGCAGGGAACGGTGCCGGCAATCGCCGACCAGCGGGACAAGAACGCCGCGAACGCTCCGCGCTGCGCCTCGTATCTGCTGATCCGCGCCGTGCGCGGCGGCAAAGTGCTCGCCTACACGGTCTACCTCGGGGAGAACAACACCTCGGATTTCAACGTTAAGGAGAACCGTCACTATCGACTGAACATCACCCTTGTGGACGACAATACGGCCGACACCCGCGTTTCGGCCTACACCGCCACGGTGGAGGACACCTTCGGCCGCACGCAGCTCGGAGGGTATTGTTACCATGCGCCTTCGAACCGGCTTGCCGTAACGCTCACGGGCGACGGGCATACGCCCGCCGTCCGGGGACGGCTCGACGTTCTTGAAGGCGACGCCGCAGCATTCCGCGTCGACGGCATCGCCGGCTCCGGGCACGACTTCGGCAGCCTTCGTATGGGCGGCAGCAGCCGCTTCCCCATAAGCTATGCTCCGGAGATTTTCACCGTCGGGAACAGCCGTTTGCACTACCGCGTGCGGCTGACCGACGAGTACGGATTCTCGCAGGACTATGATTTCGCATACGACTTCGCCAACTTCCTCTATGTCCATGCCTCGGAGGGCGTCTCCGTGCGGACTGCAAACCCGCTCTATAGCCGTACGGAAGCCCAGGGCCAAGGTACGAGGGCCACGCTGCTCTGCCTCGAAGAGTGCCGCCTGGAGGCCGTGCCCGAAGCCGGATATACCTTCGACGGCTGGTATGCCGACAGCGGCTGTACGCGGAAGCTCTCCGCTGAAAAAGTGTATCTTTTCCGTCCGGAGGAGAAGCGTTCCGAAATTTATGTAAGCTGCATATCCTCGGCCACGCCGCTCGACGGCCGGGGCACGGCCAACTGCTATACTCCGACCGAATACGAGACGTGGTACTCGTTCTATGCCACGGTCATGGGCAACGGCCGCGCGACGCCGGGCATCGCGCCGAAGAGACTCGCGGGTGTCGCGGCGAAGGTTCTCTGGGAGACCGGCACGACCCGCGGTGCCGTCGTGGAGCGGGTAGCCTGTTCGGACGGCCGCATCCTGTTCCGCACGGGCACCGAGCGCGGCAATGCCCTCATCGGACTGTTCGACGCTGCGGGCGACTGCATCTGGTCGTGGCATATCTGGTCGGTGGATTACGAACCCTCGTTCTACGGACAGGAATACGCCTCGGGCGAGACCTTCATGCGGGAGAACCTTGGGGCTGAGACCACGGCCGTGACGGATACCCGCTCGAAGGGGCTTTACTATCAGTGGGGCCGCAAGGACCCCTTCCTGTTCCCCGCCTCGGCCGACCTCCCGACAACCGAAGGCACCGCTGTCGTGCAGTGCCTTCCCGGCTATGCGTTCGAGGTGCGCAGCAATACGGCCTCGGCGACGAAGTACCCGGCGGGCTGCTATACGATTGCGTGGGCGACAGCGCATCCTACCGTGTTTCTCGCGGCGGCACCCAATCCGGCCGGCAGCAATCCGACCTATTTCGGGTCATGGTGCTATCCGCTCGATGACAACCTCTGGGGTGCGGGCAACGACGGAAAAACCATCTACGACCCCTGCCCTCCGGGCTGGCGCGTGCCGCCGCGCGAGGCGTGGGACATGGAGCATTTCTCGAAATCCTCCAATTCGCCGGACTGCGGCTGGAACATGCACTACTCGGAGTATTACGGAATCACCTTCTATCCCTACTCGGGGTATCTGAGCGGTGCGGGCGGAAAATACGCCTATTGTCTCTCCGATTCCCAGGCCCGTGTCTGGACGAATGCGGCATGGGCCGGAACCTCATCGCAGTCTTCCCCCGACAAGGCGTACTATCTCGGCATCTCCGAAGCGGGGTGGGCTGCATTTGCGAACGGCGGCTCCCGCGACGAAGGGTGTCCCGTGCGCTGCGTCAAAGAATAAGTTTCATACTCAACTTTTCGGTCATGAAATCGAAAATCATTGTTTTTACGCTGTTTTTGGCGGCCTTGTGGGGTATGCCCCGCAGGGCTGCGGCACAGTTCTTCGCCGTGAGGGCCGATGCTCTCGCGGCTCTTGCCGGAACCCTCCACCTCGGAGCCGAGGCTTCCGTGGCGGACAAGTGGACCCTCGAAACCTCCGGATATTGGAATCCCATTCGGACATCGGGTCTTTCCATGAACTTCGGGGCCGTGCAGATAGGCCCCCGCTACTGGTTCTACGAATCCTTCGTCGAACCAGTATC
>OGNU01000510.1_pt1 | contig 16610 bp, 10 predicted proteins | sample 1573581 | NCBI WGS metagenome assembly OGNU01 (sample SAMEA2581992, study PRJEB24529) | metagenome | biome: Human gut stool | place: China | collected 2011 | reverse complement strand
TGACACCCGACAATTGCGTGCGACACTCAATGGGGCCTTCGTGTCGACGGTAACGGTCTTGATACGCTGGTCTTCAAGCGGGCGGTCCATGTAGTCGGTTGGAACATCTGCAATCTTATTCACGATATCCAGGCCATCCACGATCTTGCCGAAAGCAGCATAGCTTCCGTCGAGATGCGGACTATTCTTGTGCATGATGAAAAACTGCGAACCGGCGGAGTTCGGCATCATGGTACGTGCCATAGAAAGAACACCCGGTTCGTGCTTCAGATCATTCGCAAAACCATTCTGTGCGAACTCTCCGCGGATTGAATATCCAGGACCTCCTGTACCATTTCCGTCCGGGCAGCCACCCTGGATCATAAAACCATTGATGACACGATGGAAGATCAATCCATCGTAAAACCCTTTCTTAATCAGAGAGATAAAATTCTTTACTGTGTTTGGTGCGATATCCGGATACAGTTCAAATGTCATAACATCGCCGGATTCCATAGTCATTGTAACAATTGGATTACTCAAATTTATCATCCTTTCTTGTAATTTTATCTAAAAGATGATAGTATAATACCATTATTGTAAAATTACATCAAGTGTGTAATTTTTTAAAAAGTTATGTAAACTAAAATGCAAAGAAGAGGTACGAAAAGTGGGAAAAACGGTGATTCGAGTCGTGAAGGGAATCATATTGTTGGTGGCGATTGTCACACTTGCCAATATGACCTATAAACATATACGAACCTATTACGATGATTATATGGACGAATACAAGGGAACGGAGTCGACACAGGGCGAAGATGTAACTGTTACGATTCCGGAAGGCGCATCTGTCAAGGAAATCGCGCAGATCCTGAAGGACAATGGATTGATCAATTATCCGCGTGCATTTACAAAGCGTCTGCAGGACTCTGAGTACCGTGGCAAGCTGCATGGTGGTACATACACCTTGAATACTGGTATGACAACCTTGCAGATGATGGCAGCCATGAGCCCGACATTCGAGGAGGATCAGCCAGTCGATTATCTGGTTGTGCCAGAGGGCTTTACGGTAGAGATGATAGCAGCGCGGTGCGAAGATCAGGGAATCTGTTCTGCAACTGAATTTTTAAATGCATGCAAATCGGTTACGAAATCTGATTTTGCATATCTGGCAGACATACCGGCAGGTGCCAATGTCAATTATAAGGTACAGGGCTTCCTGTTCCCGGCAACTTACGATATTTATGAGTCGACGACAGCGGAATCATTAGTCGATTATATGTTGAGAACGTTCGACAACTACTATACACAGGAACTGCAGGATCGTGCGGCAGAGCTTGGATACAGTGCATTTGAACTTGTGACGAGAGCTTCCATTGTAGAACGTGAGGCAAAGGTGGATTCAGAACGTGCGACGATTGCAGGTGTTATCAACAACCGTCTGAAAGCAGAAATGCCTTTGCAGATGTGTCCGACTGTCTTATATCCATTGACCGATGGAATGTATGACAAGAGTCAGGTTCTGTACGAGGATCTGGAACTGGATTCTCCATACAACACCTATAAGAATGCCGGACTTCCGGTAGGTCCGATCTGTAATCCGGGACTGGCATGTATCCAGGCAGTATTGTATCCGGAAGAGCATAATTACCTGTATTACCATGTTGGCGACGAAGATGCAGGTACACATATCTTTACAGAAAACTATGAAGATCACATAGATACACAGATTATTGGTGGACCAAACGGCGTGACACCGGATGGAGAAGCATCCACCGAGGAATCGACAACCGAAGAATCACAATAGGAATAAATAATGTATTAGGAGGGACGTTATGAGAACTTTTAATTTTAGGGCGCGAAACATCGGCGAAGAAAAATATCTGTCATACACAATGGGCGAGGATTGTGAGTTAGATGAGGATGTTTTGGATTACTGTCAGGACAATGCGCCGGAAGAACTGATAGAGATTATCTATGAAGAAGATGACGATTATGATTATCTGACCTACCAGATTACGGGTAAGACATCTCTGGAGGAGTACATTGCGCAGGAGCATGATTGCGAGAGCGTACTGCTCATCCTGCGGAATGTCGCACAGGAGATGATTTCCTTGAAGGAGCAGGCGATTCCACTTTCGTATGTATTGCTGAATCGTGGATTTATCTACGTGGATGCTGAGAAGAAGACAGTACAGTTCCTGTGCCTGCCAATCGAAAGCAAGGGCGCACTTTCTGTAGAATTCAAGAGCTTTGTACGCCAGCTGCTTGCGAACATGAAATACGATGTGGAAGAGGATCTGAATTATGTTGGTAAGCTCCTCACGTATATCAATGGAGATAACTTCAATCTGCGTGGCTTGATCGGACTTGCAGAGGCGTTGATGGAAGAGGAAGGAATCAGCTTCGAGGAGGCTGGAGCCATTGATGCAGACGGTGTAGAAGTTGTAAGTGCAGAGGAAGAAGCACCGGCAGAAAATATCAGCGACATCATGAATAGCCTGCAGGAAGAGGATGATACACCACTTCCGGAGATCGGCGACGATGAAGAAGACGAAGAGGAAGAAGCAGAGGAACCTGTAAAGGAAGAGGAAGAACTGGAAAGTATCCTTCCAGCTGGCATGCAGGTAAAGGAAGAAGAAACACCGGTAGAGGAGAAGGTGGCAGAACCGACAGAGGCTGTCGAGGAGACACCAGCACCTGTCGAGGAAGCACCGGCACCAAAGCCAGTGATGGAAAAGCAGGAAGCACCAAAGCCGGAACCAGTAGCAGAAAAACCAGAGGTTTCCCCAGCTGCAGAGCAGATCCTGTCACAGGTGAAGCCAGAGGGGGCAACAAATGGTGGCGAGAAGCTGCAGTTAAAGACAAACAAGAAGGAATCCGATATCAACCTGATCAAGGATCGGATCAAGGAGCTGGTTGGAGAAGTTCCATCTGCAAAGCCGACAGCACAGCCAACCAAGAATATCCAGACATTGGAAGATCTGGATCATTTCTTAGACAAGCCACCTGTGGTTAAGCGGAATGTGGTAAAGGTAAACCGTGCGGCAATCATCCAGCAGACAGAGGCTGAGATGGAGGCAGCTGAGGCAGAAGCAGCAGCTGAGACAGCAGAGTCTGCTGAACCGGAAACAACCGTACAAAACGAAGAACCGACAAGCGGACAGACAGAAAACATCAAGGTGCCTGTGATCGAGGATATCTACGATGACATGAACATTGAGAAGAAAAAGGACGATGAAAAGGACAAGAAGCCAAAGAGTACATCTATTTTGAATAAATCTGTAACAGAGCTTGTAAAAGATGCCGTTGGTGCTGTGAGTGCAGCGACTGCAGCAACCAATTCGCCGAAAGCATTGCCATATCTGATCCGTGTAAGTACAGAAGAGCGTATCATGCTGAACAAGGCGATCTTCAAGATCGGAAAGGCAACCAGAGGCGTGGACTATACCGTTGGCGGAAATGGAGCGATCAGCCGTCAGCATGCATTTATTATCCAGAAGGATGGGGTATGTTATATCAAAGATAACAAGTCTACGAATCATACATATGTGAATGGAAAGCGCGTAGAGGATGGGGTAGAAGAAATTCTGACACATGATTCTCTCGTAAGACTTGCAGATGAAGAGTTTACATTTAAGATTCGCTAATTAGGATGATTATATCATGAGGAGGTAGCAAATGAAGGGGTTAGAGTTGAATGTAACAAAACAAAACGGAATGACATTGGTGGAGTATCAGCTTGGAGTAGCAGATGTCTATGACGACAGAGTGTCAGACAAGGTTGCACAGCTCGGAAATATTATTCCGTTCCAGTACAAGGACGAGGATGGAAAGAGAAGTATTGTCTCTTATGTGCATCATGACACTTCTCTGGAAGTGATGCTGCGTCAGACATTGAAGAAGGCAGATGTACTTGCAATCCTGAAGGGACTGTTGTGTGCATTTGAGATTGGTGCAGCAGGTGTGCAGATCTGTTATCTGGTACGCGATCTGAATTATATCTATGTAGATCCTGAGAGCAAGGCAGTAAAGTGCATTATGGTTCCTGTAAAGCAGGATCCGTTGGGACAGTCTGATATCCCGGATTTCTTCCGAAATATTGTGTCACATATGCGCTTTGATGAAGCAGACAAGGATGATTATGTAGCAAGAATCCTGACCTTGATCAATACGGATCATTATTCCAATATGAAATTAAAGGGGCTTGTAGATGCGGAGATGGAGAAACTTGGTCTCTTCTATACAAGAGACGAGGGACTTAAGAAGGAAGCGGATACAACCGCAGCTCCGGAAGTACAGAACCAGAATGTAAAAGTAAATCGTGTCGGCGTGATGAACAACATGCGTCCACAGGGTATGCCAGCGATGGGACAGCCGGTACCACCGATGGGCAGACAGCCAATGGGGCAGCCAGTACCACCGATGGGCAGACAGCCAATGATGGGACAGCCGGTACCACCGATGAACGGACAGCCAATGGGACAGCCGGTACCACCGATGGGCGGACAGCCAATGGGGCAGCCAATACCACCGATGGGGCAGATGCCGAAGCCAGAAATGCCAAAACCACAGGCACCAGCACCGGAGGCACCAAAGCCAGAGATGCCGAAACCGGAAATGCCAAAGCCGCAGGCACCGGTACCGGAGGCACCAAAGCCAGAGATGCCGAAACCGGAAATGCCAAAGCCACAGGCACCAGCACCGGAGGCACCAAAGCCAGAGATGCCGAAACCAGAAATGCCAAAGCCACAGGCACCAGCACCAGAGGCACCAAAGCCAGAAATACCAAAACCGGAAATGCCAAAGCCACAGATGCCACCAATGGGACAGCGTCCAGCGATGGGCGGACAGCCGATGATGGGGCAGCCAGTACCACCGATGGGTGGACAGCGTCCTCCGATGGGACAACCAATGATGGGGCAGCCGATGGTGGGACAGATGCCAAGACCACAGGCGCCACAGATGCAGAACGGCAACCTGATGGGACAGCTTGGCGGTGCACGCCCGATTCCACACTTTGTGCGTAAATCAACTGGTGAGATCATCAATATTACAAAACCAGAATTTATCATCGGTAAGTCAAAGACGAAAGCCGATTATGCAATAGAGAACAACAGCGCAATCAGCCGGGAGCATTGTATTGTAATCCAGCGCGATGGCGTGAACTATATTAAGGATAACAATTCTACAAACCATACCTATGTAAACGGGGTAGAGTTGCAGCCGGGTAAGGAAGTGCTTCTGAAGCATAAGACAGAAGTTCGATTGGGAGATGAGGAATTCACATTCCTTCTGAGAAAAGGAGAGTAATATGGAGTACATTGCAACATATCACACCGATGTAGGTACAAGAAAAGAAACGAATCAGGACTCTCTTGCAATCAAGGTTGTGAACACAAAAGAGGGAAATGTTGCATTTGCAATCGTGTGTGATGGCATGGGAGGACTCGCAAAAGGCGAGGTTGCCAGCAAAGAGGTAATCGAAGCATTTTGTACATGGTTTGATGACACGCTGGTGGATGAAATCCAAAATGGAACATTCACAGAGCAGAATCTTGTATCACAGTGGGATGATATTATCCAGATTCAGAATCGCCGGCTGGGCGCATATGGAGAGGAAAATCATTTGCAGCTTGGTACGACGGTATCTGCAATCCTGTTGTACAAGGATCAGTATTATATTGTGCATGTGGGCGACAGCCGCGTGTATGAGCTTACAAAGACAGCGAAGCAACTGACAAACGACCAGACATTTATCGCAAGAGAACTGGCAGCGGGACGTATGACACCGGAACAGGCAAAAATCGATCCGAGACGAAGCGTACTGTTGCAGTGTGTCGGCGCATCGCCGGTTGTTGAGCCGGAATTTACAAAGGGAACTGCAACAAGAAATGCAGTTTATATGCTCTGCTCAGACGGATTCCGTCATGTGATCACACCGGAGGAAATCATCGAGAAGATCGGACCGGGTGAGGCGACGGACGAGGAAAAGATGAAATATGGAGCAATATATCTGACAGAGTTAGTAAAGAACCGTGGGGAACGTGATAATATCACAGTAGCAATGGTTCGCACGATTTGATTTAGAGAGGGTTTGCCATGACGAAGGAAGGAACCGTACTAGACGGAAAATATGAAATTTTGGCAGAAGTTGGTCGAGGTGGTATGTCCATCGTGTACCTTGCCCGTGATAAGCGTTTGAATAAGCAGTGGGCGGTCAAGGAGATCAAGAATGATGGAAAGAAATCCGCAAAGACGTTGCTTAAGGGATTGGAACGAGAAGCGAATATTCTGAAGAACGTAGATCATCCGGTGTTGCCGCGAATCGTAGATATCATCAATCAGGATGGAACAATCTACGTTGTTATGGATTATATCGAGGGTGATACGATTCAGGATCGATTGAAGAAGGAAGGCGCGCAGCCACAGGAGTTGGTGGTAGAGTGGGGCTTGCAGCTTGCAAGTGCATTGAATTACCTGCACAACATGAATCCACCGGTTATCTACCGGGATATGAAACCTTCGAATGTCATGATCAAACCGGAGGGCGGCGTAAAGCTGATCGACTTCGGTACAGCAAAAGAGTACGAGATAGAGAACAATGCAGATACAACCGCACTTGGTACGAGAGGCTATGCAGCACCGGAACAGTTCGGTGATTCCAAGGGACGTGGTATCTACAATACAGATGCAAGAACAGATATCTATAATCTGGGTGCAACCCTGTACCATATCGTAACAGGAAAGAACCCATGTGAGCCACCGTATGAGATCAAGCCGATCCGCGAGTGGAATCCGATGTTGTCCTCTGGATTGGAGAAGATCATCTTAAAATGTACACAGGCAGATCCGAACGACCGTTATCAGAACTGTACGGAGCTGATGTATGCATTGGAGCATTACGATGAGCTTGACGACAGCTACCGGAAGAAGAACAAGAAGAAGCTTGGGCTTTTTGCAGCAACCGTGGCATTGGCAGTTGTATCCGGTATCACAGCCGGAATCGGATATTCCGGTATGCAGCGGATCAAGCTGAACAACTACAACCAGTATATCGAAAATGGTATGAACTACTGCCGGGAAGAGAATTACGAAGCCGGAACGGCAGAATTCAAGAAAGCAATCGAACTGGACGGCTCGGAGGAAAAAGCTTACGAACAGTACATACAGGCATACATTGATGCTACGAACAAGGCGGAGGAAGCCGGAACGGAATCTACGCTGAATCTGGATGATGCGTTGACGTTGGTTTCCAATCGAATCAGCAGTAAACATGGTGGTGTTGAGAAAAACAGCGCAGTGCTTTACAAGCTGGCACTTACTTATTTTGAGGAAGAGCGTTCTTACAGTCAGGCAGCCAAATATTTCGGCATGATTGACGAGAAGGACGAGGAATATGGAAAGCTTGCAGGCTTTTACAAATCCATTTCCGAGCTGCGATCTGACAGTACGTCGGATGCATCAGAGCTGATGCAGGCGGTAAATGATTTCGCAACCTACAACGAGAACAACTTTACGAACCAGGAAGCAACCAAGTTCGTAAACTATCGTATTATCGGCGAGATTTACAGTACAAACGTCAGCAAGGATGCGGAGACAAGCATCGCAGAACAGGCAAGTACGGTGATGGAACAGGCGGTTGCAGATCTGGACGAGTACACAGGCAATGATCTGGACGAAGAAGCAGTTATGGATATGAATTATCGTTACGACGATAACCTGATCATGATCTATGAGCAACTTGCCAAGGAAAATGCAGATAATGAAACAGTTGCCAATGGATATTATTCGATGGCAATCAGTTATTGTGAAGACTATATTGGAATCCTGAAGATGAAGGTAGACAGCGATCCGAGCATTTCGCTGGGTGGTTCCTCTGTCAATGCGTATAACCAGTCTTATTACAATAAGATGATGACGGAAGCACGTTGTTATGATGCACAGGGCAAGACAGATGATGCACTCAAGATATACGAAGCCGCAGAAAAGGTATTCGGTACAAAGAACGAGTGGAGCGACAACGTATATGCAGAGCATCTGGATTATCTGTATCGTCTGTGTGAGGCACAGGAGCAGGATCCGAAGCTTTGGACGACGAAGATTCCAGATCTGACAAAGAAGCTGATTCAGGTATTTGATGATGGTGGTAACGTGCTTGGCATCGACAGCAATAAAACATGGTACAAACGAAAAGATACGTTGCAGATGTTGAAGGACGGTAGCTATGATATTAGCGAAGAAGAAGCGACGCAGGCACCGGATGCAAATTCCGATGATTCGCAGTCAGCAGAGATGGGAGAGTGATCAGCATGCAAAACGTATATGAGATATGTTTCTATGGCGGCTTGGTACTGGCGATTCTCCTTCTGATTGCGGCGATCGTGTTATTCATTGTATTGAAGATACCGAAGGTAATTGGAGAATTGACCGGAAGTGCTGCGAAAAAGGCAATGAAAGAAATGCAGGATGGTACAGCGAGTCCGGGCAGCGTAGCGAAGAAAGAACAGGAAAAATACTACAACATGGGAAGTGGAAAGATCACTGCGAAAGAAGCGGTTTCTACGCGGGAGGATCGTAAGGCTAATGGTAACGATTCCACCGAACTGTTGGAGAAATCAAAGGAGAAAGAAAAGAAGTTTGAAGAGACCGACATCCTTCGTCCGGGCATCAATGATTATGATACACCGGATGATGGCGAGACAGAAGTACTCGGTTCAGGTGCGGATGATGAGGCAACAGATGTGCTTCGGGATACATCGGCAGGAGATGACGGAGCAACGGATGTACTTCGAAACGACGAAGGCGATGACGGAGCAACGGATGTACTTCGAAATGACGAAGGCGATGACGGGGCAACGGATGTACTTCGGAATGACGAAGGAGATGACGGAGCAACCGATGTACTTCGGGGAGACGATGCAGACGATGAGGATGCAACCGACGTTCTGCGGATGGACGATGATGACAGTGATGCAACCGATGTATTGCGTGCCGACGATGACGACAGTGATGCAACTGATGTTTTACGTGCAGATGATGACGAGGAAGGTACAAGCGTGCTGACAACCGGAACATTAGCGAAGAAGGTAAAAGTAATTTACAATATAGTAGTTGTTCATTCAGATGAAAGTATAGAGTCGGGTAGGTGAAAAAAGGATGAAAAGAAAAGAAACAAAATCAAACAATTCAAAACACCCGGTAAAGAAGCTCATAGCATTATGGGTTGTCTTTGCTCTGCTGATTGTACCATTTGCAAACCATGTCGGTGATAAGAATGGCGCGAAAGCAGAAGGGGGAAGTACAACTGGAGTAAAAACTGGCAATCTACAGATTGTGTCGGAAGAACCGAATGGGTTGAGTATTGAAGTGGATGATACTGGTGTAGTGGTTCCGCATACTGGTGAGACATATGAGAAAAGCGTAACTTTGATCAAGGATGCGCAGAAGGTAGGTAAGTTACAATTACCAGAATGCAAGACAGATGGTGGTGATGCGGTTGCGTTAGGTGCCGGATTTATGACCTTGGATAAGCAAATACAGTCAACACTTTCTGCTGGCGAAAATTTATTTCCTTTAACAGAAAATGTTGAGAATGATTTAGCAGCTAATGCAATTACTGAAGATCGAAAAATTGCAATTTATGCAAGAATAGACAGTGCGGCAGATTGGCAATTACAGTATGTTCTTACTGTTAATTTTGTGGATTCTGCATTTACAACAGGTGCCGGACTGTATGCTGGAAGCATAAGTCTGACATCGGATTCATATGTCAGTGAAGCAACATTAAAGGCTCCAACCACAGTAGCTTCTATTGAGGGCGCGACAGTAAAATATTATGTAAAAATTGGATCAGCAGCAGATGAGTCTGAAAAAAAGGATATAAACAGTTATACATTTATTGGAGATACAATCAGTACTACTGAGAACAACCGTGGAAAACAGGTTTATGCATATGCGGCGCTGGTATCCAATGAGACACCTGCACAAGTGTTGGAGTACATCGAACTTGGCTCGACTCATATGAGTAACGATACACAAGCACCAAATATTAGCTGTGAGGCTTCGGCTGTATCTTATCTGGATGAAGAGACTTCTGCTTATGCAACGATACAGAATAGGTTTATAGATGAAAATAGTGTTTATTATGGCGTGGGCGACAAATACAAGTATGCAGTTACCGTTGAAGATCCAACAAAGGATGGCGAAGATACATCTGGAATTAAGAATGTAACAGCTACATTAAATGGTACATCTTTGACCGTGACATCTCCAGCTTCTGGTTCAAATGTATATACAATCGAACTTACAAAGGAGCAGGCAACCGGAGATGTTGTAACTGTAACTGCAGTTGACAACAAGGGAAATTCTAAAGATTATAAGTGTCCAATCAAGATCCAGCAGGCGACAGAGGGAACAAAGGTAACCGGTGTTACATTTGTAGATGATGATAGCTGGGATGGTTTAACAGAGGGCAAGATACTTTCACACTTGGCTGCAAAGAAGCAGATTAAGGTAACATTAGATTCAAATAAGAAAATTACAAATGTTAAACTTTCTGATGGTACGAAAGAATTTAATGCAGACGAGGTCGTATGTTCGGAACCTAGTACAACACGTGTATACACAGTTACAGCGAATATTTCAATTCCAACAGATTTGGAAGTTTCAGAGCTGTTAAATGCATTAGAGGTAAAGGCATATGCTGGTGATTCGGAGATTACGATTACCGGCACAAAGCAGATTAAGAATATTTCATACGACGCAAAAGCACCAGTGATCAGTAATCCAAAACTTGAAAAAAGTATAGATAACGGAACAACATGGGTAGAGGTTGGTTCTGCAGCTGGAGATTTAGATAGTATCGTGACAGAACTAAATACGATTTACCGGTATGTGGTTACTGTTGCAGATGCAACTGGAGAAAGTGGTGTACAGGATGTGTATGTAACACCAACGGACAAGTTTACTTATACTACGGGAAATACATATGTATATAATATTCCATCTGATCAGTTGAAGGTAGATATCTCATATTTCGTTGCGGTTACAGCATCGGATGTAGCCGGAAATGTATCAGATTCTCTGACACTTCGTGGAGTTACAAAGATTGATGATACCCTGCGCGTAGATAACTGTGTGATTATAGATGCAGCTGGAAACGATGTAACAAGCGATGTTTTAGCAGGAAAGAATACCAATAAAAAGTATCAGCTGGAAGTGACTGCAAGCTCTGCTTACGTTGTGAAGAAATTTGAACTGATTGCAGGTGGTACGAATGACCAGGTAAAGGATGTTGCTGACTCTGATAATGACAAAAATCTAGACAGTCATCGTTACAGCACAACGGTAAAATTTGATTTGCCTGCTAAGACGGATATAAATGCAAAACTGAATAGTATGTATCTGAATGTGATAGATGGAAATGCACAGAAGATTCGTTACCCACAGGATGCATCTAAAACGCTTGGTACAATTTTATATGACCGTACGAATCCAACCGTATCGATCAATGAGGCAAACGATAGCACATGGTATAAGGAATATACAATCAACTATACGATTACTTCTGGTGATAATGGCGTGGAATCACCACTTGCAAATGCCGGTTATTCTCTGGCAGGAAGCAAGGCAAATGTAACAGACAAGGAAATCGCATTGAATGGAACACAGACTTCTGTGAACGGAACGATTGCGATTCCGGAGTCAGCAGGAATTACAGGTACATCTCTTGTGTTTAATGCACAGGATGCAAGTGAGAACCTGCTTCCAAACAATCTGTATAAGATCAAGGTCGATAAGACAAATCCTAAGGCTGAATTGACAGTCAATGGAAAGACAAACATTACACAGCCATTGGATGGCGAGGTACTGATCAAGACAACGGTATCGGATAATCTGACAATCAATCAGGCGACGATCACAGTGAAGGGACCAGACACCGATGTGACAACAAATCTGAGTGGAGCAAAGGAACTGGTAAATGTCAGCCAGGAAAACAGCTTCACATTGAATAACCTGATCGGCAAGAAAGCCGCGGATGGTGACTACACCGTGACAGTCAATGTGTCGGACAAGGCAGGAAACATTGATTCCAAGACGATGAAGTTCCGCGTGGATAACACAATCCCGGTTGTCACAGCAAAGATTTCCGGGGGTACAACTGCTGGCAAGCAGCCAGGAAAGAACTTCGATGGAACCGTTTGCGATTACTTCTATCGTTCTAATGTAACGGTAGAGCTTACTTATGAGGATGAGAATATCTCAGCTTCCGGAGTAAGAGTAACAGATAATAACAACGTGGTAAATGTAACATGGCAGCGAATCGGTACATCTAACAAGTACCGGGCAAGCTATGTTTCAACCGGTATTGGTGCACATGTAATCAAGATCAATGCACAGGATAATGCAGGCAACAATGCAGTTGAAAAGCAGGTTGTATTTATCAAGGATACAGAGGCACCGAATATTGCTGCAGTAATCAATGGAGGTATGGTTTACTCTGAGAATATGGGCGTTGTTGATCTGACTTCCGATGCAACGGTTGCTTTCTCTGTAAGCGATGCAAACGAAGACGTACATGATTTCAATTACCAGTTGATTAAGACAGTACCGGATCAGCTTCCGGTAACCGCGGATGTATTGAAGACAGACAACCGGGTATTTGGCTATACAGATGAGGCTGATTATCAGGTAAAGGTATATTCTGTGGACAAGGCAGGAAACCGAAGTGCAGAAAGAAATGTACAGTTCCGTGTTGATAAGACAGCACCAGAACTGCAGATTACAGGAACTGCTTCCGGTTCGACACTGAACGCAGGAACAACCCTGACATTTAGTATGACAGAGGCATTCTGGTGGGATGCATCTGGTACGATCACGATCACAAGAAAAGCAAACGACAGTGTGGCAGAAGCCGCTTACAAGACCATCGACTTCAAGCCAACTGCACGTGTGACAACGATGACAGAGACACTTAGTGAGACAGGTGAGTATCAGGTAACATTTACCGGTAAAGACCGTGCTGGACATACCGCAGAGGCAACCAGCTATACGGTAAGAATTGATACAGGCAAGCCAATCATTACGCTGAGTGGCGTGTCAAATAACGACAAGACAACAAAGCAGGTAGAGTTCCAGGCACAGATCGAGGAGGACTTCTATCTGACAAAGTCTGTAACGATTCAGGCAACAAGAACATATCTTGATCCAACATCTTATAAGGAAAAAACAGAGGATCTGCAGATTACCGGATATAATCCGACAGCAGCAACGACGCTGATCCGAAACACATTTACAGAGGATGGTATTTATAAGATTCAGATAAACTGTAAGGATGCCGCAGGTAATGAGGATACACAGGAGGTTTCCTTCACGATTGATAAGACAAAACCAGTGATTGATCCAAAGGTCATGAGCGCATATGAAGGAACTCTGACATCCTTTGCATGGGATTACGATCTGAACGACATTATCTATGACCTGACTGTCTGCGATGCACATATGTACTTGAATGGTAGCGAGTATGACGGAACATCCGAAGTCGAGGACGGCGCATATGAGATGAAGATTACAGCCGAAGATGAACTTGGAAATGCAACTGAGAAAACAGTAAACTTCAATCTGGATACAAAGGCACCAACCTTTATTGTAACGGGTGTAGAAGATGGAGAGATCAAGAACGAGCAGTACGACATCAACGTATCCCTTCAGTTGGATGAGGATACTCTGGATGAGGTAACGCTCAATGGTTCTCCAGTTGAGATCAAGGACAATGCTGCAGCGATTACAGTTACGGAAAAGGGCGACTATAAGCTTACAATGAAGGCACATGATGATGCCGGAAATGAAGCAGAACAGACGATCAGCTTTACATATGGAGAGAAGAGTCATGTACTTCTGTATGTATTGATTGGTGTTGGCGTTCTTGCAGTGCTTGGCGGTGGAATTGCAATTATTCTGGCAGCAAAGAAGAAAAAGAATAATTAACCGGAGATAAAACCAGGTTACACAGGCAGGAGCATGGAAACATGCTCCTGTTTTGCTTGCAAACTACCGCTGGGCATATTATAATCAGAAAAGCGAAAACGGTAACAGGGAAAATTGGTAGGAGGTTGGCGCATGGTAGACGTTGCGATGCTGACAAAGCAAGGGGGAAGAGATCACAACGAGGATTACATACGGAAAGCAACATACGAAGAACAGCTCTGCCTGATCTTGTGTGATGGACTTGGCGGGCATGCCTGCGGGGAAATAGCATCGGAGCTGGTCGCAGAAAGCATAGCAAAGGGATTTGAAAAACAGGGCTACTATGCCGGATTTTTCAAGGATGCATTGGAACAGGCACAAAAAGAATTACTGGAAGAACAGGTGCGGCGGGATCTGTGCAACTCCATGAAGACAACGGCAGTTGTGCTTGTAATCACACCGGACCTGATACAGTGGGCGCATATCGGGGACAGCCGATTGTATCGGATTTACGAGAATGGAACAAAATATCAGAGAACGCGTGACCATAGCTTAGTACAGATTCTATGCGATACCGGAGAAATCAAGGAATCCGAGATCCGTACGCACGAGGATCGGAACAAGCTGCTGCGTGCGATGGGCGCACAGTGGGGAACGAAAACGTATGATATAAGTGCGGTTGTGGAGCGCGGAGAGACACAGGCGTTTGTGTTGATGACGGATGGTTTCTGGGAGTATGTCTATGAGGAAGAGATGCTTGCCACATACAAGGAAGCGTCCTCTGCACAGGCTTGGTTAGATGCAATGGGAAAATACGTGCTGAAGCGGGCAGACATGACAAAGACGGATAATTATTCTGCAATCGTTGTCCGCGTGGAGGAATAAAGAAGATGTTTTGGGCAGTTGTATTTGATATGGATGGTGTCATTACGGACACGGAAAAATTATACAGGAGATTTCAGTTAGAGGAAGGCAAGAAGCTGGGAATCCCGGATGATGTGATGGTCGTTGCCTGCGAGCGTATCGCGGGTGGCACGAAGTACACAAACAAGAAGAGCTTTGAAGATGTCGTCGGTATGGGGATTGATTATTTTGATTTTCGGGAAGCGGTCGTGAACAAGCTGGACGCGCATATCCGGGCACACGGCGTGGAACTAAAGCCGGGCGTCGCAGATACATTAAAATATCTGAAAGAAAAAGGTGTTAAGGTTGGACTTGCAACTTCTACGGTGCGTGAACGTGCCACGGGATATCTGAAGGCGCATCATATTGACCGGTATTTTGATGAGCTGGTGTTCGGAGATACGGTTGCACATGGTAAGCCTGCACCGGATATTTACCTGAAAGCGTGTGAGATGCTGGATGTAAGACCGGAGGAGGCAATCGCCGTGGAGGATTCCATCAACGGAATCGTATCGGCGGGGCGTGCCGGCATGTATCCGGTTATGGTGATCGATCTGATCGAGCCGAACGACACCACGAAACAATACGCTAAGAAAGTATATGAATTCGGACGCATCGACCGTCTGAAGGAGTTAATATAGTGTCGAACAAGACTACTATGTAGATGGAAGATGTATGTAGATATGATTCTAAGACAGACCGTTGAAGCACGCTGGCACTTAACGAACGTAGTGAGTTTAGTACCATTGCGTGCTGAACCGAGCGAGAGCGTGTCTGTGTAGAATCATATCTACATACATCTTTGGAATAAAATATATCTTGTTCGATACGAGAATAATATGGAGGACAGAAAAATGAGTAACATGAATTTGCTGGTTGTTATTTTGAAACATGAGGATCTGGTAAGCGAGATCTGTAAGGAACTGGTAGAAGAAGGGATTCATGGAGGTACGATCGTTGATGGTACCGGTATGGCGAGTGTTGTCGAGAAGATGGATGACCTTCCGATCTTTGGAATGCTTCGTTCCATCCTTGCGGATGATGACGATCATGAAGTGGTAAAGATGATGTTCTTTGTCGTAGATGATGAAGAAATGAAGAAGGCACGCAAGACGATCAACGATGTGATCGGACTGGACAAGCCGAACACCGGAATTATGTTTGCACTTCCGGTATCATTTGTGGAAGGCTTAGGTGCGTAATCATGGATTTGAATATATTAACGTATTTGGGAATCATGCTGCTTGCAGCACTGATCGCGGGCAAGATTGTCAAACAGATGCGACTCCCGAACGTAACAGGATATCTGGTAATCGGATTGCTGATTGGCCCGAACTGTTTGAAGATTTTGAGTGAAGAATTGATTGACAGTATGGACCTGGTGACAGAGCTGGCGCTCGGATGCATTGCTTTTTCGATTGGTGCGGAGTTTAAAACAACCTTTTTGAAGAAAGTAGGGAAAACCCCGCTCGTGATAGGAATTACAGAAGGTGTGGGAGCAGTACTTGTTGTAGATACAATTCTGCTTCTGCTCGGATATAATGTCAGCTTTGCACTGGCGCTTGGCGCGATTGCATCTGCGACGGCGGCAGCATCTACGATGATGATCGTGAAGCAGTATAAAACAAAAGGCCCTGTGACAAGCACCCTGCTTCCGGTCGTGGCACTTGATGATGCGGTGGCATTGATTGCATATGGACTTTCGATGGCAGTAGCCAATGTGATCAGCTCAAGCGGAAGTGCACCGGTAAGCAAGCTTC